>JAABUW010006855.1_pt1 | contig 14026 bp, 16 predicted proteins | sample 5560081 | NCBI WGS metagenome assembly JAABUW01 (sample SAMN10711882, study PRJNA513363) | rock metagenome | isolation source: Antarctica rocks | place: Antarctica: Victoria Land, Knobhead sud
CCCCAAAAGTCCTAGAACACAAAACACAAAGCGGGGCAAACCAAAAAAAGGCAAAGACCGGAACCAACCTACATCGCCAAAACCCGGGGACGCAAAACGCGCCCGCTAGACGATAGGACCGTCTGAGCGCACGTAAGAGTCGCTCGCATCAGCCATTCTCGAGGTGCACCTACGCGACCGACGGCGAGCATTAGATTCCTTGCCGATCGTGTGGGGTACATCAAGGTCGAGGCATATCGTGTTGCCCGTACGAGTAGATAGATGCGATTTGTTTGTGGGGATGGCGTTTGAAAATCTGAGATTGGCGATGGGCATGGGGGAAGGCGGTCTCACCGAGCAACAGCAGCCGAAGTCACGTCTGCCCGTCATTCATTGCCTAGAGAGTAAGGAAATTAATCGTTACACCAACCATGCTTGCGAGGTCTATGGAACGCATACTAAGCATACATGTACTTGATGCTGCTAGCGACTTGTACAGGACGCTGCAGCTCCATCGTGCTTTGTCCATTATCCTATCTCCTAATATATTCGTAACCGATCGTTGCCGTAACCATAATTCCACATCAATCGTCCTATCATTCTCGAATGGCCTTCCACCCAAGAGCTCGATCAATCCAGTCTACATAAGCGATCTTCGTAGATGCAGGTGCAGGTTGGGGCCGCTTTGTACTCGTTGTTCCCTCGTCGGAAATAGGATCCCATTTGTTGATCGACGAGTCTTCTTCTCTCGGTTGCTTCGATCCTCCAATTGATGTACTGTTGTACGATATACCAATTTTCGAGGGCTCACGGTAGCATCGGAGGCTTGCTATTGGTGACGGCAAAAGGTCAGATATAATGTTGTTAGGATCAAAACAATGCGAATTTCCTCCCATATCTGTCATGGTTTCTGATCCTATGCCTGTAAGAAGAACAAATATGTAGCCCAAAAGTAGGTATCCAGCAATTCGGTTGAGGCATGAATAAGTCAACCACAAACAGTTCTTATTCCTATCGGCCCATCGTTGGGCATGCTGGGATTGAACAAGAACAGAATCGCGGATCCGGGGGACGGAGATGAGACGTGTATTTTCGTCGAACGCGGACGAGACATCACTGGCTGCGTCCTCTTCAGCATCCTTGAAGGGCATGGTCACCTCGCAGGATTCACCAGAGCTATCGGATTCCTCATCTTCAAAGCGAACCCTTCGCCTTGACAAAGGATATCCACTAAGAAATCGTATCTTCTCCGAGTGGACGGCAACTTCACAAGGCGGCTCTGGAAGAGAACGTGGGCGTACCTCCCGAAAGAAGGACAGCGTCATGTTGTAGCCTGGTTGCATCTCTGGCAGCCTCGTTGTGTCGAGATTATACAAACCCAGAAATTGATAGCTCGTTTCCTTATTAACATCATTCAAGACAAGGGCCCCTGAAGTTTTCTGTTAGTACAAATTTCAAACCTAGAGACCGGTTTTGCCTTTGAGTTTACGTACCTTCGTCGATCCTACACAAAATGGTACCACTTAGTATGACCTTGCCAAGGATCCTTGGTATCTTGTACTCGATCTTGTTTTGGTCCACGCCTTCGCCTTTGAATTTATCCGAAATTACTAGCTCCTTCCAGTGCATCTCTAATCTGATGATCTGACCAGTCGTCATTGTGGAAGACTTGAAAAGGGTCTTGTAGCCCTCTTCGTTCTCTCGCCATTCCCCATGTTCTTCCGTCGCTAATCGTCCATCAATGACAAAGAACCATGGAGTCCAATCATGGTCATCGACCGTTAAAAGACGGCAACTAGTACCAATCTGGATTTCAAGACTCATGCGGCACTCGAGCTCTTCCCCGAAGACTTTCTCGAGTTTGATGTCAAGCTGTTTGACTACGTTTGAAAGATGTTCCGCGAGCAATGGATTATCGGAGGCTTCCAGAGCGTCATAGTGCACAGGACAAAGCTTCCTAAGCGTAACCATAGCGTCATCTTTGAGGCCATGCGGAAACAGCGGAGGAATAGCGACCCGCTCGAGGCACATCCAAGTATCTTCGCCCTTGTAATGCTCCGTCATCTTCCACGTACTGCAATGACCTCTCGCCAGGAGATCGAGAAACAGGGGTGGCGAAGCCTTGAGTAACATCATACATTCTGACAGTACTGTCCCCAATTTCGGACGGAGTATGGGCATCGATATCGTTACATACTCCCTATCAGGATAGTTGAGTACGAAGTAAAGGTCGAGTGGGTCTTCCAAATTTTGCATACTGCGAATGATCGAAATCTCTACTTCAGAAGCGTGCAGTCCTGGTTTTGAAACGAGCTTATTATCGTTTGCCAGGAAGACGGAATCTCCATCCGTTTCCAAGGTGGAAATGCGGCCTTTGTTAGGTCCGTATTTGACCATGATTGAAAACTTGACCTTTTCCGCCCAAATATCGCGATCTGGTACCTCAAATGTCAGGCTAGCATGGTGCTTCATCTGCGTACCTTCAATCGTAGACCACGTAGGAACAGTGTAAAGTTTGACGGCGGTGTTCCAATTGTCGATTTCGCGGATAGGTTCTTTCGATCGGAGGTTTAGTAATAATGGGTCAGCTAGACGAAATCTGGCAATAAGCTCCTTCGACCTTAAAGTCCGAGCGTCAAGTAGATGGCTTGAATCATATTGAAGTTCCGGAATCTCTAATGTGTCGAGGTTGGGTTTGACAATAAATTCAAACCCTCCCGTCGTCTCTCTACCCTCATTGTTAGGCAGACCGCAGAGGTTGAAGCTCTGCCAGCCGCAACGGTCAGGTCTGGAGAGGTTCAAACTGGCCCCAAGTTCCACTTGGTAAATTCCCCCTGTAACATTTCGCGCAAACACCAAGTAAAGCTTGCCATCGTCATTCGTCCAAGAGGGTTCCGTCGCTACACTCGATTCTAGAGTTGGGTTTCGCAAGGAGGTCATTTGAATTGATTCCTCCCCTCTCAGCCATACTCTCGAGAAGATATTTGGCGAAGGTAACCTAGTAAGATGATGCACAGAGGTTTGGTCGATATATCTAGAGGGATCTCGAATTGTCTTTCCGAGGGTTAGGTTACTCTCCGCAGGGTTTGGATCCTCAGAGCTAGAGTCTTCCATACATTGGAGCACGTCATTGGATTTCTGAGCACTGTGGCCTAAAGAATGGGATGGAAAACTAAGGCAAGACCTAGCGAATAAAGGTACGCTGCCGTAATACCTGTAATTCAGTATATCATTTTTGGCCTTTGGCTTGAAATTTGGTCCGCCTGCCCTCCTAACGGTGTACCGTTGTCGCTTTAACTCTGACGTCTTTCCTGGGGTTCCTGGTCCTGGGTTATCCAGGGAACCAGGCAGTGACTCCATGGACTTTGATATTAGCTCATCAGTGCTCGGGTGTTGCGTGCCAAGTTCTATGTCAAAAGTGCTCCGTGGAGAGGTGCTCTTTTCGGGGGGCGAAAACCGAGAAGGCTGAAATGGACTATTTACCGGCTTCTTCTTCAGGGCGAAATCTTGGTGGTTAGGGTACCTCCAAGGTGGTTTTGTCGGTGTTCCCTTCCCCCTAATAACCCTATTTGAATATCTGGGCGTCGAGGAATCGCTCTGGGATGTGGATCTCCAGTTGTCAGGGGTGTTTGTGGCTAGTAATAAGTTGAAGTATTAGTCTTCTTACTTTCCCATAGAGGACGTCCTTGCTGATTGAAAGTGAAAGAGCCGCAACTTTGTCTCATGCCGATACATGAGAAATTGGAACCCGGATCATGGACTTACCGTCCCTAAGGCTTGCATTTGATGACAAGGTGGGTGATGATGGCGGATGAATCTCGACTGTGCCGCCGGATGTGGAGCGACTTTTTCCAATAGAAGGCTCCGAGTCTGTATAATTTTGTGGCGGTGATACTTGGCTGTGGCCGTTGTTCGGCATTTGCGGAGGAAGACTGGAACACACTAGTGGGAACAGGCGATGAGGTCGCTTCGGTGTGTTTAAATCGCCCCTAACCATGTAGTTTCCAACGCGAGGAGTATGCAGCGGTAGGTAGAGAGGAGCTTCAGCGTTCTGTATATCTAAAGCGTCTCCCAGGAGTTCAAATGAGTGCTCGTGTATATATTGAATTGGCCAAGTGTGGTTATCCTTCATGACTTCGACCTGCCTCTCATCGTTTTCGTAGACGCTTGATTCCTGCATCTGGCTAGTGTCAAGGAACTCTTGCGCATCAGAGGTCAATAAAGTGTCGCCAGAGAATTCACTTGAGTGTTGCTGTACATAATTCGGGACCAAAGCTGTGGCCATACTAGGGATCTTTCGGATGCTCTGCACTGAGCTATTATCCATAAGCTCATTAGTGATGTCGAGGAGGGCAACACGAGTATCAGGTCGACCGTCGATCTGATCCTGTTAACTAGCGTCATATCTTGAAGGGCTCCATATGTACCGTAATGCTAATGTTGACTTGGACGACCCCATCTTGCAAACCATTCCAAATCGCACGAACATCCAGATCTTTAATGGTGGAAATGTTCTCCATCTTGAAGAAACACGAGAATTCGAGAGACGTATCTGATGCTCAATGATTAGGCTGCTATGCTATGTATGCTATTGAGACAAGTAGATATCGTGGAAATGTCTGATGTTGGGTATGTTGAAAGGAGAATTTTGTTTATCGCCGCTAAGTCTGTCAATCAGAGAAGGAAAGAGGTACCGGAAACTGGCGATTGGTAATTCATTTTTTCGACCATCAATTTTTTGCGCCTTAGAATGCTTCTCAAGACTCTAGCGCCACCGCAAGATATACTGTGGTACAGGATGATCAAAACCCTCTATAGTGAACAAGAACTTAGTCAAATAAAATCAACAGCGCCCGCTACCCAATATCAATGCTCTATACTCTTACATTCGAGACTTGACTAATCGTAGCGGTCTGCCCTCCAATCGAAATTGACAAGGTAGGGTGGCCAAATCTGATGATACGTATGATGATGATGATGATGATGATGTCGCCGCCTGGAAGCTGCGAAATTGTGTTTAGGTGATTCGAGGATGGTCTTGCCCATAGTTTCGTTCAAGCATAGCCCTCAATTATAAACTACGCGTGTCGTGGCGCGTTCGATTGGACTTGTTTGTCTAAATCAGAGATGGACGCAAGTTTTAGTCTTCTGAAGATAGTGAACGATCCTAGTCTTTAAGCCCGTGGTTCGGAAACCCGACAATCGGGGACTTTGTGTTTTGGAGATCGACCTCCAGCAGGTTAAAAACTTAGCTATGCCACAGCGGAAAGTACTGACGGCTCGAAAGTTCGAACCGTATATTGACTTGGTTAATGTACCACTTTACCAGCCTTCAAGTTTATAAGACACTTCGGCCCGTTGTTGTTCAAACAACTCTATTAACCGTTGTCACGCTTCAGATGCGCTGCAGATGTACAATCAACCGATTGTGTCGCATAGCTTTCCTGGCCTCTTTCTGAGTTTAACTGGCTGGCAATGGGCATAAAAGCATGCGCTTCTATAGTGGGAACGGCATATTCGCTACGGCCTTGGGTTACGGCCCCTCGAGCATGCCCGGGTGTGACGGTAGATTCTAGAGGAGGAAGCACATTCGGCATGGGCGCCTGCAATGGTTGTAGACGGCTCTGGCCTAACGGTATAGGTCGTTCGGGGAAAGGTAGCAGTGAAGTGGTAGGGTAGTATACTGGCTGATTGGGTAGCGGTACCGGATTAACTCTGTATTGTATTGCAGAGCGGTCGTCCATCTCCAGCGCTCGTGAATATGTTGTAGAGTCACCCGACTGTGGCTGACTGAGTAATTGGTGCTGGCGGAGTGGTGCTACCGGTTGGGCAAGCTGTGGTACTTGGCGATGCTGGTAGTCGGGTTGTTGGCTTTGCTGGTAGCTATAAAGAGGTTCCCTTGTCTGTTGCTGATAGAATGGATTTGGCGCGGATGATGAGTACCCGGGTATCTCAGTGCGGGGAGACACGTACGGAGAAGAGGTAGACGAGGATTGTGTGCGTTGGTGCTTGAAAGAGTACTCGGATACTGAGCTCGGAGCGGATTGTGGACCATAAAAGTACCCCGACCCATAGTTGGTAGTTGGCGGTTTCGAAGAGTATGCGCTATGAGGCCCGCGCTGCTCCACATATGATCTTCCACCATATTTATATTCTTGGTCATCAATGACTCGGTCGCCGACATCTATCGAGGTTCTCTGACGCTTTGACGGCGATTCGCCGAAGTCCATCGGGAAGGTTCCAGAGGATAAAGGGCCATAATTCCCAACCTGCGTCTGCTGTGATTGTAGTGGGCCACCGCTAGCCTGTGACGGCTGCTGGTGGTGGGGATAAGAACGTGGAAAATCTTCGGATCGCAGGTTTGAGGGGGCTGGTCGTTTGCTGAGGGACGGTCAGAGGGCTCTGAGGCAAAAGTGGGGAAGGACCTTACAGTAATGTTCTGGGCTCTTTCCTTATCCTTAGTCGAACCCCCTGATCGCCAAAAGAGCGAGAGAGGAAGGTAGATTCCGACATGCCGGGGAAATTCTTCTGGGCAAAGACTGGGAGATAATTAGCTTGTTCAGAAGGGGCCCAACTCCCAGTCCATGCCAAACTTACCTATGAATGGTTCAGAGACAATTGACTTGATGTAAATGACTTCGGTTCTTCGCATACTCATCAGCCCCAACGCTCATCGCTTTCATTAAGTCAATTCACATCTCGGGTGACTTACTTGCACATTTCGAATAGGCTGAATTGAAGGCGATACTCGCCTTCAACCTTCACGGAAAGATCGCCGAAAACAAAAAAGCCCGCGTCTAAATCAGATTATCAGTAAGCTAGTAACCATAGATGTTTGCAGAGCGTGATACCGGTATTATCCACATCTTTAAGTCTATGGAGAGAGGACACTAATGACCCTGCAAGAGTTGATTGAGAAGCATATTGCGCTGGAGGATCATGGGCGACGTCACAAAGGTTGCAACACATGAAGTAGTAAGGGCTTTGAAGGTAGTTCCTGGAGATATCAGTATCTCCCGTCGCGGAATTTGGTTTGACCGACTCACTGCGCCGGATCCGACTGATCTCTGATTTGGAGTTGCACTATGGGCGGAGGGTCAACGGGTTTGCGATCTAGAGTAGAGATATACTTGATTAGCAGAGTCGCTGGCGCAGAGTTTGCGGACTATTATACCTTTTTCTTTTGCCCCAGCGACCTTTGCCCGCTCGGGCCCTTGCCGGATTGTCAAGGTGTAGGCATCGCTAGGGGGCAGCATCGTCAGTCGAAATCCTGGGGTATGACAGGCGTGAAGTCGAGATTTGGAGATGCTGCCGTACCTCGGAAGCCTTTCTTGGTAGGGAACCGCATACGCGGGAACCTGGATGTTCATCGAGGGTGGAACGAACCCAACTTCACCCAGGTCTCTGTGGGATCAACGATTACTGAAGGGATACCCGTGGTGAAGCAGACGACGGCCCAAGGATATGGGGTCTGCCCGCTTATAACAAAGCAACTCCTCGAAGGATCGCCTTAACAGCTTCAGACCTTCCCGCCTCTTCACAAAACCGGATGATAGCCGTGGGTATTGTGGCCGAGAGACTGAGTAATGTCCGGCCCGCCTGAGAGACCTAAGATCTCGTCCGTGATAAATGTCCTAGCCACTGACTCCAGCTTTGTGCTCATCGAGATGGTATAGCTACGTGGAGAGCCCTAACGTGGGCCAAAATGGTGGATCTCGGGGGAGAAACCCTTGGTACAGCTGACTCGGCTCTTGGACCCCTGGTACGATGAGGGGGCTTTCCACTAGGAGCCAAGAACAAGATAACGAAGTCCAAGGGGGATGAAGTTATGGGCTTACAGTATCCGTGGCCCTCGTAAATGGCAATTCGAAGGTGAGAATGCAGTGACTATTAAGGGGATAATCTTGCTTACGGGCACACTGGCTAGGGATTACCAGGGACCTGATTCTCATACATGCAGGGCGGAGAGTAAGTTGGGTAGGATGCTCAAAAGTTCCTTGGCTACCTTGAATCAATGGTATCAGCTGAGCCCGAGCTCTGTGTGCAAACCTCTGTGTTCGAGTTCAGTCCTCTCTGATAGTGGTCCAGTTAAGCGCTTTTCGAGAATGACTATACGATGCCTGCGGGAATTTGCTCTATCAAGGCTCGAACCGGGTTGTGGAGTGGATTTTTGAACAGAAAGCGCACTGGACAATGGTCGAATTTTGGTAGCGAGATCGAATAGCGCCTCTCCTAAGGGAGCCGATTGGATCAAGAATATAGTAGAAGACCTTTCAGCAAATCAATGTCCGCTCCAGCACACGCGATCAGGATGATCCACAGATTCTGCTCAAATAGTGACCGGATGATCCTCATATGTTGGTCGTCCAGGAAATCTGCATCCACGCCCTGGGCGGACAATAGGTGTCTATGAAGCCCAAAACTTTGGTCCAGTATGGGCCCCTTAAGGGTGAGAGGTTTAATCAAAGTTGGAGGTCGTTTTGAAGTCGATCAAAAAAGGGCCAGGTATCACTTATTCCACTCAGCTGACCGGCCGGAAGAATCCTGGTCTTTTGATGGTGGAATACTGTTGCAACGGCGGACAGAGACAAACAGATCCTGAGACTCGACTTTTATTGTTTGTACCACTCTTCGGCTTCAAGTGGTTCTAGGGCAACGCAAGCAGCAGGCCACGCACTTTTGCGCGTTGAACGAAATAGGGAGCGAAAGGGAATGACGGTTTTGAAAAGTAAGTTTGGAAATATTAATGCTCTATGTTCGGGTGTTGAGTGCTTAGTGTGACGATGCGTGGAGTAGGCGCGAAGGAAAGAGCACATGCCAGTTGTGGGGAGGAACCCTAGTCAATCCGGAACCATGAGATACAACGACAAGTACTTAAAGCTTTGCTTCACAGAAGCACATATGAACAACGACTTCACCAAGGGTTCCGAATCAGGGGAACAATTACAAACAGCCATGATGAAGGTCTGTGGAGAGTGGGAGGAATTCCAACGGCATTGCACGGTGGTGCATGGAAAGCCCTGCTGGCAAGCCTCTCGCTAAGTCGACTTGGTACCGTAGTAGACTCAACACCATGGGAGCGTACATCGTCATGTTCCTATTGGGTGAAATCACGCAGTGCTGACCCCATTTAGGCCGCAGCGCGATGGGTGTCCGGGTCGACTGTTCGTGTGGTGCGCGGCGGGATGATGCCGCAACACACAGATCGAGTCAACCAGCTCCCGGATCAAGTCAAGTCGACTACTTACTCAGTGAACTGAGCGTACCGGAAAAGCCTGAATTGTCCACCGGCAATCTTTACACTCCGTTAGGTCGGTTAGCAGCTAATGCTAGCCATGCGGTTCAGACAGAGCGGGCACACGCATGAAGGACGCCGCCTGCATCTTGAAATTGCTCTCGCAAGCATGTCGAGCCTAGGAAGGAAGCTAATTGGAATTGTCGAGAAAGTGAAAGCGAGGGCGAATTCCTATGAGGGAAAGAGGCGCTTCTCAATCAGGAACTGCGTCCGGCTTTACTGACGTTCTTTCTCATTGTTTCCGGGTTGACCTTCCATGGCGCCAGATCGGTGGGCAATAGCAGGCTCTACATGCTAGCACCAAATAAGGTGGCTGAAATGGCTTCGAATTGAGGCTTGGAGCAAATTGGTTCTGCGATCCACTCAAGGCTGAAGCCAAGCGCCATGAGACCAAATAAGCATTCCCGATCCATTCATAGACTCACAGTAATGTTTGATTGATTAAGGTACGTCGCTCGAGCTGCGCCTAGGATATACAAACTATATTCCGTACTCCGTACAGTGCCCAGTATTCCTGTCCTTCCGCACCATCGACCCAGTTAAAGCTAAGAACCTTGCGGGAAACGACGGATATGAACACGGCCATTGTGTTCCGATTTCTGATATAAGTTTAAGCAGGGTTTTGCGCAACCGGATTTCAACCATATCCTGGCTTTTCTACGGCGTCACCTTGGCGCTGAGACATCTTATTCTGGTCCGAACTACCAAATGTCATACGAGACTTTGGAGGCTTATCAGGATGAGACCCTACTGAAGCTTCAGCGCAGAGGATTAGATTCTCTTAGCCGCTCACCCAAAGTTCCATGCGCGCAGACCTCTTTTATTATTATCGTCTCTTTCAGATATCATATTCAGACGCTAGGCATTCAGCGACCAGCGCGTGCGACAACGGAATAACTAGCTCTCTTTTGCTGAACTAGTGAATCTTACGAAAATGTCACCTTCATTTGAAAAGGCATCGCCTTTGAACCTGGGACTGCCTGCAAGTTCCAGTACTGGGAGTGCAGCGCACACGCTACGGTGTTTGTGTGGTTAGCAAGCTTTCATGTCAATCTACACAGCATTCATCACAGTTCGAGACATCAATATAGAATCAGGAAGGACGGCTTTCTGCAATAGCCATCTTTACAAGCTGTCATTATCAGACTCTAGTGGGGTGGGAAGCTAATGAACAATTCTACTAACCGTTCCCTTCAAGGATACAGTCATTAACTCGGCAAAGCATGTACGATGATGAGAAATGGGAAAGGTAGCACATAGGGAGTGGACCAACTTTGTCTTCCCATATCGGTTGCTGTTCACTAACTTTCGATCTCCCCCTGGTGATATGCTATCGTCACCTGCAGCCAGGTAACAAGAAGCTCTCACTACCAGCCAGTCACTCATCCGTTATCTATCTACTACGGTACTACTCTGTCGTGACCTGCATAAAACGAGGTAACTATGGGCGATGAGAGGCCCAAACCCGGAACAGACAACGAATGACAAATCTCTACGCTCTTCCATGTGATGTGTTCTCATTGGGTAGATGCGCGTCTGACAGTTTGATCATGCGTCACGCTGCAGCAGCGTTCTCGGACCCGGTATACACCCCTGGCTTAACCGTGAGCATGAATTTGACAGAAGCGCTGTGCAGCAACGTATTTGTGCTTCACAGAAGTCGCAGACATGGTCTTGCAGGTTTCATACCTCAGCTCGCAGCGGTCCATATCAAGGGCTGCCGGCCATGACCAGCCAAAGAGAAGATACCACGGTTGCCTGTCGGTACTGTGTGCGCCAACAGGAGCATTCCATGGTTCTGATCCTGGGGCCGGCGGCCACCAATGCACAACAAGCCGCAGATACCCTGTATACTGAACTGATCACATTTACTACTACTACTAGCTGTGCTTGCAAGGCAAAGGCAAGCCACACGCTGCAGTGCATCGTGACAGAATCGTGGAAGCATCGGTGTTTTCCCCCTCGGTCGCTTCCTAGGGTACGAAAGTATTCTATCTTTCGGGGAAGTGAGACGGTGAGACGACCATCGACCAGGATTAATGCTATTACCTCGACTTATGTAGTTTAGATTTGCGGACTTACCCGCTCCGTTTGCTCGACGTCCACTTTTCCCAGGTTTCCATTTGGCAGTCGGCAGCAAGCAAGCTTGAACAAATCAGGCTGAACTCCCGACACTGCAGGATCGCTTGCTATGTTTACTCGTACTTGTTTGGTTGGTCGCTTGGTTGCGAGCTGCGACGAGCCGAGGCTAACGAACCCACGTTTTCCCGCGTCTTCCTTGCGGCCATCACCACAGCCATCAGCCATCAGCCATCAACCATCAACCATCAACCACCAACCCATGTGCACAAAAAGAAGACTGTGGAAGGGCTGAAGCGCCCTGTCAAACCTGCCTTTCCGATACGATCAGCATGACCCAGAAAAGAGTACTGGTTATCATCTCATCATCGGTTTGTACAGTGTACTCGTACGTAGAAGTCCGGAGTACTTCTCGACGCGGCGTTCCCCAACAAGATTCTTTACTCATGTTTTCCTGATACTAAAAATGAGGACTACTCTATCACGGAGAAATACGCCTTTTCCACATCGATGGTGTCTACGAAGGGCTGAATAATAACGCGGCTCTCTTCGATCGTGGAGTGAGATTAGAGTTCGCTTCGACTTGACCATTTCTGAATGAGCAATTAATTCCCCACCCAGTGCTGAAGCCACGACGCCAAAATCGATCTGGGCTGAAAAATGGGCAGATACTCGATCTGGGTAGTCTTGGAGGAAAACCTCAGCAGCAGAGATCCACACAGTGGCTTTCGTCAGGAGGCAGATGAATCTTGCGGGCGTGTGTGTCTCAGCTCGCTCAATCTCTGCCAGCTCATCCACAATGATGCTCTATTTCGCTAGATCCACTCTTGTGAAACGTTCTTCTTCCGTCATTCCGCCACTGTTGGGTTATTTGTCACTCCATTTGCATCAGATTTTAGCCCGTCTAGGCTTGATATTCCGTGTGAGGATGTGTGGGAGTACAGCCGACTGTCATGCCATGTTTCTTTGGTGTCGTACAGAATCGTCGTCGGTAGCGAAGGTGGAACCGACAATAATGGAAGCATGCCTATTGTTGTGATTCACTGGCCGATACCATTTGTGGTTAGTCCTACATTTAATGCGACGACATTGTTCGAGTCCTTCATCTCAAAGATCGTAGTTTCCCCATGGTTCAAGACGGTTCAAGGTATTTTGTTAGCCTCGGATCGCTACAACGCTTTTCCTGCGGGCGTCTGAAAACCCAAAAAGGTTCCAATTATCGAATAGGCGTGAAACACCTGCGAGTCTGGCTTTTAGGAGCATATCCCCAATATGGATATTCTTCTCAGAGTTCGAAAGGACAACTTGCTCGATGTTGACATTCGCCCATTTAACGTTCCGCCGAAAAATTACCCGAGAAACAATGATGATTGTTTGTTTAAAACATGTGCTCTACGTACCATCTTCATATATAGGGCATTAACGGAACATGATAAACTTGATGGAACATTGTCCTCCAGGTCGTGTGCTCCATGTCAGGTCCTTACGGAGCCCAAAGCAAGGTCAATCCCAGGACAAGGCCTGATCCCCAAATCAGAATGTGCATTACATAGTAATGGTACGCCCTGGGTATGACGAGGACCGAAACGCCCTCTCCTGCACAGCAATGGCAAATAGATATGAGTTACGACTTCAGGTTTTGACCATGAACTTCTCTCCCTTCACCCGGATGCGCAATCCTTCCGGTGTTGCCTCCTTATTTTACTAACCCCCTTCTTTCTCTACCCACATTTTGATATTCGATGTTGGGTAGGGTACAACTTGAAGTGAAAGTTATAGTGCTGGCTGTGTGGTAATGCGCCGACATTATTCGTTCTCACAAGCGATCGATTATGCTGCCCCCGGCATGAACTGGAAGAAGGAACCTCTACGCCCAAACCTAGCAATTCAAACAACCCGGTGGTTTAGTTTTCTAGTAATAACACCTCGCTAATTGAACGTTCTTCGTTCGGATTGTTTCCGAATTGACTCCTTTCTAATATCTGTTATTCGATCGGCGGCTTCTGTTCAGACGTCTTGCACGCAGCTACCTTCTTGCCAGACGCTCTTTGTCCCCGACCTGCCTTTACTGCATCTTTACATCAGATGCACGGATCTAGCAGCGCTTATACGCCCTCGACATAATCAATCCGAAGTGTTTGGTCACCAAAAGTCCACTCTACTCTCCTCTACTACAACCGTCATTCTCGCGGCATCTCTCTCCTTCGAAAACATCTTTTCCTGCCTTACGCTGCTTCTCTGCCTCTTGCAGGCTGCTAACTTCCGTCAAGAAACCACCACCACCACCACCACCACCCCAATAACGTTTCTCCATCCCATAAGTCTCCGCTCTCAGCATCATCACAACCTTGAGTATCACTTTACTTTTTTCGCATATCCGACGATGCATAACTCTCCTTTGAAAGAGTGCTTCTTCAAGTTCAAACCCCACTAGTGATGGTCAAAAGTTAGTATACTATTTTGGATCTTCCTTGAGACTGTGGCCGTAAACTATCAAACTGACACGTAGTCTCGTTGTTTTGTTGTGAGTGATCACATATCTCACTTCGACATATGCAAACGAATAAATCGGTCGCTTCAACTTTCTGACAAAGGCTGATAGTTAAATTTGATTCTATTGCAAAGCTTGAACGACACAGATAGTCAGAAAAACAAACAAATCGAGTCAGTCAA
>JAABUW010006856.1_pt1 | contig 14025 bp, 17 predicted proteins | sample 5560081 | NCBI WGS metagenome assembly JAABUW01 (sample SAMN10711882, study PRJNA513363) | rock metagenome | isolation source: Antarctica rocks | place: Antarctica: Victoria Land, Knobhead sud
GATGGAAGAGGACGAAGACATGGAGGATGCTGGTTTGCATTTGTAAAAGGCGATCCAATTGCTACGCTCGGTCCTCTGTCACGGACCGACACGCCTCTCACTTCAAGCAAGGCTAGAGGCGCTGAGTGTCGTGAGTCGAGCACCTGGCAACGAATTTCTATCCTCTGATAGGTCGACTAAGCCTACTGAGGACTGCGGACTAGAAAGGTTCCGTTTCTTACAAGGAGCGACTCACGCTCATGCCATATTCTCGTGGCGATTGTTTACACCATCTTCCAGAGACTCGGAAGCCGGCGGTGCATTTCATGAAGCAATCTGAGTGCAACATCGCTGGACTTCAGTAATGGTCTTGTGTACCTCTTGATGATGGCGCAGGCTTGCTACCAAGGTCATCAATCAAGCTTTCTTTAGCTGCTCATTCATGAAAAAATTTGGGGTGAACAATAAGTACGGATGTAATGGGTCATGTTATAGTGCTTTAATGAAAACGAGAAAGGTCCAAGGGCACGCTGCTTCCTCTCCCCGCCCGGTACTTCTTTGGCCCGCGGAGAAAATCTCTCGGCTTAGGCAACTCGCTATCGGGTTGGAAGCGCCATCTTGAATCCTCGATATTGATGTCGCCGTTCCTGCTCGGGGAGCCGCTGTCTCGCAGGGGACTGCTGTGGTGGTTCGAGAGCCCGCCATTTGAAAGTGTGTATGAGCTCGGATTTAGCGATGAAATGGTGGGCTGCTGAGATGACGAGTTCGAAGGCTGTGGTAGCGAAGGGGCTGGTATAGGAGTTGCTGGGGTAGATTGTTTCAGTGGCGAGGACAATGGAGGTAGAGGTGGAGGATGTGCAGATGGAGAGCTTGGACGATGCCCAAATGCATTACGTGCTGCTTGCATGGCCACAGTCTGACTGATGCTATCGCTATACGAAGCATGTGAGCTCGGAGGAGCTGGTGGTGGCGGAGGTGGAGTTGATCGAGCCGGAGGCGGTCGAGGCGCCGCAGATGGCGGTGGTGGAGGAGTTGGAGGGGGCAAGGAAATACTTGGGGGCGGCCGTGGTGCCGACGATGGTGGTGGTGGAGGAGCTATAGGCGGCGTAGAGACACCTGAAGGGGTTCGAGCTGCAGACGCTGGCGTCGGCGGAGGAGCTGAAGGATGTATGGGAGGCTTTGAGGTTGGGCGCAGGCCGGAGGAGAATGATGATGGAGGTACTGCTGGTGCAGAGAATGCTGTCACTGCCGCCGGCGGAGGTGCGGCTGTCGAGGGCTTCCTGGACGTCACAGGCGGAGGCGGAGGTTTTGCTGCCCCTGGTAAAGGTGGAGGTGCTCGAGGCGGAAGATCCGAATTTGCTCTTTGGGCTGGCTTTGGCGGAGGCTTCCGTAAGTTTGCTACCAATGAACTCGCACCTGCTGATGGCTGCGGTGGTGATGATTCTATTGTGTGTGGTGTGGGCCTCAAGGCATTTAGTCTCGGCGCTGTAGGTGGTTTTGGTGCGGAGGAAGAAGGAGGTTTTGGTGCCGAGCTTCTTGAGGTCTCGGGATCTGAGATATAGGATGAGTCTCTCTCTGCTCCCGTATCCACACCTCCCCCTCTCTTTTTCAACTTGGGTATGCCAACGCCGGCAAAGATACCCCCCAGCTGAGGTGCCGTACCTGCCCCACTTGTGTCTCCGCTGCTCCCTCCCCCAGTATCGCTGTTGCTTCTTATACGGGTCGAAGCTCCAGGACCTGGAACTGGAGGTGCAAGGCCAAGGGAGGTTTTGCCTAGACCAGGTATGGCCGGTGCTCCTCCCACAGGTGGTCTATCAGAGGCTCCGGACGGCTTTCCCACAATGGGTGCTGACCGGTCATTTGTCACTGCTTTCTTCAGCCTTGCGCCTTTGGTGATATCTGTCAGAAGGTCGCCCTTTTTCAAATTGTCAGTATCTGTAACTTTTCATGGCAACTCAATTAATTCGCTTCTTGAGGCAGAGTATGCCTTGTTACACGTACTCTATTCTTGGCTATTGTTGGCGGCGGCTTAGTCGGTAGATGATTCCCACCCGGGAGTCCTCCAGGAGGAGGCGGCGGGGGAGGTGGAGCTCCGCCGCCAAAGCCAGGGGGCGGAGGAGGAGGGGGTGGTGGTGGTGGTGGAGCGGGCATGCTTTGGGAGACCACGCTGGATTATATACCTGGCCGAGCCATCAAATCTCGATTGACGATGCCTAGCGTAGTGAGGAAGAGTTCTATTTGCTTTTGCGAGGATTTGCACCGAACTCGATTAAAGCTGTATCATGGCGGTTATAAACCTGGTGCCTTTGCAGCGCGTCGTCAATGGGAGCGGCTGAATTCCGCTCTGCCCCCAAAAGCTTCTCTACAGAGTACACCAGCTCCTCATACTAATTGTCTTGCTGCCCGCGTGGCAAAGCCATTAGCGAGAGCAGCGATCATGACAGGCAGGTGCTGCTTCACACAGCTCCAGGCTCGGGCGCTTGGTATACTGGTAGAAGGTGTTCACGTTGGCTGTTCTGCAAGACCAAGACTTGTTGCTAGCAAGAGCCGTGTACCTTGTCCCTCAAATTTACGTTCCATAGGGATTCCGACTACCAATTGTTCGATTCGCTCTTTTGCATCAGTAAGAACAAAAGGACCTTCGAAGCAGAGCTTATCCGCCGTTTCACAGACTGAAGATCAGGTGCTTGCCGAGGAGCTGGGAAAAGCAAGCAGCGTAATACAAACCGCGGAGGTGCCAGAAGAAAATGCTGTTCAAAGCTCGCTCAAGATCTGCGAAAACCTTGCAAGGAGTTTGGCTGAGCCATCCGAACGTTCACGGGCACCCTCGAGGCCCGAAAAAAGCCCAACCTCCAATCTATTGCATCTGGAGGAAGAGTCAAGGAAATCCGTAAAGCAGCCTCCCCAGCAGATACTTCGAGCGACATCCATGCGAAGTGCCGTAGCGGACAAGCTTTCCATGACAGCCTACAGAATCATGGTCGACCCCAAGGTTTTTATCACGCCTATGCTACTCTCTACTTATGTTATGACGCAGTGCATTCTTGGTCGTCCCGAGTCATTCCCCGAAGTTTTCGATCTTTATGCGTCTAAGGCGATGCCTCAGCCTGGGACGTCACCAGTCAAATATGAGAATGCAAATCCAAAGAGTCTCTCCTCCGCAGTCCCTCTCATCCTTGCGCATAGCGCCCTAACTGCCGCCATTGAAATTAAGGACCTTCCCCTTTGCCTCAGCATCATAGACACTACCGTCACTGCACCTGCTTACAAGAGGAACAAGCTGTTTCGCAAAGCACTCTTCCCAGCCACAGGACTAGCGTTAGCACCAGCTGCAGCGTATGTCCTGGCGTCTCAATTGGCCCAATTGCAGCATAGTATGGATAATCAGACGGCTACACAAATGTTATGCGTAGGAATCGTGGCATATGTAGGCTTCACAGCAATGATTGGGTTCGTGGCCGTCACAACTTCCAACGATCAGATGGACCGTATCACTTGGCAGAAGGGAACCCCTTTGACAGAACGATGGCTGAGGGAAGACGAACGGGCGCTTGTTGATCGAGTGGCTGGTGCTTGGGGATTCCAGGCCATAAGCATGAGAGGTGAAGAAGATAGCGTAGAATGGGAAGCGCTGCGGGAATGGGCCGGAAGTAGGGGCCTAGTTTTGGACAGTCCAGAGCTGATGGAGGGGATGGAATGAGGTTGAATTGTTGCATCCTCGTTCTAGGCCGAGACCTGGTCAACTTTTGAAAAATCGGTCAGACTCATATGGATCACAACCATGGCATGATGGCAGTACCAGAGGAGAAACAAAGGCCAGAAGAGAGAGCGTAGATCTTGCAGTGGAAGTAAGAGCAGACTCCCGTCGCGGGCATGTTGTCGTTCAGCATGCAAGCCTCCGAATTTCAGGTGTGTCGGTGACCTTGGGAAAGCCGTGCTTAGGACTCGAGCAAGCGATTTTCGCAGAGACAGGGCGCTCGCCCGGCGTTCTACGGTTAGGTTGGAGGAAGTAATCTCCAAATTCCATGTCTTAAGGAAGTTTCTGGATGGAATAACAAGCTTCAATAGTCGATAGTAGCTAGGTATTTAGTCAATTCGGTTTCATGCTTTGTAACTCATGCTTTGCCAGCTCTCCCAACTTGAATAATTTCACTCGTCTTCTGCTCATCACTTCTAAGTGTAGGCCAGCTCGATTCCTCCGATTTGACAAGAGTCAGCTCCAATTTCGTGCCCATTATCTTGTACTTCGACAATGTCGTATCGATACCGCCGTAGAGCGGTATCTCGGTCTTGTATCTTTTGCTGTCTGCTGTTGGTAGATCCAAAGTCACTGTGGTCTTAGAGTTGAAGTTTACCTTCGCCCGCTCTTTATCGATCTTTTTGAGAAATAGACTAGCGATGACGCTATTTGGTGTCTGATAGAAATCGTGTCTGCAATCCACATTCGTCAGAGTTGGCGTGGAGTTTTCATCTCAAGACACTTCGACCTACCTGACCGCTGACACAGCTTCTTCTCGACCCGAGTCTCCATGGCTCCCCACAAACAAATGCTTCGTTTTTGTTTTGCAGCCCTCAATCTTCATAAATTCGTCAAACTCAAGAACCCGCCGTTTGCAACAAGTCCAACCTTTACTGCCTTCGTGAAACAGCGCTTGACCAGGATGATAGACACATTGCTCTTCATCCCGTGAAGATTTCGATTTGTCGGTCGATGTTACGTTACAACCCCGTCGCCGGCAAGTGATATTCGGAGGTACCGGTGTCGAAGGGTCATCCGAATCTGACTCTGGCGAGACAGGAGACGGATCGGGTGCAGGAGCTGCTTGGGGAGCTCGCGGTGTTGGCGATTCCTGGACAGCACCTTTGGTCGCTATGGCTTCTGGAGGTGGAGGCACATCTTCGGGCGCATCAGATGGCGATGGAGGGTCTGCCTTCGGGGTATCATCGACGGTTGAGTGCTTGCCAGTTGTGCATGGTGGGATCAAAAGGAACTCATCGAAGGTCAAGAAGCGCGGCTTGCAGCATTTCCAGCCTGTAGCGTGGAGTCAGCCAATGCTTGGTTGAAGTATGCCATGACGGGCGTCCAGACACCTTTTTGGCCTTCATGAAATTCCGGTGGCCCTGGATGATAATGGCAATCCTCTTCAGGGTCTGTGAAATTCTTGCCGCAGCCTTTGTGCACGCACTTTTGAGCCATGCCTAGGGCAATTGATGAGCAATTGAAAGCAACTCTGACGAACTACCTAAGTAAAGGTGACATGCAGACTACTTTAGCCGCGGGAATGCCAAGGACGAAGTACCCGAGGTGCCGAGGTTTCGCCGCTGGCTCATACTTACAAATTTGATAGTCGGCCATTGACAAAAGCGGCTTCTCGGTGCTTACCGTCCACAGGCTTCAGGGGATGTACTGGTGCGTACGACTGTTGTTTGAAAGATAAGTAGTACAAGCCTATGGTTTCGCACTTCACAATTACATGAGAGAGCTGAACTTACCTTGAAGAAGTAGAGAGCCACGAGAGCCAAGGTGACCAGTGAGTCTGTTCTGTCTTTGGTTGTCGATTAACCGTCACTGGTTGCGTATCTCTGGGAGCTGTGTCATGGAGGTGCTGTCTGGGTACAGTAAAACTCGTTGCGAAGGCGATCTTCTGCGGTCATTGCTGCGAGCTCCGCGAAATCCGCAAGCTTTTACGTTAACGAAACGAAAGTATGAAGACCTTGCTTGATTATGAAGAAGGGGCGCTTTCATCTCATGCTGTTTGCTTCTAAGCTTTCAACCCTGATATTCTGCAAAACCACCTATCTTCCTATTCATTGCTAAGCCTGCTTAAACTTGTGCACAAGAGGTACAGCGTATGAATTCGCGGGAAAACAGGAATCAAATCACGGAGCATCCCCACTATAATTTGCAATGCATCTGGGAGATCTCTCGCAATCATAAGCCTTACCTCCCAGGGACGTTGCGTCTCAGCCTTGTCTCGATGGCAGTCATTCTTTCACTTGGTGGTACATTTCCAACTGGCGCGATCCGTAGAGGTTCCCTACATGAGTACAGGAAATACTTGGAAGAAATAACGTATCTGCAGGTATTCAGGAGAGAAGGCATTACAACGAGGGCCAATGCATATGTAGGCTATCTCGCACAGTTACCACCCTTGAGATGCGTATTGATACGACGACTTCAATGCGGCAATCTTGTAATCGCCTCAATTACCTCTCACGTACATCATTGGTCATGTTCGCTTCGTTCGCCACGGCTTACTAGGCTGCGTTGCTTTGAGCTATGGCCCTGTCTTTACTGCAGACGCCCAAGCGTGCAGCCGCAGACCGTACCCATGAATTTGTCACCTCATTATGATGTGGCCTAATCCTCACAGAAACAACCATAATTAAATATTAAACCTACTAGTAGTGTTAGCTGGGTGTACCAAGCATACAGATCGTCCCCACTCAACCCTCTGGTATTGCAAATCATAACGAATGGTTAGCCGCTGGCTCCTGGTCGACTCTTGACATCTTCCTCAACGATCAAGTTCTTGGGCCCATTATCATGATCGTTATGGGGCAGCTCGTCTAGAATTTGCCAACATCGATCGCTTCATCCGCAAAAATTCGTGTTGCTTCTTCCAAGGTGTAGTTTGATTCCAACATATTGGACCGGTGTCAACTCCGTAGGTATGAATGATGGGTGATATTTCGGCACTGTAGCATTCCTTAACTTATCCTACAACAAGATTTTGAATGTCTGTCCCCATTTCGGCCTGGTGACTCCCGGCAATGAGACGTATGAATGTCAGGCTGGTTTTCGTGGGTCTTTCATCGCGGATCGGAGTACCTTAGTTGGGACTGCTTGGAATGCAACAGAAGCCGGTGTATCAACTGTAGGTGGCCCCATCCATTTTTGGATTCTTGAGCCCACTTTTTGATATTGATCTGGAAAATTCTAATGTCCTCCTCTTCGACGGAGTGCTCTTTAGCATATCCCCGTTAACCAAACCAATCGTCCCTTGCCAGGAACGGAGGCTTAACATTAGAAGGGCGTTTCTGGTAAACAGCCGTTATCTTTAAGCACCTTCCTGGCCACAACAGACGACAACGTAGCCTGGATCCTGCGAGGAGATAGTGTCCGATACTTCGATGCTCGACCTACCAATGGACGATTGATAAGCACGATCTGAAGCTGCTTCACCGTTCCAAACGTAGTCAATATGCCAAACAGAAGTACATCTGGCCCTGGAAATAGGCTGACAATCCGTAAGATGGCCTTAGGCCTGGCAAAACTGTGCTCGTCCGCATAAACAAACTGACACTTCATTGAGCATCTCTCATTTCAACAACAACGATCTTGCGGGAATCGGCTTCGGGACTTGACCAAGCAACGGTCTGATACTGCAACTAGCACTACACTGGTCAAAATCCAATAAGGTACGCCTGTGGTCCTTGAATGTCCCTTTGACCCGGACGGGCCTTTCTACTATCTACGCTGGCTCTTAAGGCACCGACACCAGCATGCCCTATGGTAACAATTCTATCGACTATGGCGTCCTCAAGGAGTAAGGGCCAAAAAGTCCGATTGGCGGCGATGTTCACTGGACTATCAGGTTTGATTTGGACAATTTGGAACAGAGTTGTCGCGGAATCAAGGTCGAGTGGCAGGTTTTCACCACCACTAAGCCGAACCTCGTCATTGAGGCCGATGGCAGTGAATGTTGCACCGGCCGCACCAAAACAACTTTTGCATGCACATCTTCCATTGGGACTAGGCGTAGATAAGCAATAACCACTTTTGAACCCGACTGCGTAAACAATGAGAAGCCACGCTGCGTTCCAGGACGGTCGAGTTTGAGAACATGGAATGGGGATGTATATTTGGGAGAAATCCATTGCGCCATGCAATCCACAGATCTCTGACCATTGGGGAGGTTGTGACAGACACTTCCCACCCAGTTCCCAGAGCTGTAAGGCAGTCATCATACCGACATCGGCATTCATGAGCTGTCGGCAAGTTACGGCCAATCTTTCTTTGTAGCTGGCTGGAAAAGTGGACGATTTAAGGCGTATCTCACACCGTTGAAGGAGGCTCCTGTAGAGTGGAAGTTTGGTTTTCGAGACTGGATCATGATATCATTCGAAAACATCTGCCTCCCCCAGTTACCCTGCTCTTCCGTAATCCTGCCTGGACAGACGGAAGATCTGGTCTTTGAGGCGGGATGTTTCTAACATCTTGGGAATTGCGGCCTCCTACAAGAACTTGCTGGCCTGAGAAGCACGCTGATTGTATTGTTTGAGCACTCTTGGCTGCCAAACTGTAAAGAAACTCAAATGACAGAGCAAGGGAGGAAGTGTCCGAAGTGACTAAGATCGCCAAGCCACTGCGGCTGTGGTGTCTCTGCCTCTCGGGCAAGTGAGGCGACAGCCTTCAAAAACCGTTGCTGACCTCAATCTTCACAGCGCAGCCTGGTTTAACATTCTCATTGTAATTTGTCTACTGAATATGAGACTTATTGAACCAGTCGAGGAGAGTCTAATTCACAACTTGCCGCTCGGCGAATTTTTCAACTGATCAGAGACCAACTCAATCACGGCTTTCTTTCATCCGCACAGTCACGATCCCTACTTTATCTTGGCCAGCACAATACACCACACTGGAAGAGTTGCAAATCGAAAATGCTTTGGCTTTGCTCCGGACCTCACCATGTGCGAGGTGAGAGTATCCGAAGTTGCCGTGTGTGCTCCATGCCAGTCTGCGAAGCTTGTATTTTCAAGTCCTCGTTTGGAAAATGGGACGAAAGGACCTTCTCAAACCGGACACGTTCTCTTTGCCCAGACTGCTACAACCTCCCTGGGGAGCGCTTGTGCATTTGTACTGCCAAAGACGGGCACCTGTGTATTGAATGTAAGACGAAGCAAAAGTACCATGCAGAAGAGAACCTCAATCAATGCCATGGCGAGGGCTGCTCAAAGACGAAAGAGGGTGGCTTTGCAGGACGTGTGTGCCTTTGGTGCGATCGGCGTCTACCTAGTGAGAATAATCGAGCGACAGCACGACGAGACTATGATTTGCGACACCTACTCGCTCGCTCACACTCCATGTATGAACATTCCTCAGATGACAACATAGTGGATCCTGCCTCACGAGCCTCACACGCAACACCGTATAAGGCGAAAGCTCGACTTCTTGACCCGATTGAAGAGGAAAGGCAACGATTGCTGAGCAATGTTTCGGCGCGGAGGAGTCTCACAGCAGATGCTGCTGAGGAAGAGAGGTGGCGCCGTTCCGAATCTTTACGTCGGTCTGAAACATTCAAACCACCACCACCAATCCGGAGGCAGAGGACGACTCCTGCCATGAACAGCAAAAGTTGGCGAGACACGGACTCCATTGCTCCAACTCTGGTTGAGAGAGATTATTGGGAAGCTTCAGATCCGCCGGAGTATTCTTTGGATATTCATAGGCCCGACCCAGAACAGAAGCAGCGTTGGCCGACGGGCGAGTCTTGAGTTAGGTTCCACGCTGTAAGCAGAGAGCACTAAGGGCTGGGTTCTAGCACGGGTTATTCGGTTCAAAAAACCGCGTCAAACGGTCATTGACATGTTTGAGATTGTCCCCCTTACGATTAGGATTGGCGCATTCTCTGAGCTTGCGTGAAACGTCGATAGTTCACAGAATTTGGATACATAAAGTCGAGAGGCTTGTCTAAAAGGTTAAGGTTTTCGGCTGCAACCAAGAGTAGAGCGCAGATGATTGCTGATATGAGAGGAGCTTTCTCCGGGCCAGGATTGCGGGGTGACACTTATCTAGATCTCAAATTGCGGGGTGTTGCGGCATAACTTACCCACGTCAACGTTCGTGTATATGAACTCCCGAACAACGACCCTCTCGTTGATCTCATTAGAGCTATATCCAAAGGTCAATTGTCAGTAACCAATTGTGCGCAACAGCTTGCACACCATGCAGGCAGCCAATCGACTCCAGAAGGCCCTCAGGACTGGCTCCAGCCTTACCTTTGGTGCCTGGCAGATGCTGCCGGGAAGTAATGTATCGAGGAGCATAGCAAGGTGTGGTTTCGACGTATGACATCTTACCGAGTCATAACCTCCCAGATAATCTTGTTCCTGGAATCGTGGGATCGCCAGAAAACTTTATGGTTTCTGTTCTGATTTTCGATCAATGAGTGCTGACTCTGGAGTGGGACAGTGGGTGTTGGTGGATACAGAACATGGCAACATCGATGACAGCGCCATGCATGAGGCTGTTGCCGCGATTGCAGCTTGCGGAGTCAGCCCAATCGTAAGGATTGCGGCCAATGAAGGCTGGATGGTGAAGCGTGGCTGCTCCCAAGCATCCAGATGTAGGATAAGTATGAGCTGACGACCCATTCTGATACAGGTGCCTTGGATGCGGGAGGTCGGTGATAGTCCGCGAAAGGCCGCATGCCTCGCTTCAATGCCGCTCCGGCTGACCTTAGCCAGCGCACGGAATCATCGTCCCCCTTTTATACACTGCCGATGATGCCAAGAAGCTCGTTCAATCTGCCAAATTCCCACCAATGGGCACCAGAGGCTTTGGATCGCCGTTTCCAATGGAGAAGTTTGGAGGGCTAAGCCAGACCGAGTACTTACAACAGGCAAATGATTCTCTGGTGACCATTGTACAGATAGAGACAAAGGATGCTTTGGAGAGTGTGCGTATCCTATCCGATCAAGGCTTTGGTGTGAGGATGCTGATCCATTGGGATCATAGGTCGATGCCATAGCCAAAGTCCCAGGGATAGACGTCCTGTTTGTGGGACCTTTCGATCTCGGAAACAACATTGGACATCCTATCCTGACTGGCACCATACACGATGAGCTAAAAGAAGCCATCGCCAAGATCCAGCGAGCTGCCAAGGCAAACGGAAAGTACACCGGTATCTATTCTACCTCTGGGGACCAAGCCCGCGAATTTGCCGATCAAGGCTTCAACATGGTGTGTAGCTTTCTCAAGCTGGCAGCGATGAAAAGCAAGCGCTAATCCTACATTCACTTCCAGGTATCTGTTATGACAGATGCAGTCGCACTTCCAGCACATATGACCTCCTCACTAACGGCCGCCAGAGGCTCCTATGTGCACTCAGCATTGAACATAGGCAAGGGAGCAGTGTCGGGAATCTCCAAGATGGCAGGTCGATAGCATAGCCGCTACAGACGAGAGCGGCACGATGGCCTTAATAGAGGTTTGGAAAGTTATAAGTGTCCCTCGGCTTCATCAATAAGCCCTTCAACTTGTCCCTCGGTAATGCGATGCATGAGCTTGCGAGCTTCCGTGGCGATGTCCGGCTTGGAATAGGTGTGGAAGACTCGCTGAACGTGGACCTTGTTGTTCATTGACAGGTGGCGCTTTCTCATTGTGGAGTCAGGTGTACTTACTACGGGAACATCGAACTCGTAGGCAAGCTTCCATTGCTCCTGACCAGGACGCATCACGTCTATCTCATGATAATCAAAGCTTCTCTTCTTGCCCAGACTCGTAAGCACTGACTTTGCGTTGTCGCAGAGTGAGCAATGCTGCCTTGTGAATAATGTGATGCGAGCTGTGTGCTGCAAAAGTCGTACTGAAGGTCGCATAGCAGTGATGCACGTTCACTTGATAGCAGAAAAACAGATGTGGAGGCTGAGGGCTAGAACTACGCCAAGGCTTCTTGCTGGACGCAGGGCCCGTCAACTTCACCGCCCGAGGGGCCTTTCACGCAAATTTGCAGCCGCAACGTACCTCGACCCTTCGCAGAGTTTGTCGAAGGGACATGTCGCTCCAGCCTTATGTCAATAGTAAGGATTTCACTACGTTACCCTTGAGATCTTACACTAACGTTGTGTTCACCAGAGAAGGTTCTCGTCCTCACCGCCGACGGTCGAACCCTCGTAGGCACCCTCCTATCCTGCGATCAATTGACCAATCTCGTTCTCCAAGACACCATCGAACGCGTCATACGCCCTCACGATGATCCCGAAGAAAGCGAAGAGGTTCCTCATGGGCTTTATCTAATCCGTGGGGAGAACGTGGCTATTTGTGGGCTACTGGATGAACAAATGGATGGTGAGATCGACTGGGCAAAGGTTCGGGGCAATGTTGTGGGAGGAGTGAAGCACATATAAGGAAAAGGGAAGGGCGGCATGCGTGTTATAAGGGGCAAGCGATGGAATCGAATAAGAAGTCCAGATGTTGGGAGGTTTGCTAGGACGAAGAGATTGGCCAAAGCCCAGGAAGTGGGATGTGGCTGGACAGCTACAAGCTCCGGGAGGGTCGTACGCCAGTACAGTATGTCCTTCAACTCTAGTCCCAAGAGATATGCAAGGTTAACAAAGCATCGACTCGCAGCAGCCTTCTAGATACCTGTCCCGTTCCTTCGATGCAATAATTGAGCGAGAAGTACGTTCTCCGTTCAAATGTCCTGCATCTATGAAACCAATGGGTAGGACGGTCCTGGAATCCTATCATCAGCGTACACAGGACCACTCCATCCATTACTAGCACGAGCCCGGGTACGGAGCGCAGTCACGTTACCCTGGGAGTAAATCTTGATGCTTGGAGCGCATTGCTCGGAAAGGCGAAGGGGGATGAAGTTGCCGGAGTATGAGGGTATCCAGACAGAGTACGGTAGCTTTCACTCCAATCGGCACATGAGCGAAACCCTTTGAGAAAGACATGCTCGGAACCATCATTGAAACATCAATCATCTCTTTGAATCAGTGTCTTGGTCCCTGACCCAATCCGCAAACTCCTTCCTCTTGGCCTATATAGCAACGCCCATAGTCAGCCGATTAGATCATAAGTACGTCAATACGTAGCCGCCCTCCCAATCATTCACGATCAAATGAAATTTGGCAAAACATACCCTGATATCCACAAACCCCAGCCTTTCCTCCAGTCCCTGAAATGGCCCACCCCCTCCACTTTCTCGCTCCGCCTTCCCAGCCCATACCCTCCAGGCGATCGGTTTCAGCTCCTCGGCTCCCAGTACCAGACCGGTGCAAATGAAGGCGACGGATATGATGGTCTCTAAGGAGATGTCAAGGGGAAGGCTAGCTGCCGCATTTGGTGGCAACGATGCTGTGGAGCCAAGGGTGGACGACTGGGGGGCTATGGTGGGGAGAGATGAATGCTCGTAGGCGGAGTAACATCTGCGAAATCAAAGAATGGTTAGCAACCTGTCCAGGGAAATTTACCCGTAGAGTCGCTTTGCAGGAGGGAATTGTTTACGCATGAGCCAGTAGAAGGAGGCCGATCATGGTCATGGGTCTGGAATAGGAGGCTGCCATTTTTTCGGTTGTTCAACGGCGCGACAGTGAAAGCCTGGGAATGAAACGAGTTGACAAACGCGGAAAACCGCCACATGTTATAGCACCTGAGGCTACGAATGCTTGCAATTGGGATATGCAAATTATCTAAGAATCCTTGGCATAGGTACTCAGCCCCACGGATGACGGATCCGCACTTCTGGATGGTAAATCTTGTCTAGAGCTACTATTCCTTTATATTTAGGTTATAGTCTATTTTTTTAAAAATTCTAAATTTATTATTAAAGAATAAGTCTTAGAAGTTAAATATAGCTAGAATCTTTTATATTCTTAGATATTATTAGAACTTTTAAAGAGTAGATATAAGGGTAATATATAATAACGTAGCTACTAAGTAGCTTAGATAATATATATACTAAACTCTCTATTTTATAAGTCCTAAGATTAATTACTAGCTTCTCTTTCTCTAGGGATTCCCTTATCTATATACTAGGAAAAGGGGTAGCGCTATACTATTATAGTACTATAATATAGCTTAAGCGCTATACTATTAATTAGTCTTTATAATTATCCCTCCTTTTAAGCTCTTAGGCCTTAAGAGTACTTTAAAGAGTATTTAAGTTATTTATAAAGTAAGTAAGATAGGTAGACCTCTTATAATACCTTAATATAATATTTATATTACCTTAAAGTATATTCCTTAACTTATAATAAAGCTTTATAATAAATAAGGTTTAATTATTATCTTTATTAATAGGGAACTTATATAAC
>JAABUW010006857.1_pt1 | contig 14025 bp, 16 predicted proteins | sample 5560081 | NCBI WGS metagenome assembly JAABUW01 (sample SAMN10711882, study PRJNA513363) | rock metagenome | isolation source: Antarctica rocks | place: Antarctica: Victoria Land, Knobhead sud
TCATGTTTCCCGAGTAGGTCTAGACGCATCGAAGAGAGTTTCTAGGCATTTGGCTGTTCCAAGAGGGTAGCAGGGGATGGAACTACTAATTGTGGCAGCAAACGACATGATCCGGTAAAAGGACCAATACCTCTGAAGACGTCCATACAGCTGACTCATGTCGACTTGGTCTGAACAAACATTCCGACGCTTCGAGACCTCGTGGTTGTCTTCCCTTCACCATATCTCGTCGTGGATACTGATCGGTCCGGGCAACACAATACGACACGAAAGCTCTCCAAAACCCTTCATCATTCTCATCTACAAAGCTGCAGCTTGTGTCCTCGATTCACCATCACTTCCAGACCACCAATCTAACGCCGAAAGTGTAGAAAGACCCTCGATTTCCACGCTCTGTCCCTCATCCTCTACAGCTTTGGGCGTCCTACACCGCACTTCTCACTTCGTGTTGATTTTACCGGAGTTGTGAACCTGATCATTGTCTGAAAACCAGGAATGACGTCCACCTTGGATAGACTTAGCGAATATGTTCATCCTCTACCTTGATGAACGTGCTCAAGTCGGCTCTACAAGACATGGGAGCACGACAGGACAAGTAATATCATGACTAGCACTCCGCTCAACACTCGGAAGCAGTTGATTAACATCAGAAAAGCGTTGCAAATGGTCGAAGATATGAATCTATTCTTTTTCCGGATATCTCGCATATATTTTCTCCCGTACAAGGTCACTCCCTGAAGCTCATACTCGCGGCGGGAAAGTGATATCCTAACGCGGTTCAAATCCTTTGTTTCTCATAGAATGGAAAAAGGGGAATTGCGGTAAAGCCTTCGGATTCCACGGTCTCAAAGTCTCACAAACAGCTATCCCGAGCCAACGCCGAACCTTATATTCGGCATGGGCAGGCTGCCAATTAATTTTCATGTTTGTTGATGGGTCTCCACGTATCTAGTCGAAAGGCAAGCGATGCTTATAAGATCATGAACGTCGGCCTATCTTTGGGGATAGGAAGTACGTTCCACCGGACCTGCTGAGCGATACAAAAATGATCATCTTGAACGTACTGTACTCTATTAAGGACAGGGACAAAATTTCACCTAAAGGAAACTACTATTCGGAATCTTTGACTGAACACAGTCCGTGTTGTCATGGTGAAGCGTTGTTCCAGATCATCAAGCGGAATTTGTCCTGACTAAAGAGCGAGAGATCCAGCAAAGCACGGGCGAGGTATGGCCGTCAGAGAAAAGTTCATGCCGTCTACTGATATGTTAATGTCGTCGAACGCAAGCCCTTAATAACTTATGAATCCAGATTCCTAGAGGAGATCGCACTCATTGAGAAAGCTTTCTACCAAAAAAGTCACCAACTCAAAGATTGAATTCAAACATAGAAAGCAGCCTATCAGAAATCAGCAAAATCCAAGGTTAAATGGAGCACAATGACTAGCAGACAGAGCATCATATTACCGCGTCAGCAGGTTAGAAGAAGGCTCTATTAAAAATCACTAGGTACTTTAATACCCGATTCCAACGGTGACTGGCACGTCTCTCCTAGTCAGACAGGCAGGCGCGCTCACCAGCCAGAAAGCAAAAGATGCGAAACTTGCTGTGGGGAATTGTTTAGCATACTCATGACACGCTTGCGGCGGGTATCATGAAGAAATCGGCGATGAAACCAGATGCTGATATATGCCGGGAAATGAATGATTCCGAAGGATCCAATCTAAGAGCCAGAGAATTGGCATTCATACACCAGCGATCTTCCAAGTGCTGAAGTGTACGCACACAAGCGTGTATGCATCCGTCGGATCACCGCATTCAATTGCGAAGGTATACACGGATATCCATGAATGAACATATCGACCATTCTTGCTCCTTCCCACTGCTAGACATGCTCTTCACAGGTGATTACATGAACCCATATCATGAGCCAACAACGTACACCTTATTCGGTATTAGACATAGCCAACCATCGAGATTACAGCTGTGGATGGAAATGTGCTCGTCAATCCCTGTCTATGTCTTCTCCATATCATAGTCAATTCGCACGAGGACCGGCTTCTCCACAATATGAAAGAAAAGGGTAGAAAATGTCTTTTCGTCTTCTTGTATTGTCATGCCGTTGTGGGGGTTGCTAAGAGCAATAGAGGTGGGGCCACTGGCGCCTGGGAATACAGTGCTGTACCATCGTACCATTAATTTAGCATCTAAATCACCACACGCACCCCCATACAGCCCCCACTTGACTCATATGAACCCAACCCCAAGAAGCTCACATAACTCAATCATCGCCCCCAATCCCAATGCCATCATATCAAACTCACCCCTATTCAGCCCTGCATACAACATATCCACTCCCTCTTCCACCTCCTCTAACACATCACATCTCTCAACCAAAATCCACCCCCACAACAATTCCTACCCCAATTCCCTCACCAACCATCTCCATCTCCCTCCCCATCCCCAAAAAAACCATCATACGGTTCAAAACCCACATCCCTCCTTATACACAACAACAGAGACACCATAACCATCCTCACATCCTCACATCCTACCCTCCACACACACACATCATCGTACACACCATATCAAAGCCCCACTCCCACAAATCACCAAAGAATCATGGATCCCAGCATCCCATATCCCATATCCCAGCGACTTGCGCACTCATCTCAGCTAGACCTTGGCAAAAACCCCCTGAGACTAGTGCCCAAGTCGCTGGGATATGGGATCCAGATATCAAATATAATCGTGTGCAAAAAGCAAGACTTCACACGACAGACCATGAAACGAGAAATGAGCCTCCATCCATCGCACGTGACCTTCCGCGCCCTGACGTTCAAGCACCATTTGAGTCACGGTCGGGTCGTCAATAACACAGAGAAGAAACAAGGACAACAACTTGCCGTATGGGGCTGTAGCTGGATAGCAACTTGACACCCTCCGCCTCCGTTGCAGCGAAGAATCGCCAAAAAGGATCTAAAAATTGTTTCGCATACTATTCCTAATCTTGTATCTAGAGGCATAGTCCTTTCCCTTCCCACTGCAACTTACATACGCGATTCACCTCCCTAATCCCGCAGCCACAACCCAAACCATGTCCCCACCTCCGTCAAATCCGAAACCCAAACGCACTATCCCCAGCCTCCTTCACAAATGACTTCTCCTTCATCAATTCAAAACCCCGCTGCGACTCACCAAGCACCTTTCTTCCCTTCCTCACCGGCGCCGCGTTCTCATCAACATTCATGGGCAAGCCCGGTGATTCAGGCTGCAAGATATCCTCATCCCAATAACTCGTGCACCTCTCCCTCTTCGGGCGTCTGCCTTTCCGACGGAGCTCGATGTCGGGACTCAGCTGTGTCAGTGCGTCGGCAACTTGGTCGTCGCAGATGGTAAAGTCTCTCCTAGATTTTGGTGGGTCTGGCTTCGCCTCAAGGCTGCCCCGAGCCTTCTTCCGTTTGGGAGGGGCATTGAGATGGCCTTGGGGTGTTGGTGGGTGGGCGAGGTGCAGCGCGCCAGTGGGTTCGTTGATTGTGTCGCATTTATAATTACGGAATCTTGATGGTGTGTTTGCAAGATAGTGTACTGGGGGCCGGGTAGGCGATGGAACAGATTTGACAGGACTGATGTTTTCTTTGTCGCTTGACGCACTGAATGTCTTGTGCAGCCCTTGCGTCGGCTTCGGCTTGCCAGATTGGGGTCGTTTCTTCTCAGACTTGTTCGCCATTGCAGAGGGTGCGCCTGAGACTGTGCCTATAGCTAGAAAGCCCATGCCAATTGGCTGTTGTTGTACTATGGTTGGACTGCTGTCATCAGTATCGATAAACGTCTTTATGTCATTGAGCCAGCCTTCAATGATAGCGCCATGGTCTTCCGCTGTGTTTGGAGATGATGCTGGTAGTGCCAATGGTACTCCGCGGCTTGGAAGATATTCTCTGCCATTGGATCCAGGTTTTGGTGACGACCATGGTAGCGAGAGTTCGAATCCGGGGAAAGATATTTCTTCTGGCGTCTTCGGCGGCTGGCTGTATAAGGCGGATGGCGTTGCGAAGCCGCTGCTGATCGGTTCCTTGCCGTTGTCTTCGCCGCGTGACCGACGGGAGACGCTAGCGGTCGTTGACATCGGAGTGGGAGAACCTGGGTTTGCTAAAATGGGCGAGTGGGTGTGGTGATCCTCCTCAAATTCTTGGGCAGTGAGATCAGCGCTGGGTGTTGCTTTTGGGGTTGGAGATTGATGGTTAGTACGGAGACCTCGCACAGGGCAGCGCTTTTGCAACTCTGAACTTCTTCCTATTGACAACCCTTGATCTTCGTATGTGGACGAGGAGGTCTCGAAATTTGCTGAACAAGAGGTATCGTCCCGGCCGGTACTGCCAAATCTCGATACACGAGCCTGCAAGATGGGTAACCGAGACCTTTTCGTGTTGGAGGACGGCCTGCTTTGTGGAGTCCTGAGCTCTTGCAATGTGACTGCAGCATCACGGAATATCAACGACATCTTTGTACCATGGCTGGATGTTGGAGTGGAGCGTGATAGATCTGGGACTGGTCTCCGCCTTCTTGCGCTGTTTGGTGCAGCTCTTTGCGGAGTCCTCGGAAATGCTACGGAGAGATTGGCAGCAAGAGTTTCGTTTGCAGTGCTGATGATCGAGGTGGGGGTGTGACCCAATATGGGGGTGTCATTATTCTCCGCTGGGAGGGCTATTCAGAATTCACTTAGTATTCGTCCGCACTCATTCTGGGCTCGTTACGAGTGTAGCAGCAGATACTGAAAATTGACAATTCTCTGAACATTGGGAATAGACTGACTGGTGTCAAGAACATGTGCTTGATCACGCAAGTTATTCATCTCTGGGTCTGAGCGAGACAAGGCGAGAGACATGGCTGTTGATTTATCAAGTCCCTTAGTACTTTGCAATTTGGTTCGAAAGAGATGCGTTCGCAAAATCCCTGAAGGGAGGGTTGTTTTCAGACGACAAACGCTGTTGAAGATGAGATGTTCTGTATCATGAATCTTTGGAAATCTGCTCGATACTCGCGGATGCTTCGACAGTGGAACTTCTGATGTACGTGATGTTTGAGAAGAAAGAGACGGGTACCGAGAGGCACCACAAGAAGGCACTGCCAGCCATAACTTCCTGTAAGGGAATCCCGCCAGATACTGAGAAAATATGGTATCTAAAGAGAAAGCGCGATCGGTTTCTTATCCACTTACTTATTCAGCTACTGCATTCTTTGAATATTGAGGTGAACACCAAAACGAGCCTATGTTTATTCAGAGGCTTGCAATGAACCTTGCTGTGAGGATGGCGTGCGACCTCCATGTCCGATGTCGCCCACTCAATGCGTTTGTCGAGATCTTGAAGTAAATCCCTTAAAGAGGCGAAGGAGTGGGAAGAATCCTGCGCAAAACATACTAAATACGTATGAAGATGATCGCTGAATGAGACGGGGCAGGATGTGCAATGTTTCGTGTGGAGGAGGAAGATGGCTGTGCCGTGCTTCCACGGACTAGAATCGTTATGCCACTCCTGGAAGAAGGTCAAGATCGGAGGCTGTGCAGAGTGCAGGAGTAGAGTGTGATGGACGGATCAGGAAGGTGTAATGCGTTCAGCTGGAGGATGACTTGAAGACTTGAAGTAGTATCACTAGCACAATCCGAGCTGAGGAGAGATGGAGGCGCAATTGAAGCTATCCATGTTTCTGGACTAGTGTCAGTGGTTAGCGGCATTTCGGGATGGGTCCCGCGGTCCCGCCAAACCAAGCATTCTTCACAACCGAACCAACGTCTCTATTTCCATGTCATTTCCACATGGCGTTTGCGTGGCAAGCATTGACTGCTGGGCGACAAGGTATGCCATATTGATCTCAACGCTGTTCCCGTGAGTTACATGGAGCCTCTGAGGTCCGAGGGTCGGTCGCTTGCCTTGCCGCTGAGGCCCCAGCAGCGAGCTCGTGAAACAGAGTCCCCATCCCTCCTTCCCCCTTCCCCCTTCCTTCGTTCCCCCTTCTCCCCCCTTCTCCACACCCTAGATCTGCGACAGCGCCAAGACCGGCAGACTGCACCCGTGGACATGCAGTATGCACGTCTATTCCTGCATGTCGCAGCATCGTGTCCCTGGTGCCGTGTTCGTGCTTTGGCTTGTGCACCGACTTTGGGATGTGACAGCCACCAACAGACAACAGTATGACGGGCGACCATGGGCGGGTTGGTATGGTTGCCGTGCGCCAATTGGAGCAAGTGGGAGAACAAGGAAAGCAAGCAGGAATCTGTGCCTCTAAGCAATCTCACAACCTGACTGCCTCTTTCTCAGCGCGTGCCCTAGACGGGAATCCTCCAATCAGGGCGCACGCTACACACCTGTGTCATCTGCGCTGCCGCACCTGGGCCGAAATCGCCTAGCTCCAAACGAGCCACGGTCTAGTGCCTCTCTCCTTCTCCCCAAGTCCCCATCCTACACCACTCTTCTTTGTACCTTGTGTTATACCAACATGCCTCTTTTTCTTTGTATCTATCTCTGCCGTCTTCCACTTGCTATTCTTGGACATTTCTACAAGCAGAGATCTGCTAGACAGCTCCTGCACTAAATCGCGCCTTGTACATCTTTCCTGCGACTCGTATCCACAAAGTTTGCTCAAACCTCTAATCGACGAGCTCGAGCGTCCTATCGAGGACCTGGATCCGTGTTGACGACTCGCTCAAGACTACTATACACGGGTAGCGACAAACAAAGACACACCATCAAAGGACCGCCGTACGGCAATTCAATCGTCCACTCTGAGCACCTCATCTCCGTTTTGGACATCTACAACATATTCCTGACCGCCTTGATACGGCTGTCTTGTACTTCGACCCTTTTCGACTAATCTCCCTTGCTCAAGGTCTCCCCCATATTCTACGATCATTACGGAATTGATCTAGTGCTACACATAGCCGCACCTTACTATCCACAGTCAAAGGAAAGTCAATTGCTTCTATACCTCAACCTTGCGTTCACCCGACCCGGAACTTGCAATTACCGTACATATTTTTGTCCAGGTCTCGCGATACCAGCATGGAGTAACGATTTTCTTGGCGTCCGCGTGTCTTGCTCAGTATAGATGGAGTCTGGCACTCGGGAGCCGCAGCGGCCAGAGGCGGGCCAGGGGAGGGCGATGACTGGAGAAAAAAGTCCTGCAGGTTCAGTAAAACGTGCGAGACAGAGAGCAGCAGCTGGTTTGCCGCCACAAGAACAATCCCAAGTGCCACAATACCCAACACCACTTTCCATCAGATCGCCCAAGAGATCTCCTCAACAAGAACCCAGCCCAATTGATCGCGTTCAATATCCTCAGTACCCATCTCCGAGGTCCGATTCCCCTGGAAATATACCAGCCGGTGCGAATCGTCCGGGCCCCGATTTCTCACGCCCAAGCGTTTCTGGTGGAATACAGGATCAGAATGCTGGTCGAGGACTAGCACCGCAAAGACCACCGAGACCGAACTTTGTACCCGCAATGGCTCAGTCTTCTCAGGCAGAACAGTCGCCGGGAAACTATTGGGAGGAAAGCACCCCTGGGTCCGGAGATTCAAGTAGGCCTCTTACCACTTCGACGACTTCGACAGCGTCCTCCACAGGTAGCATACCCGATTTCCCTTCCATACCTCTGATGCCTCCAACGCCCTTGTTTCAACCTCCACCACGACGGAACCTCGGACCTCCTCCCTCAGCGCGTAAAGGTGGATCGGGTTACTACTCGAACACTTCATTTGTGCCTCCCATTCCCGAGGAGATGTCAGACGCGCATAGCTCAATCGCGTCGAGCCATTTCATTCCCGAGAGTTGGGGAGATGGTCCGCCACGATACTACATCGGTGGTGGGATTGATGAAGAAGACGAAGATGATGCGCTCGGCGGCAATAGTGGGCGTGGGTCGAGCGCTGGCGATCATGATGATTTGTCAGGTCTAGTGAGAAAAGGAAGTAATGGGAAGCCGCGGACACCATTTCCGGAGACGCTGGATACCGGTGACGAGTCAGACAGAGGGTCTCGCATGCGAGAGCTAGAGTGGCAGGCTCAGGAAGACGAACGGTGGCGGACAGGTCCTCCTGGTACAGATCCGATAGGACGACACAACTTCAGAGGCAATGGGCGGCTGAATCCACAATTAATGTACTCTGGCTACGAGAGCGATCTTTCCTTCTTGGATTCACCTCGTACTCAGTCTCGTGCCCAATCTCCGATGCCTAACCTCGACGCGCCTTCTCTGCCAGGCCCGAACCCGTACTTTGGGACACCGTCTTCTGTTGGATCGCCCGTTGACCCAAGGGTGGGCGAGATTCTTGGTCATCTTGAAAAGGGGGGTGCTCTTACGTCGAGTGGGACGGCTTCGCCTTCAGCAACTTCGATGAGTGATAAAGGGTTCCAGCGACCACCGCGCTTGAATCTGGAGGAGCCGAAGCAAGTGCTTGGAAGGGGTAGTGCGACTAGTCTACCAGAGCTCATCCGGAGGGCGACAAAGTTGGCTTCGAATTTGGACCGTGGGAAAACAGCAAGTCGAATAGGAATGCTAGACTTGTTGAACGCCAAGGAGAAGGAAAAGGAGAGAGAGAAGGCTGCGAAAGGAGATGGTTCAATATCGGATATACTGGCTGCCTTTCCTTCGCCTTCCCCTACAACTCCTACAGCTCACAGGCCATCTGGCTGGCCGACGCCGTCGCCACATGGCAAGTCTGGCCTCTCGAGGGCGCAAACACCTGGCTACGGGTCCTCGATTTCTCAGAGACAGCGAAGGCGAAAATGCTGCGGGTTGCCCGTCTGGGCATTCATCCTGCTCATGATCATACTGCTTCTGCTTATAGCAGCTGCCGTGATTATACCAATCACCCTGATCGTCGTCCCACGCGAACACAAGAGTAACTCGCCGACTCTTGACAGCTGCCAGACGAGTCTCCCCTGTGCGCACGAGGGCTCCAGTATTGTCGTCAACGCACAATGCCGCTGCATCTGTGCAAATGGCTTTCTAGGGTCTTCCTGCAATACAGCTGCGGACGCTGGCTGTATAACAACCAATATTCCAGGCGCTGACACCTCTAAATCCTACCAGAATGCCACACTTGGAGATAGCATTCCCCGCATATTCACCGCCAGCTCAACTAATTTCAGCATTCCCATAGCGCCCTATGCCGTCCTCTCCCTCTTCAGCGCCACCAATCTCTCCTGCGCATCCGAAAACGCCCTTGTGACATTCAATCAGAAATCCCAACGCCGAGATACGGCTCAAGTACTTCTGCCGGATTCTGAGCTACATCAAGACCCATTACCCGTACCATTGGGGGAAGTCATCTCATCTCCCACCAAAACGCACAATCACATTTCGAAAATCCTCCACGCCCGCGGCAGCGCCATAACCACCAATGGCATCATCTTCGCTGCACCGTCCGGTGGAGACACAGTTATCAATAGTGCTCCACCGTCGACCGCGACAAGTGTGTCTTCCCCTGCCTCTACCACCAATGATAGGCCGATCACGCAGCAAGTCCTCGACTTTTCCCGCACGGCCGTCCTGTTTATCTTCCAGGAAACTTCATCGTTGGACGAAGCAATGGCGGTAGCCAATAAGCTGCAGATGACATTGAGCGGTGGCAAGACTTTCGATGCTACCCAAACTAGTGTGGGCGGGAATGTCACTGTCGATCTTGCGGCGCTGACCGTGGGCTTCGGCAACGGGACACTTTACGGTGGAAAGGGAACCTGATGAAGACATCTGACTTCTTGAGACACCCATGCCGCCTTGTCATTCCGACTGGGTGTGCACAGGAATTATTCTGTCCTACCAAACGCATTTTATTTCGAACCGGCGCTTCGGCGCAACATATGAACATAGGGGAACGAGAATATCATAGAAATAATGTCTGAATGAGGAAGGATGTACATGGTTCGCAAAGTATAAAGAATTCTTTGGGCTCGGATGGTTGTTATCTATGGGTAGCTGTCTTTGCAGCATCTTTCACTTTTTCGGCCATTCACTTTGGGCCTCATGGCTCTGAACCATATTCCTTGGGCTCACTTTCTTGGAGTGCGGACTCTTTGGACCAACCCTTTTGGGTCACATCTTCAACTCCAATCTAGCGATGTACATTCTACAGTCAGTCATATTAGGGATACCACTTTGTTCGACTCACAGCGTTTCTTCCTGTCTTGGTTCTATACCAACATTTCAGGGGCTTTATACCATATCACTAGCGCTCTATCGTCTTATTGTAAATAGGCCTAACAAATGGATCTTACCACTCTCCACATTCCCTCTCGTGAGATGAAAATCGTGAAATACGTCCGTCCGAGGGTCTTTGGATTCTTACCTACTTAAAATCACGCCGGGCCCGGGTTCCCAAGATACATCCCAAACAGATCATTTATCACACCCCACACGGTACCCTACCTAACAAACAAACCTACCACAAAACCAAAAGCCACCCAATTTGAAAACCTCCCTACATCCCGCACATCTTAGCAAACCACTCCCCTGGTCCCCTAACATTCCCCCCAAATATTCCTTCCAAAATAGCCACAAACATCATCCTACCTTATCTCATCTCAGACTGCAGTCCCAAATGTAATCCCACTCTTCTACTTCTGTACCCTACAATACCATAACATACGCCGCAAGGCAAAGGAAATAGTGCAAGTATCACGCATCAAGCACCAGTGCAATCCATCGACTGAACCGCTGAATCTCGCTTCAAAGTCGTCAGAAAGCGGTGCTATAACTTATGAAGCCAGGGAAGGAGGAGGTGGGTGGGTGTGTGCCAGATCAGACAGCTGGGGTATGCGGAGGTGGTGTGATGTAGAGGTGGTGTAGAGGTTGTGTAGATGGTGTAGATGGAATTGTATGATGCTAGCGGGTATAGGGATGTAGAGGGAGGGAAATGTGGATGTTGCGGCGTGTGGGGAGGGGAGAGGTGGTGCTGGGTTTTATTGTAGAGGGGTTGCGTGTGATGTTGCTAAAGGAAAGGAGGTGAGGATTAAGGCGAAAGGGGTTGAGAGATCGAAGCGAAAGTGGCCAGGAGGTAGCTTGAGAGGGATTCATAGATACTAGGATCATAGGAGAAGGTGCATTTGATGAGAGTTTCGCCGACGGCTGACTTCGTGGCACGGAAAGGGTTGAAAGAGATTCGGTCATTGGACGAGCTATCATGGTTGTTGGTATTAGGGCCGGTCAGATGAACACGAGAAGCAAAAGCAGAATTCCCCGTAATCAATTTCAGCACGCTCAAGAACAGTATCGCTGCCGCCAACTCCATTTACTATGTTTGCAAGATGTTGGTGACAAAACTTTGCAGCAAAATCCTGCTCCATATGGTTCAAGTCGGTCTGGCTGTTTTAGAAGTAGTAAAGCACATTAGCCAAAGCCTGGGTTGGATAAACTTTTGGTATAGCTTTGGGGGAATATTAGAGACTCGTATTGGTCGTGATCGTAGTCGTCGCGAGCCAACGAGGACCATGGCTTTGCACGGTTCGGCAGTCTTGGTTATGAAGACCCTTTGCTGGACTCATGCTCAGATTCGGAGCCAGGGTGCCATAGTTGCGGTTGGAAGGCCTCGTTCGTATAGTGTGCTTGGTCCTCTCTTTTGGACGCGGTGGCGCTGATGAACGGGTCAATTCTGAATGGAGGCAACCACGATGGGATCTCGGGCATTACTTACTCCAGGAAGCGAGCCTTCTCTTGCTCCAATCGCATTCTGGAAGCGCGTATCTCGTATTCGAATTGCTCTTTGGACTTCCGAAACTTATCTTCGACCATGGCTTTCTCCGAGGATGGTGGCGAGGCTGATTTGCTTGCTGGGGAAAGACTCTCCCTTGCTGCTGGGCCCAATGAGGTCTGAGCCAGGGTTGTGTGAATGTTCACTGGTGAACTCAGCGCCCTCTGGTTTGGCGACATTTGCTGTGGACACTGGTAGGGCTTCGATGAAAAGGTGGTCACGGGTACGCAATGCCCAAAACCGGGCATGTCCAGCAGATAGCCGCCAAGATTTTCACTATGAGAGAATGCTCGCTCAAATTGGTCGTAGACCGGCTGGGACAGGAGCCGGACTTCTGGATTAGCGAGCGTGCCAATCGCCATTTCGGTGACATCTTTGCTCTTGTATAAAAGATCGTAGTGACCACTGCTTTGTATCAGCGTTTACTCCTCGCCAACACTAATCCAATAAATAGACATACGGTCGGTAGAGAAGCCGAATAGTTGGTGCTCCAGTGATAGGATTGCCACCACCGTCAAGGACGGGTAGTTGATGAGTGTTAACCTCTTCGCCTTCACTCCGGTCTAGATACAGAACCTCAATGGCAATGCCGGCAGCATTAATGACGGAAGTTGCGAGACCTTGTAGTCCCAAGTGGTCAAGCTCGATTTGAGCGGGTTCAATATTTTGCAAGACATAAGTTGTCACGTCGACGCCTTCCAAGAAATCTGCATAAATGTGGGGATTCATCTTCATCCAAGCGCTGGTGAGAAGCTGGAGGGCATTAGTAAAGGCTCATCGAAAAAGCAAAGCCCGAAATGCGGCACGCACCCGAAAGTGGTAAGTGACAGCGGCCGAAATGCTATCATCATTAAAGCTTGCAAGTAACGACGCCCCGCCCTCATGGTTCGGCAAACTTGAGATCATAGCTTCGAGCATCTCAAAGGTCACATCGGTGAAATCTTCGCACATCCCAACATCAAAGCCGCTGGCTTCTAGCATTGTTTCGTTGCAGCCCTTGAGCCTTGCTAGTTCGGCCCTGATCTTAGGAACATCGCCTAGGCGAAGGAGTGTTTCGAAGTAGCCGAAAGCGAGAGCTGGGGGGTATTCAGCTGGAGGCGAAACATCACAACATTGAAACATTCGGGAGACGTACCCCTCCACCCGCAGTTGCCATCCCCCCTAACGGTGCGATAATGAGAAAATCTTGAAGGAAGGGCCTACACAATGTGGTCAACGACCTCGGGTGCTCCTGAGTGGAATCATCTTTCTAACCTTCGTCTTATGGACGTACACCGGATCGGCTTGTGCGTATTCTGCTATAAGTGCTTGAGTCGACTGTTGGGATCCAACAAGAGGTCCCTGGCTTGGGGGTTAGGATAGCTCATCTACTAAATGGTTCCTGATGGTACCTGGACATCAGGGACGTAGTCATTTGACATTCTCTCCATGTCTGCGAGCTCTTGCTCCGAAGCCATGGCGTCCTCAAATGTGCTGATTGACAGATAGGAGCTGAGTCTTCTTGGGAGCTAAGTCGCCACACAGATTTCTTGGGCGAATTCGGGGAAATTAGCGTGAGATTGGGATCGGTGATATATGAACACGCCTGTTCTGCTGAGATGAGAGAATGGCAGCTGATAACGATTGTCTTATTTCATTGATTGCAACGGACGAATCGAACCGCGCGGCGTAGTATTGTGCTGGTTTGGAGTGACAGCGAAAGTGATATGTGGAAAGGGGAGATCACGATTGAGATGAGATGAGATGCGTGTGGAAGATGATATCAACGAAAGTTCCAAATCGGATCAGACAGAGAAGTCGTGAGGCTTGCGTAAAGACCCTTTTGTTTGTCCATCCCCCACCACTACTGCAGACAACCGCGCAATGTGAGAATAAAGGAAGGAAAGGCGCGAAGGGAAATGTATGCTGATGAAGAGTGAGTGTGGACGTTGCGGCGATATCTGACGTGCTACGGACAATAATGTGGAGAGGAATGGAGGTGGCCCAGAAGAGCGTCGAGTGTCGATCACCAATGAGTAATGACCAGCAGCTATGCGGCTAAATCACGGCACCACAACATGCAGCACAGATACTACAGAGGCACGAGAGCACACGCATTGCAACGCGACCAGATACGATTGCTGCCGTGGCTTGATGGGCTGCATCAGAAGACCCGGGCCAGTGTTGAGATATGACCTGTCAAATTCACGAGACTCTGGAGGTACCTCCCCGTCAGTCGATCGTGGAGATATTCTAGTTGGAGAAAAGCACGGTCCTGCGGACGTCTACGAAGTCTGCATC
>JAABUW010006862.1_pt1 | contig 14018 bp, 1 predicted proteins | sample 5560081 | NCBI WGS metagenome assembly JAABUW01 (sample SAMN10711882, study PRJNA513363) | rock metagenome | isolation source: Antarctica rocks | place: Antarctica: Victoria Land, Knobhead sud
CGATAAAAAGAACAAAATTTTTATATTTATTAAAAAGAACTATATTTGACGCATCTTAAATATAAAATCTCTTATTGTTTAATTTGTATATTAATTTTATCAAACTTAAAATAAGCTTAAAATAAACTATTATAATTGCGAAAAATTTCTCGAAATCTTTAACAAATTTTATCTATTATTTTTTAATTTTTTCTTTATAAATAATTTTAAGATTTATCGAAACAATTATTGTTTTTTTAAGATATTTTATTTTATATTTGTTGCTTTAATTTACAAGAAGCAACGTAAAATAGCAAACGTCTTTACTTTTATATTAAAATTTTACAAAATTAATATTAAAAATATAGTAAAATCTATCTTTAAATTTATACAAAATTTGAATAAAAAAATCAATTTTATTATTAATAAAAAAATTATATTTGTTTGCGCTTTTAAAATAGCGTTGTTCGACAATATATTATAACAAACTTATAATAAAGAATTTTCTTATTATTTTGCGCAAATAAGTTGTTAAATTTGCTATTGTTTTAAAAAGAAACAAAAAGATTTAAAATTCGATATTGTTAACAATAGAAAATATTATTAAAAAGCTATTAATTAAAAAGAGTACGCAAAAGACTTAATTAATAAGAACAAAACAATCTATTTGCAAAAAATCAAAATTAAAATCGATATTTTAGTAATTTAGCGTTTAATTTTTTTATTTAATCTAATATTGTTTTAAACTTACAATATATTTTATTTTAAATAATAAGAGTTAAATAGAATTCTTTAAAGCTTGTTAATTACTACAATACTTAGCAAAAAGAAAGATTAATTCTATATTAAAGTATTCTAGTATTTTTGCTTTTTTTTAGATTAATTTTGTATATAATTTTTTATATTCTATATTTAGTTTTGATTTTTATTAGAGTTTAAATAAGTTTTTTTGTTAATTTCTTTTATTTTGTGTTCTTATACTACGAATATTTAATTTAATAAAAGTTATATACAAAAGATTTTTAAACTTATATTTAAAAATAATATTAATATATGTAAAATTATTAAAATCTTTAATACAATAACAAAAATTAATATATTAATAAAAAGTTAACAATATATCTATCTAGAAAATCTATATTATATAATAGTAACAAGTTGATAAATATATTAAATTCTTATTTAGTATACTATAGATTTTGCAAAAAATATTGCGAAAGATTTTAAAAAAATCTTTAAAGAAGTTTTTTACAATAATAACAACAATATAAACAATACTAATAAAACAAATAAGAAGAACAAGATCTTAAAGAATATATTTTTTAATACTATTAATAATAAAGTCAAGAATTTTAAAAACAATATTTTATTATTTTAAAAACGTGCGCAATTATTAAAATCTTTTGCAAATACTAAGAAAAAAAGAGATTATAAGTTTAAAAATAATAAATTTTAGAAACTTTTTATATTGTTAAATATATATGTTAATTTTTATATTGTTAATATAATGCGCAAGTATATTACAATTATAAATGTAAACATTCTAGTATATAAGATAAAATATATATAAGTAACATTTAAATAAATCTATATTAACTAATATACTTTTTAGATTTTTTAAGACTATAATAGATTACGCAATATTATCGAATCTTATAAATTATCTTTTTGCGCATAATATTATAAATTAATTTATGCGTTTTAATTTTGCTAAATCTTAAAAAATATACTTGAAATTAATAGAGATTTTAATACTATTTAAAAACTATTGCTTATTGTTAATAAAAAGCTTTTTGCTATTAAGCAAACAAACAATTGACAAAAATATAGACAAAGTTTATGCAATAATTTGTAATAATTTATATCGACAAACTTAATTGTTCTTAATCGACTTTAGACTCTTCGATATATTTGTTATAGATACAAAATCGAATTTATTAAAACTTTTGTTTTAATATCTTTTTATTTAGAAATTATTAAATATCTATATATAAAACTACAATAAGCAAGTTGTTGATTTAGACTTTAAGCGCTTTAAGTAATACAATAGAATTGTCTTTATTAATAAGTTAATATTTTAAATATATTTCTTGTAATTATAGTTAGATTAATATCTATTAGAGACAACAATCGACGCATATATAATATAGAAAACTATATAATAGTTAAAGCTAAAAAGAATTGTCTAAATTAATATTTTTTGTATTTATATTGTTGCTTAAAGTATGTCTTCGTTGTAATAAACATTATATAGTAGATATATAAAAATAAATTTTTTTTGCACAACTTTTTATACAATCTTGTTCTAAATTTTCTTATATATCAATAAACTCTTGCACAATATATCTATAAATTTCTTGTTTTTATTTTAAATAATATATATATTATCGACGCTCTTTACAAGCTAGATTGGCAAACAAAAAAGAACACAAATTAATATTTATTAAAATATAATTAAAATATAGCATATTTATAAAAGACAATATAACAAAAGACTTCAAGTATTATATAAATGTTGCAAAAGACTTTTGCGACAAAATAATATATTTAAAAAAGATTGTAAGTATGCGATAGAAAAGACTTTCGCAATAATAATAAAAAGGCTTTTGCAATAAAAGTTCAACAACAATAATATTTATAGTTGTCAATTGTATATTAAATACGATTTTGTTTTTCAATTGTTGCTCAATTGATTTCTTATTTATTAATTTGATCTCTAGCTATTAATTGTTGCAAAATCTTTTACAATTTTGTAGCAATTAATAGTTGTTAATGCTTTCAACAATTGTTCAATCAATAATTAAATCGCTTTTCAACTATTAGTTTATCGCTTTTCAACAAACTAAGATTAAGTATCTTCCAAGATATCTAGACGCAATCGTAACTTAATTGTAATGCAATTGTAATATAATTGTAACATAATTGTAACGCAATCGTAACACAATTGTAACACAATTGTATTCAACTATCTATAAATCGCAATTTCCGAGGAAAAATAATATAACAATTGTTGTCTAATTGATATTTAATCAGAAATTAACTACGTTTCTATTGTTGTTCTATTGTAATATAACTATTGTTAAACTGTCGAAATATTCGAAGGCCTAGCTATATAGTATTTTAATCTTGTATTTATTTTTTCTATTTTAAATACTATTCTTTATAAAATAAAGTTAAACAAGCAATTACAATAACTTGTTGTATTGCTATATTTATTAATTCTACAAATAATATAAATATTTTATATATAATTTTATTTTTAATTGTTTTTTTAATTTCGAATTTTTTAATAAAATAATAAATCTTTTTTCAAATTAATACTTAATATAAACTCGATATATATTAGATTTATACTTAGTTTTTTAAATTTAGACAAAAGTTTTTGAATTATTAATATTATACAATATTTGTAAAACAAAGATATAAATTTATAAACTATTTTATCTTTGTTATTATTTTAATTACTAAATAGATATTGTTAATTTGCTTGTAATAAAATTATATTTAAAATATATTTTGTATTGCTAGTAATATTAAATTTCTTTAATTTAACAATTTTTTTTGTTAGTTTTTTTTGTTAGTTTTTTTTTTTTTTTGTAGAGGTTATTATGTTTTGACATATATATTGTATATACTGTTTTTGTACTTAATTTTTAATTTAATATTTTAATAGTATTGCTTTATATTTTTTTGTTTAATTTTAATATATTATTTATAAAGCTTAAATTTAATTTATATTTATTCGAGTTAAACAATAATATATATTAAGTTAATATTTAATATTTGTCTTTTCTAGATAGTATCTTTGTATACTACTGTATTGAAAAGAATATTTTAAAATCTTTATTTAATATATACTAAGTCGATATTTAATATTTATTTTTTCTAAATAGTATTTTTGCATATTGTTGTATTAAAGAAAATGTTTCAAATTTTTTATCTAATATATATTAAGTCGATATTTGACGTTTGTTTTTTCTAGATAATATTTTTGTATATTATTATATTAAAAAAAATATTTCAAAATCTTTATTTAATATATATTAAGTTAATACTTAATATTAATTTTTTATCGAATAAATAGTTTTTGAATTGCAACTTTAAAATATATAAAAAAAATTGCTATTAAATTTAGATACTATATTTGTTTTAAATTTATATTTAGAATTAAGTCTATTAAGAAAGAATATTATATAAGAATTTTCTAAATTAAAAGAAAGATATAAACATTGTTAATAATGTTTTACAATTTTTCGATCTTTTTTATCTATAATTTGATTAATTATTAAATCAAATTAAGATAATTACTATAGAAACATTACTCTATACCGCTAGCATATTATCTCTTACATTGCTGGCATATTACTCTTTTCGCTAAGTCTAATCGAGTAATTTTTTGATCTCGTAAACAAACAATATCAACAAAATTACAAAAAAGCAATAAGAAATACATAATTTTGCGCCTGTTTATTATTAAATTCGATGTAGTTTCTTAAAAATCTTTCGATACAAATTTAAATCTAAAATATATCTTTTTGTATACTTAGAATTAATCTCTATTTGTATCTTTTATTATATTTAAAAACTACTTATGTAGATAATCGAAATTTTTCGAAATTTAATTTTTTGTTATTGTTTCTCTTGCGTTTTCTTGTCTATTTTATCGAGAATTCTCTTGTCTATCTTGTTAACTTTGTATAGACAATTAACTATTAAATATCTAACTAAAAAGTAGATTCGAAATTAACTTAAAGTTAAAGAATTTGCGTTAAATAAAGATTTCAAATCTTTGTTAACATTGTTGTTGTAAAACTGTTAATCGCGACAATATTGCTTCTATTTATAGATAATTTTGTGTTTTTTGCAAACAATTTTTAATTTTAACAATAACAAACTCTTGAATCTATAGAATCTGTCGCAATAGAGAAAATATATTTAACAATAGCAACAAAGTGTCTTGTATTTCGACATTCTTATTGTTTTAATAATTGCTTATTATATAATTCTTTTGCTTCTTTGCTTGTGCTCTAATTGATTAAGGCAACTTTGTATAGAGTTAATAACAATATACATATTTTAGTTTTAATATCTTATTGTCGACTCTATTATAGAGTTGCTTTTGTATTTTATATATATACAACAAATTTATAGTTTTTGTAAAAATATTTTTGCAAAACTCGATAGCAATAAGTTGTTTACAAATATATTTATAATAATTGCAAATCTTTCGAAGAGCCAAAAAAGTAACAAAGTTGTACAAATTACAAAAGATAGATATACAATAAAGATCTTAAAGTATACAAGTTTTGCTTTTCTTAAAATTGTTATTATAGTTAATATATTAATTGTGCAAAAAGAGCTATAGTTTGTTCTTTACTATTAATAGATTATTTGCTAAGATTAGCTAATAAATTGTAGAATAAGTAAAGTACTTATCGATAGAAATATAAAGTTTTTAATTAATTTAATAGTAAGTGTTTTTCGATTGCAAAATAGAGATGTTATCGAAGTGCAAAAAATAATTAGTATAATATTTTGTTTACTTAGTACGCAAGAATTAAACGTACTTATCGATATATATACAAATACGTATATCGATATTAAGATAAATATAATAGAATATATTGTAATTTTTCTTTAACAAAGTAGAAGTTTTTGTTAGACAAAAAGTCTTCTATTGTTTTATAAACTTATTATAGAGTTTGTTTGTAAAAAATAGTTTCTTGCAATTAGTAATAATATTGTTGCTTATATATTACACGCATAGAGTATAATTAATACAATATCTAGAATTGGAAAAAATGTAACAAAGAGCAAATATCAATGTTTTGTTGTTGTCAAATAATATAGTCTTAAGATACAATAAATCGAGATAATTGTAAAATTGCTTTAAGATCTATATTACTCAAATATAGTTGCTATAATTCTTGTCTTTTATAAAGTAGAAAACAATATAGAATATAATATTTAAAACAATAATTTCGATAATAATTAATAGTAATATCTTGTATCTATTAGTCTTATAAATGCAATTTATTAAAATAATTTTATAGTAATTTGCAAATATTTTTTGCGAGATTTCTAATATAAAGAATAGATATTTTAATTAATTGTTGCTCTTTCGTGTCTTATAGTTAATATATTAAATTTTCTAATTTGTTAGATTTTGCATTAAAGTCTAAGTAGATATTAAAATATTTAATATTTTTGCTCTAAGTCTTGCAAACTTGTTTCAAATATTACAAAACTTAAATATAGAGTTCTTGTTGTTTTTATTTATGCGCAATTGTTTTAATACTAAGCTAGTTTTGCTATTTTTTTGAAACTCTTTTTGAATTTCGCGCTGCATTGTAGAATTTTTTATAGTAATATTCTATTATACAATTAAGACAAACAATTTTGTAGATAGATAATTATAATTATTGTTCTCAATTGTTAAAATTCAATTATTAAAATTGTTTTTGTTCTAAATATTAAATTGTAGCTTTGCAATATATTCGAAAAAGCAGTTAACGCGTTTGCTAGAGCTATTTTAATACTTATTGTCTTTTGAATTTTTCTTATTGTTGCGATCGCATTGTATTTAGATCTTTATAAAAATATCTTTTTTCAATTGCTTGCTTTGTTTGCGCGTTATCGAATAGTCTTGCTTCTTTGTATATTTATTAATCTTTTTAATTAAATATTTAATATAGATATAATTGTATAGATCTATTCTAGAAGACAATATAGATATAATAAGATAAATGCAAATATAAATAATAAATAAAGCAAAAAAGTAGAACGACAACAATATAAACAAATTACACGTTAAATTCTAAAAATTACCTAATTAGACTTAGCGAGAAGAGTAGTATATTAGCAGTGTAAAAGATAATATGCCAGCGATATAGAGTAGTATTTCTGTAGTAATTACCCAAATTAAATATAAACTAATTGTTTTTTTTTTAACTAATTGCGCAACAATACAATTAGATCTACTACAATTGTATTAAAAAAAAAAAATCTATTTTAAAATTGTTCTTTTCAAATATTTTAATAGTATATTTTCTTATTTTAATATATAATTAGTATAAATACAATTTAAAACAAATATAAGTTCTATCTAAATATAGAAACAAGTAATAATAGTTTTTGTTTTACAAACTTATTGTTTTAAAAGTAATTGCTTTCTTCTATATTAATATAATTGCAAATTAGCGTTTATTAATACAAAAAAAAATTTGAATTTTTTTTATATAGTTTAACAAAAATTTATTTTGTTTTTTTGATATTTAATCTATATTTTAAGTTTAAAATATAATATGTTTATATTGTTTATATACTATAATAGTTTGTTAACAATTTCGATTTTTTAAAGTTAATTAATAAAATAAGTTGCTAAATAATTAAAATAATATTTTCGAAAATTACGCTTAAAATATATTCGATAAAAAATTAATATATATTTAAAATATTTAAATTACTCTTAAGAGTTGTTAAGATTATAAAAATATTTCTTAAATTTTAAACAAAATATTAATAATATTTATATAACTTTAATATATATTAAATATATTTTAAACTTGTTTTTTATCTATATTTATTATAAAGATTTGCAATTCTTTGTTTCTATAATTAATATAAAAAATTTAAAAAATTTAACAAACAACTTTTTTTAATATTTTAAATATTTTAATAAATATTGTATAATAATTTTCAATAATTTCTATATTAATTTATGCGTAACAATAAATATTAATTTCTATTGCAATTTAAGTATATATTTAATATATATTATATATATATATTAAATTTACAATAATAATTCTTGTTTTAATTCGAGATACTATATAAATTTGTTTTGTTTTAAATTTATTTAAATACAAAATTTATTTCGAAATATAATTAATTTATAAAGATTTTAGTCTAAATATAAGTACAATATATAAGAATATATTGTTAAAGATTTTTGTTAAAATAAATAATACTTTTAATTTATTATTTCTTTAAAGAATACAATTAATTAAAAACAAATTTTTTTGTTTAATTTCTGTAAATTATAAGTTAGATTTATATAATATTTAAACTAAATATAAACTAATTTTTTAATATTGTTTTATTAAAAAAAAAATCGAATTTTTGTTTGCAAATTAATATTGCTATACAATTTTTTATATTAAAATTATTATATATATAGCGCAAAGCAATCTTGCTATATTTTGTATATAAATCGAATATAATAGAAGAGATAACAAATTATTTTGCAAATTATTTAGCGCAAACAATATATATATTAGATATAAATTTAGTTTATATATTATTAAAAACAATAAATTTTATTGTTTAATTGTTGCAATTATATTGTTAACAATTTCTCGAAATATTTTAATAAAATATAATAAATAATAAGTATAATTTTTGCATATAATTAGTATAAAGAATAAAAATTGTTTTTAATTAACAAAAATATAGATATTTAATTGTATATTATATATACTAGTCTTAATTTTATTACTTTTCTAAAAATAATTAAACTCTATATATATTTAATATATACTAAACTTGTATTAGAATAAAACTAATTGCAAATAAAAATTTTAAAAACTAAAAATTTAATAAAAATATAGTTTTTTATCTATTATTGTAGTTTATAATTTATTAAGACGCAAAAATAGTTAATATTAATATATACTAAATTTGCGTTAACAATTCGATTTATATACTATAATTTTGTATCAAAAAGTAAAAAACATTTAATTTAATAAATTTATAAAATTAATTTATAAATAATATAAATAAAGTAAAAGTTTATTTTATAAATTTTTTATATAGCAAACTTTTAATTTTTGTATATACAAATTATAGATTTAAAATATGTATAAAATATATATAATATATATATTAATTTTACTATTTTTTAAGAAATTTATAACATTAGATTTTTGTGCAATACTTTAATTGTATATTAATATTTATTGTATATATTAATTAAATAAAGTATTTCGAAGATTATTAATATTCTTAAACTTAACTCTATTATATACTAAATATATATATAGTATATTTAAATATATATCTTTGCAATATTTGATTTCGAACTATTTAAAATTTTAATATTAATTTTTTTTTTTTTTTTTTAATTTCTAAAAGTAAAAAAGCAATCTAAGTAATTTTAAAATTAATTGCAATAACAAAAAATTAAATCTAATTTTAATATAAATTAAATATATATTAAATAAGTATATATTTGTTAATTAACACTTTAATAGATATATTAATTAAAATTTCAACTAATATTGTGCTTTTTTTATATATAAAATAAAGAATCTTCTTTGAATATATATATAAATATATTAAAATATTGTAATAATCTTGTAATTTTAATACAATTACTTAATTGTATTCTTTAAAAATAATAGTTTGTTAAAACTATTAAAATCTTAATTGTTTAATATATTTTAATTTTTTTAATTGTTTATAAAAATATTTTTGTTAATATTTTAATTACTTAATATTATATTCGACTTAATACTTTAATATTAATATTGTTAAAATTCGAAATTTGTTTATATATTTAGCAAATATCTAATATATAGTAAGTATAGAGTAAGTTTTAATTCTATTTATTTATTGCAAAATTGTTTGTTGATTTTAATTTGCAAGATTTTTAAATATAAAAGAATTTTCTTGTTAAAAAATATAAAGATTTTAAAAACAAAAAAATTAATAATATTATTAAAAGATATACGTATTGCTATTAAGATTTAAATTAAATATAGATTAAGCTTAAATATAATATATACAAGTAATTAAATTGCGCAAATATAAAACTATATTAAGCTTATATTACGTCTAAAAGTAATTTATACTATAACAAAATTTGATTTCGCAATATATAGATCTTGTTTTTTTAAATTTAATTAATTGCGCGTTATAGATTTTATACAACTCTAAAAATATTATAGATACAAAGAATTAAATTTATATCTAGTATATATTAGAAAGAAATAGAACTCTAGAAGTAAATTTTTAGTTAATACTAAATAAAAAAGTTTATATTTTATATAAACTATATATATATTAAGTTTGTATCTCGATTGCGAGCGAAAATTGCTATTAATTTTTGTAGTTTAATATAATTATGTTAACTATAAGCTAAGTATAAATAGAGTTTACTCTAGATTTCTATTTGGAATAAATTATTTTGAATAGGAAATCTACATTTAAGATAAGCTATAATCCGAAACAAATTTGTGCAATCAAATTCGAAAAGAGATTAAAAATAAATATAATATATAAAACTTTAAATATAAGATTATCTTGCAAAAAATTTAAATATTTTAAAATACTTATTTTAAGATACAAAGTTTTTTTACTTTTACTTAAAACAACAATAATAAGAAAGCTATAGAATATTTTATCTATATCTTTTTATTTTAAGTATATAACGTTATATAAGCAAAATAAAATTAAATCTAATACTAGAGCAAATTGTATTACAAATATTATATCGATCTTTATATTAATTTTTTTAAAAAATGCTTTGCAATCTTTGTTAACAAGAGTTTAAATATATTTATATTGCAAAATAATTTTTCAATAATATTTGTTGTTGCTAATTATATTATATTTTAAATTGTTATATTTAGATTTTAGACAACAATAAATTCGATAACTTATATTAATACTATAATATAAAAAGCTAGTATTATTAGTTTGTTAAAATATATTTCTAAAAAAGAAAATACAATATATACAAATAAATTTCTTTTTTTTATTAATTTTTATAAGTATTTTACAATTAAATCTACAAATAGATTTGCTAAAAACTTTTATTATATTTTCGATTTTTGCTTTATAAGATTTCAAAATTAATATAAAAATATTAACAAATTTTTTGCGCTTAAAATACAAAAAATAATTGAAAATTATATAGAAGACTTTAAGAATATAATATATATTTCTATATATTTCAAAGTTGTTAATAAAGAGAAAAAATAAAAATAAAAATAAGATTTGCTAAGTATCTTAATAAATTTTTCGCAATTAAAATAATTAATTTTAAGCTTATCTCTAATAAGATATAATTGTTAAAAAAATTAAATTTTATATTTGTATTAAAATACAACTCTTTATATATAGTGTTAATTGTCTCAATATATCTTTTCGATTTTGTTCTTTTTTTTTAAGTAATTTTAATTTATATAAATTAGTAGTTGTTAATTTAGATTTATTAATTATACTTCTACAATTATATTTTTAATAAAAAATAGCGTCTAAAAAAACTTGTAAAATTAGATCGAAATTTTGCGCAAATAGATAATTAATATTTGCGACAAATTGCAAAGTAACAACAATTTTATTTAATATTAAAGTTTTTTTTTTTTCAATTTTTATCTATAAAGATAACTCTTTTGCAATAATATTTTTGTAACAAGCTTTTAATACAAAATATATTTCTTAAAATTATTGGTTTGTTACGTTAAGTATAAAATATATTTTTAAAAATAATTTTAATAGAAGAGCTTTACAAAGAAGAATACTAAAGCTTAATAAAATTATTGTTATTTATATATTCAATTATCTTAAAATATATCTTTTTTTGCAAAGATATAGCTAACAATATAGTTTCAATAAGATTTACTAATTTATATTAATATATCTAAAACAAACTAAATATTTAATTTACTTATTTTTTTAACTCTTATATTGTATTATTTTTAAGAATTGCTTCTTAATAATTACTTGCAACGTCTTTTGTATTAATTAAAAAAAAAGATATATTAATATAATTATTATTTAAGAGTATTTAATTTGCGAAATAAAGACTCTATAACATTAATTTTTTTAATATTGTTCAAAAAAAGATATATATATTTCTTATATATAATTACGAAAAGTTTTAAAAGCTACAAGATTTCTTTTAGTTATATATATATTTTTTTTTTAAATTATTAAAATTCTTAAATTAAAATACAAATACTATATAAAGAAATAATAATAAAAGTTTTTCTTTATTAATAATAACTTTAATAAAGAGAGAAACAAAAAATTTTAATACTTAAAAAAGTAATAGAAAGTAGAAGTAGACTTTAAAAATAATAAAAATAAAAACACAAATTTAAATTTCTTACTATTAGATAAATTAATATTTTTAAAAAAATTGCAAATAGATATTAATTGCGAGTTTTATAAAACGTTGTAATTAAAACTTGCTTAATAGATAATATATAATTAGTTAAGTCTTCTAATAACAAAAGAATTTACAATAAATAATTCTTTGTTTTTTTTGTTATTAACTTGCTTTTTGTTATTTTTAAAGTTTTTTTTGCAAAAAATATTTATATATTTCTTTAGTAAAATACTATTGTTAATAATTTTAATTTGCAAGTTCTTAATTAAATTTGTAATAAAATTAATATTGTTTGCTCTAAAATTTTGTGCAATTGTTATTATATCTTTATCAATAAAAAATTTGCTCTAATTAAAAATATCTTTTAAATATATTATAAAATAATTTAAGTCGATATCTATAACAAGTAAAATATTAAAAAATGTTGTAAATAAAGTTAATTAAATTTTTAAAGATATTAAATTGTTATAGCTTTGCACAAATTAAGAAATAGAATTTACTTTATCTATTTTGTAAAATAGAGTAATTATAATATTAATTGTTAACTTGTTGCTTTGTATATTAAACAAAAAGATACAAATTGTTATAAATAATTAAAAATATAATTACAAGATTTAATAGAAAGATTTTCGTTTAATAATTTCGATATTTAGCAAACTATCTACTAGAAATATCGAAAATATATTGTTAATCTTATTTATATAATAGTGTTAAAGTATATTTTTATATTGTATATTACAAAAAAGAGACAATTAGAAATAATATTACAAAAGAAAAAAAGATAGCAATTAAAATAATTGCAAAAAGCACAAAAAAAAAGCAACAAAAATCGCGAAAGAAAAAATAATAATAGCAACAAAAATCGCAAAAGAAAAGATAATAATAGTATCAAAAATTGCAAAAGAAAAGATAATAATAATAACAAAAATTGCAAGAAAAAAGATAATATATTCTAATAATCTTAGATCGAAATAAGATCTTATTTTAACAAAAATACTAAATAAAAAAACAATTTGTAAATAGAGTATTAGAATAAACAAAAATATTTGTTAAATATATTAAAACTATTTATTATTAACTTTATAAATATCTTTTGCAAACAATAACTATATCTAAATTACAATCTTTTTATTCTTTTTTATTTTTATAATTGTTGTTATAAGTTCTTGCAATAAAAGAATTCTTATAAAATTCTTTATTATATTATATTAAACAAAATATTGTTTTTCTATAATTTAATTATCTAAATTAATTATATCTTTGTTTGCTTTTTATCTACAAAATATCTCTTAATTAAGAGTAGTTATTGTGTTTAGAATTGTTTTAACAATATTTTTAACAATAGTTTTAAATTAAATATTTCTTTAATTTAATACTTGTAAAATTAAACAATCGAAAAAGAATTTTTGTAATATTGCGTTTGTTGAATATACTAATATATTATATTTTTGCTATATAAAGTTTTCGATATATATATTTAATAGTATTTTTTATAGAAATTTAATTCGATACTTGTTATTATATAAATACTAAACAAAATTTTAAACTTATTTCTTTTGTTAAATTTCTTTATAATTATAGTTTGTTTAACAAGAATTTGTTAAATTGCAAAAACTATTATATCTATATCTAGAAATTTTAAAATAGTATAAATTAAGATTATTAAAATCGATTACGCAAAAAAAACTAATTTTTTATTATTATTTTATACAATCTATATATCAATTAATATTTGAGCAAAATTTTAACAAATAAAAATTAATATATTTTACAAATAAGAATTACCTTATTAAGTTACAAATCTTCTATATTAAAGCTTGCAATTTAAGTAGACTGACCGTTCGGTTCCAACAGTTGGAACCGAATTGCATAAATTATGAAAATACTAACTATATTAGGTTAAAACTTGGCCTAATTAGGTATA
>JAABUW010006866.1_pt1 | contig 14013 bp, 13 predicted proteins | sample 5560081 | NCBI WGS metagenome assembly JAABUW01 (sample SAMN10711882, study PRJNA513363) | rock metagenome | isolation source: Antarctica rocks | place: Antarctica: Victoria Land, Knobhead sud
TGCGCCTCTCTTCCATCACATATTTCTCTGCTCAATGAATGGCAATCATTGAGTAAGAGAACACAGCTCTACGTACGTTACAACCACGAGCACCACGGATGCAAAGGAAACGTCTTTCGTCTTCGGACCGGGGATCGGACCGGGACATCGTTGTATAGGATACCGTCAATGAAGAGCAGGGCAAAGACGATGCGTCATAATCAAGCAGCACAGACACTCTCATCAAGAGTTTACTCGAGCGTCACGCGCTGGATAGAAGCTATAGGTTCATTACTTGGTAACACAGTGTCAATCTCATTGTTTCGGCTGCGCGAAGCAGCCGTATAGACGGCGAGTGGTTTTCTCCCCCAGAGGGTTTTGTTCACTCGATATAAATAGCATAGAGTCCCCCATGGGTCGGGCCTAAACCGATGTCACAAGGGTGTATGAATTACAATTACAATTATCATCATTGCTGTCATTGATGTCTGTCAAGATTCACTCTCTCTTAACAGATTATGAGCTCAAATTAGTGTGAATGATGCATGTTTATCATCTTACTCGCGTATTCATGTAGTAGATGTTCGTAGATTTAATTGTGTCTTCGTTAACTTCTGATTGCAATCAGTGTGAGAAAGTCAAGAATCTTTGACGAAGATCAGATTAAATATGTACTTACTAACACAGAGATCAGTATAATTCAGTCTTGAGTCACGCTGAAGAGACAGTCTGACGAGTTGTGTTTTCAGATCAGTATAAATAGATCTGAGATTAAGTTCTCATTGCAGCAGATCAAGAGCACGACAGCTGAGTTGTATGAAACTAGTATTACGATACTTTGCGCTGAGACAGAAAGACTGACGAGACAATCAGTATTCAACTTCATTATCTCGTTAATGATCTTTCAGTTTTACATGATTGAACTTTCTATCACAGCAATCATGCTACAACTCAACACTGTTTAAGCAATTCAACTGTCTTAAGATCTCTCTTTGACTACGCTATATCAGTCTAGCAGTCACGTCTTGTCATTACACAGTGATGATCTTACAAAGACTATCATATAGCATCGATAATATCATGTCAGCTCTGCAAGTTTACTGCAGTCAACTTCGCTACAACACGTTCAATGAACATGCATTCAACACTTGCAGAAAGCTATCACTTAACTTTGATAACTGTCATACAAGCATGTTTGATTGAGATTATAACTTTCATACAGCAGCAATCTGAATTCACTGTATTAAAAATCAACAATCGTCAATTCAGCTTTCATTTGATTCATCAATATTGATCTAGTCATACATCTTCTTTTGACTATCAAATTAATTTTTCTTTTTATTTTAACGTCTTTGATCAATCTTATCTGAAATCTTGTCACATACTTGAAGAAGTAACAGAGTCTCTCAACTACTTACTAGAAGAAGCTGAAAGATTCTTGAAAACATGATTAAAAAACGTGTTATTTAAGAATGTTTTTGATTCTCTTGTCAAACTACAGACAACATTGTCTATTTGAATGCAGTGCTTTAAGTCACTCACTCACTTTATGATTTGATTTTGATTGTTTCAATCATCATTTCATGTCTACATCTTATCTTCATTGACTAGTTGCAATCTTGTTTTTTGTTCATACGAAGACTTGCAATTGCATCATCTCATCTGCAATCAGCGTCTATGATATTGTCTTTGCTTACTTCATGATGATCATAAGAAAGAAAGAAAGAAAGAGAGTTTAAAGTGATCTGAATGAGTCTAAAGCTGAATTCAATAAAGTAAAGACAAAAGAAAAAGTTTGAGTTTGTCTCTGATGAACAGTAAAGACAACAGCAAAGATATTGAAAATCATCTGAATGAAATCATCAATATAAAAGACTCTGTCTTGAGAGAGTGATTGACATCATCAAGACAAGCATGCTATGAGAACAATACAACAACATGATAGAATCTTTGCATTTTGTCGCAATGTGAAAGTTTAGTCTAAATCTAGCTCAGAGATTTGTCTCATGATGCAATACTGTTTCTTAACGCGCTTGCAACAGAACAACTTCAGAATCGATTTATGATTCAAGATGAACATGTCTGTCTAGATGATTCATTCTTTGTTTGCAACATCAGCATCTTGCTGCGTTTGAGAATTTCATTTCTTGATTGAAGTGTTAGTTGTTAGTCAGTCTCATGATTGCAACTGTCTACTACTACTGATTGCTGTTTGCTAGCGATTACGTTGTCAATAGCATGTCTTGACTTACAGCAAAGACATCTATGAAGAAGTCAGAGTGACTCATCTGTGAGAAAATCAAGAAAACTCATCTGTGAGAAAGTCAAGAAGATTCATCTGTGAGAGAGTCAAAGAGATTCACTCATGAGAAAGTCAAGAAGATTCATCTATGAGCAGATCAGATGTTCTGACTACACATCTGAAGAATTGTCAGCAGAGAAAGTGTTAAAATGTAGTCTTCAACCTTCAGAGTATGTAAGCGAGTTGTCTTTGAGCAAGCTGTGTGTAGCTAGCTCTATCAAGATGAGTCTAGCTCAGAAGACTCTGCGCTTCTATATAGTCACAACATTCTAGTAGATAGAATAATACACTCTACATTATCATCATTGTTGTCACTGATGTCTGTTGAGACTCACTCTCTCTTAACAACATCATTCAAATATATCACGCAGCAAATATTCATGAATAACTTAAGCATGTGATTTACATAAAACTGAAAGATTGCAGAAGCATTTATCAGTTCAAAAAGCATCATCTGATATTCAAACTGATTGTAACATGTATGAAAAGTTGTTTTTCATTCATCGCTCTTGTAAATTTAAATGCAATGATAAATGTTGCAAATATCAATTTTGATAAAGTGTCTTGCATAAGCAAAGCAATTCAGCGTCTCAGACAGTAGAAACAATGAGTAATTGTTCTTTACTGTTATTTCATTGAGATCATAATAGTTCATGCATAAATGAAGACTTTCGTTCAACTTTTTTACAAACAACACAGATGCTTCTGCAGAACTACTTAATGAATGAATTCATTTCTTCTTTAGTGTGCTGTCTAAATAGTTTTGTATTACAGCAAACTCATCTCATGTCATCTTATAAATAGACTTGATGCAAGACATTTTGTTCTTCATCAGATCAATGAAATGTTTCATCTGATCATGCATGTTCAGACTATCAGAAAGAATCTCAGAAAACACTTTCTTGAGATCTTGAATAACAAAGAGTATCTTTGATTCTTTCGCTTGAAGTGCATTGCATCTCACAGTCTGATGATCTGCATTCTGCAATAAGTCATCTGTAGATAGCAGCTGATAAAGCAAAGTTACATAAGTCTCTTCTCTTTTCTTAGTTGCAAGCATTGTCAGCTCGACAAATTTTGATATTTCACACAGACTAACTTATATTTGCTTTGCATGCTGAGTGCTATTTCTTTGATATGATCAGCAATGTTTGCATCAGCGAATATTCAAATCAATTTCATCTAATCATGAATAATTAAGAATCATATCATATTCTTGCATGTTTACAGCATGAAACTTAATGTTTCAGCTTTTGCAAACTTTCTTGTGATTGATCAACTCAATATTGATCTGATGTGTATCATAGCAGAAAATTCAACGATCATCAATCATCTGAATCTGTTTCAGAATTGCATGATTCTTCAATAACTCATGCTCTTTTACTCATGATTGCAATATAAAATTTTGCTCGATTTCAGAGTCAATAAAACAGTGAGCTTTGCGCACTTTCTCAGAAACATTTATCAATACTGATATCATTAATGCATGTGATAATCATCTTTTTGTAGTTATATTTAATGATTCAATGATGAATATCAAACTTTCTCTTTTCTCATCTTTTCATCATGATTGCAAGTCTCTTGTCTGAATGCATAATTGAGACACATTGAATTAGTAATCTTGTGTTTCATCTTCTTGCATGATCAGCACGTAAGATTGAATGAAGCAGCATTTTGCTTAAACTCATTGAACTTGAGTGTTGCATCGTCTTTAAACTGCATGCTTGAAGCAAAGAACTTTGAATTTTTCATTGCAGCAACAAACTTCATCTTTTCATATGAGAATTGAAAACTCTTTTGAGATGCTGCACTTTCACTTTGCTGCAAATGTAACTTCAACAATGTATTAATGTTTTGCAGATGCAAGTCAATGTTTATAAAATGCTTTAGCAGATCAACATAATTGATAAAGATGTATGAAATGCAAAGAAACTCATTCATGATGATTTCATTAATCTTCATTCGCAAGTACATCATGCAAGTCTCATCAAATATATGATAGTTTAGATCTGCATACAGTTTAATAAAATATTGCTTGAAATTTGTGATGCTTTGATTGACTTATTGCTTTGCAATCTCAAGTCAATATTTTGTTTGAAAGTTGCGAATTTCAGAATTGCTAAGTTTAGCATGCAAGTATTCAGTGTAGTACTTTCAGTTAAGTATCTCATCATGATTATGCATGCTCATCACATGATCTCGTCACTGATTGCAAAACTTCTCTGACAAGTATGATGCAGATCATTGCAGCTTCTCTTCTTTCATGATGAAATCAGATGACATCATGACTATGAAGTCTTTGCAATCTTGCAGTCAGAACATCAAGAAGTCATAATTCGTAATGCTTTGCTCTTTAGACTTGCAAGATTGATTAGCATGCTTGCGTGCATTGCTTCAATAGTGATCATCACTATGTTGACATCAATGATCAGAGATTGATCAAGTCTTTTGCTTAAGTTTCAATACATAAAGTTGCAAGATAAGCAGTATATTCTGCGTCTTCAGATTCTTTAACTGCTTACATACTTCACTTATCAATCATTAAAAGATATGATTTGTCTGTTCATTAAATTCTTGCAACTTGAACTTCTCATTTGTATGTTTGAATGTGTGATTCTCAGATCTGTTCTGATGAAATGACAAATTCTTAATGTGAAAGAAGTTATTACTTCTTTCAATCATGCAACTTCTGATGAGTCGCTGCATGTTTGACATCTCTTACTGAGCAGCTTCGTGCGAATGAAGCAATTAAAACTGTGAGACAACGAGATTTCTTTACATGAAACTATGTAGTAGAAGATAATAAGATAGCACTCTATTGATGATAGAACTAATTGCTAAGAAATGAAAGTGAAAGCTTGCAGAGTTTTCATCTTCTGTCAAGTCATTATCTTTATTCACTTGTTAACTTCTTTGATTTAATCTCGCGAGCTAGTCTTGCAGACATGTTTCATTCATAGTCAATGAGATGCATTTTCACACTGAATCAGTTAAACTTGTCAGTTAAACTACACATGATGCAATCAATGATAAACACTTTTCATGCTCAGAACTTTTCTCATTAAAATTCTTCATCTTTACTGAATGCTCAATGAATTAAACATTGATTAAATCATCAGTCAGATCTCTTTAAAGCTAAACAAAAGTTTATAGCAGCTGACAGAAAGAATGTGCATGATTCAAAAGTATTACAGACTTATTTTGATGAGTTTAAAAAAATGATGATTCAATATGATATAACGAAGAATGATACATGAAATTTCAACGAAATCAACTATCATATGAGCATTGCACACTTCGATTGAGTTGTTACTGTAGATTCAAATAAAAGAATCTACTTTAAGAATTTGAATAATAGAGAGTCATTGATGAGCATCGAATGCATTAGCAAAGAAAACAAGAATATATCATCAATGCTAATTATGACTGAAGTTCAACTTTTAACATCTCATTTTAACAACAATCTTGATGACAACATGTTAATCACTATCTTTGATACAGACTATTCAAATGACTGAATTTTTCTTCAATGACTGAAACACTTTAATCGCTTTAGTCAAAAGCATCAAAAGAGAGCTTGAAGAATGCTTGTGATGAATGATTATGAATTTCATCATACACACGAATTTCTATTCTACTGTGAAGATCACAAGATCATACTCTTCAACTTATCTTTGCATACTACTCATCTGCTTCAGTCGTTGAATGTATATGTTTTTCAGTCTTTGAAACACTGACATTTGAAGACAATTAATTGAGCTGTTCAAATGAGTGATGAGATCTTTTCAAAAGTTAAATTTTTGACTGCATTCAATGAGTTTCAAATCAAAGTCTTCAAATAATTTATCATTTAATCTGCATGAAAACATACTGATTTAATTTTTTTTGATTCAAAGATAATACTGAATAAAGTTTGAACTATTGAACATACAAATCAATTTATTACATCATCATCTATTATAAATGATTCAGTCATTTGAATCACTTTTACTAGTCGAGCAGCACTTGAAAATCAGCTGCTTGAGCTAACTAAAGAATCGACAGCAGAAAATCTTGATAGAAAGCTTGAAACGTTCTGAAAAGACGCTAGCGTGATGACTCGTAAAATGAAGTTGCTGCAGAATCAATTAAGTCAAATAGAAGTCGCTGAAAATGCTTGCAAAGCATGCAAAAAGCAGTCGAATAAGATTCTTAAAATTGAAGACATCTTGTACATCAAAGATGCTTGAAGTATGACTCAAGATAGACAGAAATTGAAGAACGAGAGACAGAAGAAGCGCGAAGCGGCCTGGGAAAAGCGTTATTTAAATGCACTAAAGAAGTGCTACAGAATTACTAAGCTTCATAGAGCTGCTCGCATTAAGTTCGTTCAGGCTTATCAGAAGAAATGGCGGGTTATTTTGAAGGAATTGGTTAAATATTATCATGTATATGATGAGTAGTTGAATTCAGCTGTTGCATGGCTGCCGAGCACTAAGTGAAGAATGAGCTTAGTGGGGGGCACGGATATCCGTACCTTTCAATGCATTCTGTAAAAGTCAAAGTCACGCGCATTCTTGCCATTTTCGCCGCATGCGCCGTCATTGGATTTTCTGGGGAACATCGGCTCTTCCCGAATCAGGCAAGCTTTTCCAAACCGAGGTATCTACCTGTAACATGCGTTGTGAGTTATGCCTAAAGTAAATTAGCTTGAATTCGAAGGCTGAGGTAGTCCCGTGACCATGACCGTGACCGTGACCCTGTTTCGATTATCGAATACGTGGAAGCGGCAAGTCATAGAGTATCCCGAGGCCCTGGATTGGCTGTTGCCACGCCGTGTATAACCTCGGAGACCTTGAACTCGTGATGCGAACGATTACACAGCACGTACGGAATACATAGTAGAATACTTTACTACTTACTGTACTTACCTTTACAGGTTGTGGTGCCTCTCAACTTCTCAAGCCAAGCTGGTCTCCAACACAAACGCTTCCGGCACGAGATCCGCCGACCCTTCACTTTTCATCTCTCAAGCTAAATATCCGGCTATTTTACGCCCAGACGCGGGGTGCAGCAGCTCCAACCTTGATTTTCCATATGTGCACCTTTTACCCGGTTCGATTGGGCGCGAACAATAATATCCAATCGGTGATTCGGGAACTAGAATTTCGAGAGAATACCAGCCGACATCAACATGGATGACAAAAGGTTCTGCTACCCACATTTAATGTTACGGCTGCCGATTGCCATGCTTCTGGTGCTCCTACTGTGTCTACTATGATATCATCCCACGGGCCTCATGTCAAAGTCGGGATTCCTTGATATTACTTCACTTTCCAGCCTTGATGTCGCGTGGCTGCCAGCATCAGAGTTGCGACACCCCGCGCCGGTGGGTCCCGTCAAACATCTCACATACAGATCTGGACCCTCTCGGGACCTGGCATGACTGCATGAGACGTTGGGGCTCCCAGGCATTCGCCACCGGTCTTCCGACCTATATATTACACTTCGTGTTTTGTATCTCGTAACTGCCTTTTGGCATCTCACGTCAGCCTAGGAGTGGCAACACACCCATGGTCATCGAAAATCCTTGGACCGAGCAACACACCATGGAGCAAGAGATTTCTTCAAGCTGTGGGTCCAGACCAGGCCCTGGGAATTGAGAGATGAAAAGCGAAAGGCAGTTGTGATATGATTACGACATGGTCTTCTCGACATGCTGACTTTGACCGCTCATTTCCCCACTCTTGGAATACGGCCATCAGCGCCGGAATAATCTGCCTTACCCTGTGCACTCTTGATGGCCCTGCATGAATATCGACCTGCAGCTGGACCGGGCCATCGTGGTTGTAATCAGAATTCAAACTTCGTGTCTCCCTGGCACTGCCAAACGAACCCCGTCTTGATATCTATATCCGATATTATACCCAGCTGATCCGCGCATTCCTCGTTTCCTTTTCCGGCCTCTTCTTGTGTTGTTCTCGTTGGCTCCCTACCATTCCAAGCAATGCTTTCAGACAAAATACAGAAGTCGACCTACTAACTGCGAGCGTGCTCGAATCTCGCTCTGCTCGGCCTACCAGTCTACTAGGTTCCTATCCCTCACATCCAGAGTCTTCCAATGGCATTCTGAAGGTTTAAAACGGTACGGGAAATGCTGATATCGTTGGTCTTGCTCTAAAAGTCTCCAGTCGCCTAATCCTCTTAACTCAGTTTCGCTCACAATATTCTACTTAACAAATCCGGGTACAGCATCAGGTCTAGCGTACAAGATGCTGAAGACTAATCTTGAAATGTTCTTGCCAGAGGGTGGGTACCGCGTGACTCGTCATGCAACCTGCTGTAAGCACATGTATTCGTCGACTTAACGCCCGCCCTTTCTAGGCGTAAGTGGCATTTCCAAAACCGAAATCCCTCGTCGTCAAACATCAGCATAGCGGCTACAATACAGTCAAAGCTGCCTATAACGGAGGTGGCAAATCGGCTCCTCCGTTCCGTAATATAGAGATTATCCGTTATAGATATTTATTATATGAGCACCCCTATATGGGCCCTACCAAATCTACGGAGTACTCGTACAGTAGCCTAGCACTCCTAGCTTATCCCTTTAACCGCTGTTTGCCTTCGATTGATTTTTAAGGTTGACCCGAATCAGATGTGGTAAGGCTCGGTCAAAAAGGTTATTTTTTGTAAATAGAAACAATATCAACAAAGCCCCCTATTGTTCTTGCCCACCTCGATAAGAATGCCTTCCTGCGATGTAGTACCTGATTCAACTGATTTAGAAACTTATCGTCTTAATCTGCGTTCTATCACTGTTGTAGACGATTGATTTGAGTCTATTCAGATGCCTTCAAACGTCAGTTGAATCAATATACCTACGCATACAACCGTCGATGTAGATCAGGAGAACACAAAACCTTGTACGAGTTCCTCATTGAAATCAGCATTATCAATGTCTACAAACTCTCTTTGCATTCAGATGTTTCAAAGAAGACTAAATACACTATTCATAGCGAGTTCAGAACGGCTCTGGCTACAGCCTACAGATCTTAGTCAGATCTCTCAAATGCAGTTTCTGAAGCGAAAAAGAACATCAATTGAGCCTGCAATTGAACGTTCAATGATATGTTTAGATGATCATCAAATCTGCAAAAGAAATAGCTCTGAGGACTGTCGTGAGTGCAAGGAGATAGGCTTAACAGTCAGGCCTAGAAAACGACAAGTTCTCGATGAAATTACATCAAATTTAGTTGGTAGCAAGCGAAGAAAGCGTTCTATCTTTGGCTGTGACACCTGTGATATTCCCCTATGTAGAAACGATCCTTGTCGGGCTGCATATCACAATAGCATCTGAATAGCATCAATAAAATCAGTTCAGAATGATATTCTATGGTTCCTATTGATGAACTAAGCGAATACGCTAAAAGTGGCCTCCCGACAGCAGCTAAAGGGATACGAGGTCAGAAAAGAAAGTATTCGAAATGGCCTACCGCAATTGCACTATCACGAAAATCAAACGAACACGCAAATAGTCAAATGTAATGACAATAGCACCAATTATACGTAGAAATGTTAAATGATATGAATTATAATATACATCTATCCATGAAAGTGATTGTCACCCTGTTTAAGAATAATCTGATCCACCCGATGCTTCTGATTCAAAATAAAAGGGTTAATATTCTTTTCTATATTCAACTTTTCCCATTCATCATACCAGGCCAGTTCCAGTTCCAATCTATCCTTAATAAAGGATCGTCGACGTGATACTCGATTCTTTATGAGGTTCCATATATGCTCTATGGGATTAAGATCAGGGCTATTGCCTGGCCAAAACAACATATCTATTTCCTGCTCCATAAACAAAGGTCTGTTTCATTGCGAGATGTGATTTGAGGCTCCATCCTGCATTAATAAAGCCCTGTTTGCATGCGAAGCCTTGAATATCTGATCGGCGGGTAAAAGAAGAGGCTGAAGAATACATCTATTATAGCGATACCAGTCAATCCCTCCGCGTGCAGAACGCCCACATGAAGGTAGAATAGTGATAATAAGATGAAATTCTGAATATATGCTGGGTGCGGATAAACTACGTTATTCTAGCCGTACGGCAGCCGTACGGCAGTCAATTGCGGAATCCGAATACTTTCTTTTCTGACCTCGTAGTTGGAGCAGATTTACCTTGGATTCACGCAGATCTCAAGTAGCTGTTCGATTATCTGACAAACCTGAACAAGATCACGCCTGAAGGTACATACATATACCTCTATATAGCCGCTATCTAGGGTATGAGGTCTTCTAGTATGCGAAAATTAGCAGGCAAGGCTGACGATTTTCAGTAGTATTACCGTCCGCGCCTTGAACGCCCACTGTACTGTCCTGACAAACTTCAACGATTCACATTGATCCCTTTCGTGATGAATACGGAGGAAGAGCCTCTCCTTGAAACCAACCCTTCTCTCCAAAGATATTACGCTAGCTTCGAGTCGAGGATTGGCTATCGACTATTTTTGGGCGGCACAAGGCACTTTGGGTACTATCAGCCGGGTACAAAGTGGCCTTTCCCTATCAATGGCGCACTCAGAAGGATGGAAGATCATCTGTTCGATTCTCTCAAGCTTCAGCCTCACGCTGAGGTGCTAGACGCTGGATGTGGTGTTGGTCATGTCGCTATGCACTTGGCTCGCAAGGGTTTGCGCGTCCACGGTATTGATGTTGTGACCAAACACATCAAGTGGGCACGGCAAGAGATTCAGGCGCATGAACTTGAAAAGGCTGTCACTGTCAGTTTGATGGATTACCATGACCTGAACGGCTTGGCCGACGAATCTTTTGACGGTGTCTATACAATGGAGACTTTGGTTCATGCAACAGATCCCGAAAAAGCATTGGGAGAATTCTTTCGCGTGATCAAGCCGGGGGGTTCAATCGCCTTGTACGAATACGATCATCCAGACTTTGACAATCTTCCCAAAGACTTTCCAAAAGATCTTTATGAGTCAATGAAGCAGATCAATAGAGAAGCATCGATGCCAGCGAATGAGTGTTTCTTATATGGGGCTCTGCAGCGCATGCTCGAAAAACAAGGCTTTCAAAATGTCGTTGTGAAAGATCTGTCGGAAAACATCAAACCCATGATGCGGCTGTTCTTTCTTGTGGGATACATACCGTACCTCATTATATGTCTTTTGGGACTTCAAGCTTGGTTCGTGAATACTCAGGCAGGGGTACAGGGCTACCGTGTTCTTAAAAGGGGTCTCTGGAGATATGTTGCTGTAACGGCCACAAAGCCTTCGAACCGGGTCCCGAGCAACAGCGGGCCTCGCGAAAGGAGGTTTGGATAAGAAGTTGGAAAAGCCATGTTCTATGGCCTGGGAAGAAAATGTGACTAGTGCGGCCGAGCGCCATGCGGCAAACATGGCACATAGGAGTGACTCCTGGTATACCTCCAACCTGCTTGGCCATGTTGGTCGCTAGAAAATAGCATCAATACACGGTTTCATGAGCCTTTGCGATGATTGCGTAGAAACTAATCGCAAGAAGTTTGCAGAATCCTAGCAATCAGGCTTGTGCATTCAGGCTTCATCAGATGTATTGCCTCGGAATGAATGATGGAACCTTTTTCGCATCTTACACATAGAAAACCAAACATGTGGAACACATACAAGCTATTGGTTTCGCATACTTGGGATTCCGAGCAGAAGACTCAGTAAATACGTGACATTGGTGCTACAGTAGTAGTCCAGACCGAGCCGGTGACTGAAAATCGATCCGAAATGTCGCCCAAGCCCTCAAGTCCAACACAGTCGTAGACAGACATTCATTTCCACCTCATTGTCGCCATCTACATGCCTCTCTAAAAAAGCCTTCTGCTAAAGTCTGCTTTAGTCCTCTGTGCCAGAACGTTTTATTCCAACGAATGCCCGACAAAATTGAGAAAACTGTACAATGATGGCACGAGGGGCAGCGGGGCTATAAATGTTGTCTACCTAGGCAGCCATGCCAAATGGCGTGAGAATTACTGATTAATACGGTAAAGTGGGTCTACATCTTAATTACGAAAATGGCACGTGACGGCTCAAGGAGCTACATGCATGTCCAGCCAGTGGTCTCACCGACAAGACTACGCATACGGCCGGCCTACATATCAAAGCATCCCCATCCCTCAAGAACCGCGTCCTCCATCCTTTCCCGCTTCGGCGTCCTAAGCCTCTCATCCCAATCCCAGACCAAATCAATCGTCCACAATGCCTCTCACATTCTCCCTTGCAGACAACTACGGGTAAATCAAAGCATCATCCTGCAGACAACCCCCAACATTTCCCGATTACTTACCCTTCCCTGCCACTCTCAGCTACGTCCTTCTCGTCGCCACATCCTCCACCTTGATCTCCGTCGTCCACACAAGCATCGCCTAATTGACATCCTTTTCTCTTGACTTCTTTGTCCTCCCTTGAACAACACTGCGTCTGAGCACTCACACCCTCAAGCAGCCGTAATAGGGGGTATTGCGAATCTTGCATCCTACCACCGTGCATAATGCGAGGAATGCTGCTGCTGCATCGGTCCCTACATTATCCCGGTTATATAGAATTCCCAGTCTCATGTACGGACGATGAAACTCTGCATCAATCTGCCCCAAATCCTGAGTACATAACCCCACGGAGACGAAGCCCAAATAATCTTTGCCTCGCCTCGCCTCACAGGAACGACCATATCCAATCGGAATGGGCTTTCCCATCCTCTGTATAAAGGCCACATTACGAGACATACTAGCCAAGATGGGGCAAAAACCCTTGCCAGTTCACCGTCGCATATGCACTCGCAGGCAGTGACCTCAGCTCGATGATATCTGCAATAAGGATATATGTGCGGGCATGACAATAGAAAAACCCGACGAGGTACATGGGTATTATGATTTTCAAGGGAACGTAAAGCAAAGGGTCCTTCCCGACTGAGTTGTTTCTGACGCAATCGAGCACACCGTTCAGTCTCTTTCCCATGTGTCTGCTCCTCGTCGAATTTTCGGGCCGAAAACCACTCTCTTGGCATTTGATCCGGGAGATCTTTGACGTGGAATATTGTCGAAATCTTTGCCATAACGCAGGGTAGGTGCCCCCTAGCCCGGCAAAGATCGTAAGGATGAAAAGTGTTGCCATCATTGTTACGCATGCCCCACGCCAAAGCAGTTGCTCCGTCCGGGTGGGAAAGCTGTAGTTCCAGCCCACGAAGAGCACAGAAAAATAGCCGCTTGTAAGAGTCATGCATATATACAGCGATTTTTTGGATATCTCTTTCTGTAGAGAGTCCGCAATGCGATCGATAGGTTTTACGTCCGAGCCAAAAGTAAGACGCATATTTCGGAGGATGTTAACGAAATTTGCCCAGCACCTGGACCACCACCATTCGTTGCGACTGACAAAGTCTAGTGGAGTGCTCTTCCATCCATCAGACGTTTGGCCTTCAGCTTGTAGTATGTCGTTGATACTGATGTCACTCTCGAGGACTTCCGCTAATACAGCGTCGGCAGGCTTGTGCCACCAACAGAAAGCAGTCCCAAGACTGCACAGAATGAATGACACCGTCGTCAATTCCGCGGTGGTCACCACCAGCTGCTGTGCCCACCGACCGATGACACTGATTAGAAACCATGTTATCTGGCAGAGGGTGATAGTTCGAAGAAGACCGTCGACTTTGTTCTTGTCCTCAATCACTCGATGGTCAAGTATGGGCAGCTTCAGATACCGTCT
>JAABUW010006877.1_pt1 | contig 14000 bp, 14 predicted proteins | sample 5560081 | NCBI WGS metagenome assembly JAABUW01 (sample SAMN10711882, study PRJNA513363) | rock metagenome | isolation source: Antarctica rocks | place: Antarctica: Victoria Land, Knobhead sud
AGAGAGGAAGATTCGAAGAGGGTGGAGAACAAAGAGGATGATCGTCTTGGCCCCCAGGCTTCTCTTGCCGCTTGGGGCGTGCCCAGAAATGCCCGCGCAGTCACCACGGCTAAACGTTCGAGCGAACAGCTAGGGAGGCCACTAGCTCAGGTACCAGATCCACATCCTTGTAGCCGCAATTTCCATCGAGCCGCCAACCACGGGCGTGGCTCCTCCGCAGTCACAGGAAATGACGAGAGCTCCACCTCCGTTCCTTCATCGTTCTCACTTCAAAGCGCAGTCGCTTTCTTACTTCCTATCCTACACTCTGTGGTCCAGAGCGTGATCACTTCAGTACGCCTACAAATGCATCCCGCATTTCCTAAAGTAGGAGCATCATTAGCTACAGTACATTGACAATGTAATTGGGCGGCAAGCGAGGCCCAAAGGCGCGTCCCGGGGCGTTGGGGCTTAGAACAGAACTAAGCTGCAGAGTGAAATTCAGGGGTCGATCGCAATTGTCCAGCACATAAAGCCGAAGCTGATGATAGGCTGGTAGTTTGGTAGATAAGGACTGAGTGGATCTGATTCAGCAGTCTGAGTATGAAGTACGGAGGTTGACACCAAAAGTCCTGGCAATGCCAAGACCGGGCTGACAGGGGCTCTCTAGGGGCCACAGGTGAGCTTTCGGGCGACGGGTGACCCGTAGGCAGCTAACACAGTCGCCCCGGTGACGACCTTTCGGAGTCGTTCCAGTGACCTCCAGTTGACCATACTAGTGGCACTACTAGCGTCTGCCAGGACTTTTGGTGTCAACCTCCGTACGAGTAGTTATGTTGCTTAGTGATCCTACCAACTGAGCAAGTCTTGATTTGCTCCTCATACCTTTCCCTTACTATTGAACGTACAGATCAGGAACAGATATGCATGTCGTGCTAGTAACAGGGAAGCGTGTCGCGGGTGGAAGTCTTCTCTCCTTGATGCCTTGATGCAACGCGCAATGCTATCTCTTGAGAGCAGAAGATTAGGACGCTGCTGAGGGGCTTTGGAAGACGTCCTTCTTATCGTCCGCCGGCAAACCCAAATTTCAGAATGACTTGAGAAATTACACGGCTCTGCTGTAGCCGAGGACGGACGCCGCAACCGCGATGTGGAGCGCCATTTCCGAAGCTTTGTCCGGTGAGACAACTTTCGAGGACTCACTGCATCTTTACACGAGTATTGTACTCGCCGAACCTCTCCACTAGCCGGTTCGCAGTGGCCACCGTGCAGTCATACGACTCTGCTCTTCTGTCTTTAGTCGCATGCTGGGCGACGCTCTTCCTGACACCATGGACTTTGCACTTCACTTCGTAAACCCGTACACTATCCTATTCTTTCGGTATTTCCGCCGGTCTTAGACTGGCATATTTGGACGATGCCGCCATTCTAGATGTACGCTCTTGCTAAGGTCAAAGCTTAAAGTACATTTTGCTAGCTGAAGCGCAATTAACCTTCATAGATGAATTAGCTAGTATTAAGCCGGACACCATGGCGTTCTCAGATGGAAAAGCTTCATATTAGAACCGTGGGCTGTCTCTATGCTTGATGTATTTCCAGCGTAAAGGCACGCTCGGGTGCAAAACCGCTCGGACTTTGCACCAACGCCATTCCGTATCTTCATCCAAAACTCTGCATGTCGGCCTCCCATTTTGGGACGTCTACGAAGCTCTTCACTAGGACCATCGTGGATGCAGTCGAGGAACCTGTAGTCTCTGCCCAGTACTCTATGTTCCAGCCAGCAATACTACACTTGGGCCGTGATAGTTACTTCTTGCATAAGAGAACCAATTGGCCATTGTTACGAGAGCCATACCAAACAGTACTGCCGATGTGTAGTCTGCCACATCGAGAAACACGGATTAGAACTGGCTTGTCTGCTTGCTTCAGGGATCGAGACGATATCTACTCACTCATGTTACCCGCAGTCACGGGTCTTGTAGTCGGAAGGTTGTATACGACCATGACAAGACACGTCCAAGCCACTACGGTGGCATTCACCGGCCATCCTGCTCTTCCAAGATTATATCGGCTTTCTTGAGGTAGAAATTAAGCGCTTCGACCTTGCCACATGAGCAGCGCAGCGGGAAAAGCGAAAGACAACTGTTCGACCAGGATTCCCGTGCCAACGATGGTGTTGAAAGCTTAGGATTTTGTACTGTCAGCCATTGTGTTCAAGGCTTAGTGGACTCTGGGTTCTTACCAGTCGTAGAGGCAAGGAAGATGCATCCGAGAGCAAGGATCCAAAAGGAGTTAAAGAGCAGCGCATACAGTGGGACTCCCTGCTTGCGGTCAATTTTCTTGATGAATCGAGCAAATATCAGGGCTTCATCTCTCGCAAATGCCCATGTAATTCTCGAAGCCGCCAAGACGCTTCCAAGCAACGTTAGAAATGCTACGCATATCATAAGAACCATAAGAACGGTACTAGCGGCTTTGGATTTCGTTGCTTGACTGAATATCTCGAAAATGGGAACGCTGCGAACTGTCAGTGGAGAACGGAGCTTGCATGGAGCTGAGATCTCTAACCCTGTTCGCGTTGCAAGCACTAGTCGTATATCGCTAATGCAATAAAGCATCGAGACGGCGAACAAGAAAGCGGTTATTACTGCGGTCACTACACTGAGAATGGTCGCCAATGGAACCACTTTCTTGGGGTTGATACAATCTTCCGCCAAATGAACGGCTCCGTCGAGACCGCCGAAACCGAAGTTTGGATTTGTCAGACCTGTCAAGAAAACAGCACCCTTGTTACTCCATCCACTTTCGTTGATGAAACCACTCCAGATCTCACTGCTGTGTTGTTTTGGACTGGCAATCGCTAGGCAAGTAATGGTAGCTGTGAGAAAAGTTACTATCGAAACCGTAACTGCAGACCAGAGTCAGCGATTATGGTCTTTCATTTCCACGGAGGGCTCACTGACAAGCAAGATTGTGCGTCCAAGGTGTCCGTTGAAGAACGAACATATCATACAGCATAGCGGTAACGTTAGTAGCTTGGTATAAAACCACGATATGCCACCGCTTCACGATGTAAGATTCTACGGAGAATGCAACTACGCCGAGAATGAACTGAGCCACTATGAGAGTCACACTCGCACATATCGTGATCCGACCTATGGCGTTCGCAGAACCACATGCGTAGCTCTACCTGGATTCAGTATATCGGCTTCGAGGATTTCATGAAAGAAATCTTACAAAGGCTCGCTTCGTTGCTGGGGATGCTAAGAGAGAGGTCCAGTGGTATTGACCACCAGCTGTAGGGTACTTGGCCGAAAGCTCGGCCAACGAAAACGCCGTTGCTGTATAGACAATGGAGATCAAGATTAGGCCATAGATGATGGTAACTGGTCCTCCATTGCTGAACCCTAGCACCAGTGTAGAGGCAAGGCCGAACCAAGTGTTAAGTATGTTGAAAGACGCAGCGAGAATTTCCATCGTGCCTATGGTCCTTTTAGGCTTTTCGATAGTGTCTGGATTCAAGGCTCTCGATTGCTCTGCCTTACATGCTTCAGTGGATATCGCAGTCTGGAGTGCATTCGTCGTCGGCAAGGAGACATACCTTGTAACTCCAAGCCAAGCTCTAGAGCCACAATCAGTCAAAATCTCGCAAGTTTGTACTCTAAGACTTACCGGCTGTTGGCATCGAAAGCTCAACATCAGTCATGGTATGATCCATTCCTCAAAGATTGGGGTCGGCGACTGAACAATCACAGGTCTTTAGGTTGGGTTCGGGTACAATGTTCGCAGCCAGTCTGGGATGAAGAAGACTCTTCTAGATGAGCTGTGCAGTTTGCCTTCTTTGCTGCAGGCAATCGAAGGCGCGGGGCATCATGCTTGCCCTTCCGGAGTCAGGTCGATATGGAGATGAGGGAGGTGTGACTGCTACAAGACGCATGTATCGATTAGTACGGACAGGCCCCTGTTGTTGCACACGGGAATTTGATGAGGCAAAAACGGGCCGCTCATCTCCGGTCGGTATCGAAGCGACATCGAGACTGACCCAGGAGCAGCGTACCTTGGTCCTGAAAGATATAAAAGTATGGTTGTCTTCCAATCAGGCTGGCTATCCACCTGACAGGTTGATCGCAGGAGCACTTCGATCAGGGCTCTGCGGAGGACCCCCAATATCCCAACCGCTGGCCGAAAGAGAATCAGCTGCCTGGGTTCTGTTCCTTCATGGAGTGGTGCTATACAGTCTGTGAGGGTATCTGTATGCAACTTATGAAGGCTCTAGAGATTGAACTTGACTTGCCAGCGCACTCTCTGACGAGTTCCTGTACGCCAAGCGCAAGCGACCTGAGACTTAACCACTACCCAAGCACTAGGTCCAATGACCTCCAGGACGGTTTCGCAAGCCGAATTTCGCCACACACTGATTTCGGGATCGTATCATTGCTTTTACAAGATGAAGTCGGTGGTCTCGAGATCGAAAATCGTGGTAGTCCAAAGTCCTATATTCCTGTCCCACCTTGCCGCTCCGAGATGATTGTTAACGTCAGCGATACTCTTCAAAGGTGGACGAACGACGTCTTAGAAGCAGGTGTGCATCGCGTGACTGGACCTAGTGGATCGCTGAATAATGAGAACTCCTTGATTCCCAAACGATTTTCGATGGCTTATTTCTTCAAGGCTGGGCGCGAAGTGTCGGCTGGGCCCTTGCGCTACTTCGTGAGCGCACAGCGGCCTCCGAGATACCAGCATTTGACGGCGTTGGAATTCCAGAAGTGGAGAAACCAAAAGATGTACGCAGGATGAGAGTCGAGCTATTGGATTGAGACTTCGGTGGGCCGATACGGGGAACTATCAGCGGCGGGAATGCTCCATCGAGATAAGTGTGTTCAAAATAATCGATGAGTGCCCACAGACAATTTATCTGGGTAAAATGGGTGAAACTTTAACAAAACTCCTAAAACTTGGGTATCAAGGTAGAGTCTTCATGGAAGAGCTAAGGCTCAGGGCTATTGTGATTGTATATCGACCATGGATATTTAGGTCGTTACCGTATTCAACCGCTACTCTTCTTCTTATCTTCTCACACCGTATCCACATATCCGGCTGCGTAATCCAGCTTTCGGCACTCCTTCCATTTGCCATCTTTCTCATCAAGCTCAAGCTTATAATTCCGCATCAAGTACTCCAAAAGCGCTCTGATAATCATGTCCGCCACGTACTTGCCCATGCACCGTGAGGCTCGGTGCCTAAAGCATGCTGCTAGGCATTCCGTTGAAGGATTCCACCTGCCATTTCAAATCTACGAGTTTCCTACCAGGTTCAGTAGGGAAGAAGCGCATGACGGCAAAACGTGATGGTCCACCGCGGACTACGTGCTTGAAGAGGTCCTCCCGTAAAGGAACAAGAGATTTGAGCCAATGGGTCAGGTGAGGCAGGAGCTCGCCGCAGTTGATCTCGGCGACGATCCAGAAGGGAAGGCAAGTTCTCACCAGACTCAAGGTTTTCATGTATGTTTCGAGATGTCTGTAGATCATAGGAAAGTGCTGTGCGACTTGACGGCGGGAAAATGGGACTTCAGTGACTGCACGTGTAGCTTGCCATTCAATCGTCAAGAATTGAGACGGGAACAGCCTCAGGTATTTCGCTAGCGCCACGCTCACCACAAGCAGACCGGTAGGGGCAGTGAGATTCTTTCTTTCGGGGTCCAAGTCCGTTCGTGTATCTTACGCACATAGCACTCTGTAAGGATTCTGCATCAGCCTGTAGGGCGCCGAGACTCAAGCGCCTACCCTGAAAGTCCGGGAAAGGCTTGAACGAAGACTCTCGAGACCCAAAACCTGTCGAAAAATATAACCCATTATGGTCTCGCCATCACCTAGGCCAGAAACAGCGGAAGATGGTCAGATCCTCAACAGTAGACAGGTTGTGCAGCCTCAATTGTTTCAAACGAACATTACCCTATCAGGTTAGCGCCCGACTCTCCTCGTCGGGCATACGGTGCTTGATCCACCGCTTTATCCCCGCCTCTAAGCCTGGTGTATGGTGGGGAAGCAAATCAGCAGTTACTTGTAGTACTGTAGACATGAGGAAGGATTCGGCTGAACGCGGCCCATCTCTGTGCACACCGATCTTCTATTGACTCTCTTCCGGACGCTTCAACCACCATCTATCAAACCTTCGATACCACACACTGCGACATGGCACCTCCGTCGGCCGTTGGGCCCCAAACCAATGGGCACAGCACTCCCTCCACTATGGCGCCGCATGAACCTGGCTTGAGCGAGGCAAAAGCAAAGGTGCAGATGCCAAAGTTCCCTGGGCCTCCACACTTCACAGATAAGTACGGAGAGCGGGATTACCTCAAAGGGCGACTCGCTGCTGCCTTCCGTATCTTTGGTACATTGCGCGAGTGCTTTCATCCATGGCATACTGGCTAATTTTTCTGTATCAAGGCAAATATGGCTTCGACGAGGGCGTCGCCGGCCACATTACACTGCGCGATCCGGTGGACCCTACTACCTTCTGGGTGAACCCTTTCGGTGTTGCCTTCTCGCTCATCAAGAAGAGTGACTTGATACAAGTGGACGAAGACGGGAACATCATCGATGGCGGAGAGGTTCGACTGTTGAATGCTGCAGCGGCAGGTTATCCTTTCCGAGCAGCGTTTGCCCCCTTTTGAGCGCTGTGAGAGCCTTAAGATATGCCTAGCGAGCATTACTCAAGACGTGCCTGGGTTTTCTCTCCCACAATCTCAAGAAGCAATGCTGACTGCGAAATCAAATAGTTTATGATTCATGCTGCGGTGCACCAGGCTCGACCCGATGTTCTGTGTGCGGCACACAGTCATAGCATCTATGGCCGTACGTTCTGCGCCCTGGGTCGGAAGTTGGACACCATAACGCAGGATTCTTGCTCATTCCACAATGTGTGCAGGGCTCCCTATGCTTTTCATCGATATTTTCTGACATCTGCGTAGGATCATGTCCTGTATGAAAGTTTCAATGGTATCGTTCTTGTGGAGAAAGAAGGAAAGGATATCGCTGCTTGCTTAGGTGACCGCAAAGCTGCGTTGCTGCAGAACCATGGCCTGTTGACGGTAGGTGAGACCGTAGAGGCAACGGTCTTCTGGTTCATCAGCCTGGAGAAGTGCTGCCAGGCTCAACTCATGGCAGATGCAGCCGCTGGTGGCAGAGGTGGTGAGACCGTTAAGATTCATGAAGAGGATGCTGCTCTCACGTACAAGACGATCGGGACGCCCCTGGCTGGGTTCTTCAGCGCTAAACCCTTGTTTGATGTCATTGAGAGAGAGTGCAATGGTGAGTATCTACAGTAGGGGGATCGCTTCTGCTCCGAAGAGATTGGGCACATAATGCATACTGGACCTACTCTATATGTATTTTAGCAGCATTCCGCGTGTATAGAAAAGAACTGTGATTTTCTACGCTTTCCACTCCAATCTCTTTCGAAGGCCTCAAAGCATTTAACATCTGACACCTAAATGGCGTTGAACTCAACATTCGACTACCTCCTCAATCAGGCTTCCAACTCAGGTGAGCTGGACTTGAGGTTTGATGAGCCTCGCTGTGTCTGCAAGATTGCTATTGCTAGGTAAGACCATCACACACTTAATCACAACCATAGGAACGCGCTTTGAGATACTGTGAATCTTTCCATAGAGCAGAATAAGAAATGGATTCAAGCGCAAAGCTCGCTTATGTATCAAACAAGCCTGATGAATTTTAGCTCCGGTAACGAAACACCCTTCATGGTCCAAGCGGAAGCCTCCTTGGCCCAAACCGATGGATCTAAGTAAAGTAATATTCATCCTTCACCAGCACTCCCACAGATCGATTCCCTTTGCGCCTGTACCGGCGGCGGAACCTGCTTGGCAAAGCTGCTATAGTCTTCGCCGCCCCTAGACTCTGTGTCTGGGGCTTTGCCACTACCGGCGAACGAGGCCGCCTTCTACGAAGTCAACCTCAAATTGGCCGCCCCCGGCCTCCTCCAGCGGCATGCTGCTCCCCAAGGGAGGAGTAACATGGAAGTCCACCAAAGCTCGGATACCGGCCTCGAGAGCTATCATATATTACCTGACGAGGTCGCGAGTCTGGGTCTACATTGGTGCTGCGATAACATTTCTTATATTATGGGGTGGCTTAAGTAGATCATCGTCGAGGATGAATAGGTACGGGATTCTTCCCCTTCACCTAACCTTAACTATGAGGACTGACATATCTCTACCATACTTAGATATTATTGTTGGGGTCCAGCAAAAGCGCCAATGGATATGTCGCCTAATGAACAAGCACGATGGCATGCCCATATGCAAACCCCCGTACTATACAATCACCACGCCCCAATTGAAGTCGAATCTCAATCCATAAAGCATGTAGACCTGAATATGATCACATCGACGCCGAGGGCAGCGGTCAATGAGGAAAGAGTTCTCATCCTGACTCCGTTGAAAGACGCTGCACCCTATCTCAATAAATACTTTGACCTACTTTCCGAACTCACCTACCCTCACGATCTCATCGACTTGGCATTTCTCGTTAGCGATTCCTCAGACGACACCCTGGCTGTACTTTCCTCGGAGCTAGAGCGGGTACAAAAGCGGACAGATAAGATTCCATTTCACAGTGCTTTGATTGTGGAGAAGGATTTTGGCGCCGTTGGAGGAGTAGCGAATGTGGCAGAAAGGCACGCTTTTGCTGCTCAGGGTCCTCGACGGAAAGCGATAGCCCGTGCCAGGAATTACTTGCTATACACAGCATTAAAACCTGAACATTCATGGGTGTACTGGAGGGACGTGGATATCCAAGACAGTCCGAGCAAGATCCTTGAAGACTTCATGGACCACAACAAGGATATCCTCGTACCGAGTATGTCTTCCTCAGGTCATGACCTCGAAGCTCGTATGTGGCTAACCGAGCAACAGATATTTGGTTTCATAGATACGAGAACGGCCGCGACATCGAGGGCAAATGTAAGAATGTTGCATCGTGATATCAACGTTTTTATGGAAAGTGCTTATAGTGTTCCAGTCGATTACAATTCCTGGCAAGAATCCGAGAGAGGCTTGAAGCTTGCCTCAACATTGAGCAAGGATATAGTCCTGGCAGAAGGTGCGTAGTACGATATGGCCATTCCCTTCTGTGGCTAACCCGTCTCTAGGTTACAAAGAATACTTCACGGGCAGAGAATACCTAGTCAAGATGGGAGACTGGCGACACAATAAAGACGACGAAGTTGAGCTCGATGGAATCGGCGGCGTCAATATCCTGGTCAAGGCAGACGTACATCGATCCGGTCAGTATCAACTCCCATCAGCTTCTCCTCCTCAAAATTGTACGTGCTAACTGTGTTTCTAGGAATCAACTTCCCCTGCTACGCCTTCGAGAACCAAGCCGAAACGGAAGGCTTCGCCAAGATGGCCAAGCGCGCAGGCTACCAAGTCGTCGGCCTGCCCAACTACGTGGTCTGGCACATCGACACCGACGAGAAGAGAGGCAACCTTGGAGGCAGGCCAGCATACTAACTAATACCTCCTATCCCTAGAATCACACTTTCGAGCGTCCTTCGTATCATGCGGCTGGCGCCCTCTTGTTTTACTACCAAAAATATACATTTGTCCGGCGTTTGCGGAGGGAGATCTTCTCACATGTGTAAAGACTACGCTTATAGCTGCATGTGGGAGGGGCTACGCAGTATCTGAAATGCGTGGGGGCCTCGATGGGAGGCGTTTGTGCGTGTTCATTAATGTGCATAGCGTCTGAACTTCCTGATGGATCATTGGAAGCGAGATGGTCGCCAGGGAAAGAGCCTATAATACAGATCTTCAGAACATCTTGGGGTGCCATTTGTTAACTGCATTATCACACCAACTATGCTGAAAACCTTCCAAGATGGAATGGTTACTGCTCCTGCTGGTGGCAAGGGGATTATAAATAGATGCCATCCTCAAACTTCTCCGTGTCAAAGAACCCGGCGGTGATGGTGTTCCCGTTGAAGATCCTCCCTTCGAGAGCGTTGACAGCCTTGAAACAAATCACCACTTGTCACCACCAGCAGTCAGGGACAATTACTTACTCGCAAAGCGGACAGCTGACTTGTGAATTTGACAAAGACCGGCGGCGCAACAGGTGTAGCACGATCGATGAAGACCCTCTCAACTCGGCCATACTACGTCGAACGGAGTCAGTCAGAGCCATTGGAAATTGATTCTTGCGTGCAAATGGACTTGCCTTCTCGGCACACTCCTCTCCGATTTCTTGCATCAGCCCACCATCACCACTGCCCTCCAGTTCGGCATCCAAATCCATGCCATCAATCATGCCCCTCAGCACGATCACCTCGCTCATGGCTCCGAATTTACCTTCCTCTGTCCCATCACTCTTTCCACCCTTCCTCGTACCACCAACGATCTTGCCCATAGCGCCTGGACCGACAAATCCGCCGCCTTCGGCATCAGGCTTCTTCTTCTGCTTCACGACCTGCGCTCGGAGCGGGTTGACGATGCCGGACCCACTAGCACCGAGGCCTGAGCCCTTGGTCCAGCCGTATTTGGACATGAGTCGTTCTGCGAAACCTTTCTGCCCTGGTCGCAGAGATCGAGGCGCATCGGCTTCGGGTTCAGGCTCTGGTTCATCTGCTTCTTCCTTCTGAAGCGCGTTCTCAAGCTCGGCTTCTGATTTGGGGATTTCTGACGGTGCGGCGGGCAGGTTGTAGCGGACTGGGGCGCGTGAGATGGTGGGTGCTGGAGTCTGGGCTGAGGCAGCGGGCTGAGGTGGAGGAGGCGGTGGTGCTGGAGTATTTTCGTGACTGCGCGGCGGCGGAGGTGGAGGTTCAAATGGTTGGTGTACCGGCGAGGGCGGCCTTTCGGGCAGGCTGGCCAGTTGCGACAGACGCAATCGCCGCGCGTAGGCATCTTCGCCAGTTGGATCGTTGTGCAGTTCGGCGGGGGGCGGCGGTGGTGGTGGCGGAGGGCTGTCGTTCAGTGAAGTCGGAGGGGCGAACGACATGGCAGGCGGGGCGAATTGCTCTTTGACCACTATCAGTAGTAGTCGACCACCCGAGGACCAACATGACCTACTGTTCATTTGCGGCCTGTAACGGTCGTCTTCACTCTCCATGCTACTGCTTCGTCGACGAGCCATGCGGTGAGAATATAGCCTATCTTTCCATTCTCGTATTTCCGATATCTTCTCTTCGCTATGCTTGTACTCCTCGTAGCTGTTGGGTCGCGATGGATCGTAGATATCATCCCAATTTTGAGGAATTTGTGCCTCCTCCTTGTTCTTCTTCCTCTTCTTGCGACCGCCCCTCTGGCGCTTTTCAGCGCCGTAGAAACCGTTGACGTCGTCATCGCCGTCTGCTGTCCAGTCGGCTAGGGTGTTCTTCGGGGGCGGTCTTGCAATTCCACCAACAGCATCGGGAGGTGTTCCTACGGGGTTACCGATGTTCGATGCCTGAGAAGCTGCTTTCTGCGCAGCGGGCTTTGGCTTCGCTTTTTGCGTAGCGAGCTGGGGTCGCTTTGTAGGCTGAAAACGGAGCGAGGCTGTCAAAGCAGAACCAATGCAGACAAATCGTGAGCCAACCGATTCGCAAAAAGTTGATCACTTCAACCAGGGGCAGATGCTTATCTACCGGCACTTATCTGCTGCTTCTGAACCGATGCTTCATCTTGATGAGCTTCGTTTCCGCCGGGTTTGTTGAACACTACTGGCGCCCGCGATATGGTACCCGGGGCTGCTGAATTGTTGGAAGAAGGATCTAAAAGGTTTGCATAAAGCGAGAGACCACCGCGTACTGGTTTTGGGGGACCATTAGTGGCCATGGTGTTTATGGACGCAGTATGGAAGACTTGGTGAGATGCGAGGTCGAAGTACCTTAGGTAAGCTGGTTCGGCATGATGTTCGGGCGCGTATTGATGTATTGTAAGTTATAACTAGCGTGAAGAGGTCTAGAGCTCAAAGCCGGAGTTAGCAGCCGAATGTCACCGTTCTTGTCGCGTGCCTCCCGATGGGGGGTCTATTACGATGGCCGAAAGGCCCGAAGCTCGCTGGCTCATCAGGTGAACGTCTTACTTGTCTTAGAATCGTTGCTGCGAATCGAAATGGCCACCACCCTGGCGAATACGATCGAGTCCACCGGGCAAAAGATAGCCGTCATCGTCCCAAGTAAACCGGGTGCTCTCACGGTTTCCTATGAGCAGCTCAATGCTCAGATATCCTTGTTCCAGAAGAAACTTGCCTCTTCGGGGATTGCTCCTCAAGCGGCCGTCTTAATTGCTCTACCCAACTCGTATGAGTTCATCGTCGCCTTCCTTGCTACATCATGGCAACGCGCCATAGCCGCCCCATTGAATCCAGCCTACAAGCAAGACGAGTTTGAATTCTACATCGATGATCTGAATTCAGCAGTGGCTCTCGTACCCAAGGGTTCTGTGCAACAAGATGGGCCAGCGGTCCGTGCTGCTCGCAAATACAGAGCTGCCATAGCAGAGGTCTACTGGAACGGTGAAGAGGTGGTCCTGGATGTGAAGGATACCGGAAAGCTCTCAGACAAGGGGAAACAAGCAATTGAGAAAGCGCAGCCGGACGATGTTGCGTTGGTCTTGCACACGAGCGGTACGACTGGGAGGCCGAAAGCGGTATGCGCTGGCAAAGCTCTTGATGGTGGATGGGTTGGTTAATGTGTACAGGTGCCATTGACCCATAAAAACCTTACCAGAACAATGAGTATGCTTGTGCGGCTCGTCTGAAGCTCCACACTAGCTGAACCGTTTACAGGGAACATTCAGCTGACCTACAAGCTGAGCCCTGATGACCGTACCCTCCTGGTAATGCCGCTTTTCCATGTTCATGGGCTCCTCGCTGGTTTCCTTGCACCACTGTTCTCTGGGGGATCGGTCATTGTGCCTCTAAGATTCTCAGCCTCTGAGTTCTGGGACAACTTCATCACGCATAAGGCCAACTGGTATACCGCAGTCCCTACAATACATCAGATTCTGCTACGCAATCCACCACCTACCGAAGTCCCGAAAATCAGATTCATCAGGTCATGCTCGTCACCGCTATCCCCCAAGATCTTCCACGAATTAGAAAAAGCATTCAATGCCCCGGTTCTCGAAGCTTATGCAATGACGGAAGGAGCCCACCAGATGACTTCGAACCCTTTACCGCCTGCAAAGCGCTTGCCTGGAAGCGTAGGCATAGGCCAAGGCGTTGAGGTGAAGATCCTGGACAAAGATGGTAAGGAGCAACCGCAAGGCTCAGAAGCCGAGATATGCATCCGTGGGGAGAATGTCACGAAGGGCTATCTCAACAATCCTGAAGCCAACAAGACCTCGTTCACGGCAGACGGCTTCTTCAGAACAGGTGATCAAGGCAAGCAAGATAAAGACGGATATGTCATCATCACGGGAAGGATAAAGGAGCTTATCAACAAGGGTGGCGAAAAGATCAGCCCCGTCGAGCTTGACAACATTGTGGCCCAGCATCAAGCGATAGCGGAAGCTGTGCACTTCGCTATTGATGATGATATGTACGGCCAAGTGGTTGGTCTGGCTGTAGTCTTGAAAGACGGGCAAAACATGAAAGAGGATGAGCTGCGCAGCTACATTGCTTCCAAAGTCGCAAAGTTCAAGGTGCCATCGAAAGTAAGCGTCCAAGTCTTGGTATCACATTCACTCGCTAACGACCGTCGAAGATATTCTTTACGGATGTCATGCCCAAGACAGCAACGGGCAAGGTGCAGAGGAGAATGGTGGCACAGGAAATGCTCAAAAAAGACCAGCCCAAAGCCAAGCTATGAGAGAGCCCAGCATCGCTGATGGATCCTATTCCTCACGCTTGCATTCGTTGTCCATATTCCCTACAGTATAAAAGTATATATATGTATATAGAAATTTCTCCAGCCCCCATCCTCAAGCCCAATGTACGCAAGCCATGCAGATGCCACGCCCATGGATACCCACCACACCCCACCACCTTCCCCACAAACCCGCCCCCCCCCCGGAAATCCTC
>JAABUW010006878.1_pt1 | contig 13997 bp, 13 predicted proteins | sample 5560081 | NCBI WGS metagenome assembly JAABUW01 (sample SAMN10711882, study PRJNA513363) | rock metagenome | isolation source: Antarctica rocks | place: Antarctica: Victoria Land, Knobhead sud
ACACTCTCTTCTAACTATCTTCTCGTTCATTTGCTGTCGCACAACTTTCCGCAGACCATCCACACCTACCATCATGAACGCTGTACGCCCCCAGATCCTCGAAGCCGCCTTCAAGTCGTGCACGAAAGCACCATGTTCTGCCACATATCGAGCGTCTCTCCGCCAGTCGAGGAGGCCCATCTGCAAGTCCCAGCGGAGATGGGTATCTGATGGCTCGCGACCAGCACCGCCTCCAGGCTCTGCGGAGAAAGTGACCGTCGTTGCGCCCAAGACTCGAATAATACTCGGCGTCCTTTTCGTCGGCACTCTGGCATACTCCATGGTCAGTCCCACTGCCATTGGCTTCATTCACACCTCAAACTAAGCACACGCACAGATCACCGGCAACCGCGAACGCTCACTCGAAGAACAAGAAGCAGCCTCCTCTCTACCACCCCCACCACCCCCAGCCGGCAGCTACAAGATGGAAGAACCCTCCATCGCCGAACGCGACGCACTAAGTAAACGCGAATCCGGCATCTCCATCACCTCCCCCATGCGCTTACGCATGGAACAGTTCATCAAGCAGAAACAGCAAGAAATCGTTAAATCCCTCGAAGCCGTCGACGGCTCCCGCTTCGCCATTGACTCCTGGGAACGGCCCAAAGGCGGCGGCGGCATCACTTGCGTTTTACAAGACGGCAACGTGTTCGAGAAAGCTGGCGTAAACACGAGCGTAGTATACGGCACGCTGCCTCGCGAGGCCATCAGCAAGATGAGGGTTAATCACAAGGCGTTGGATGCTGGGGTCGAGAGTCTGGAGTTCTTCGCCGCTGGACTGAGTCTGGTGCTGCATCCGATTAATCCGATGGCGCCGACGGTGCATCTGAATTATCGGTATTTTGAGACGGCGAATCATGATGGGAGTACGAATGCGTGGTGGTTTGGGGGCGGGACGGATTTGACGCCGAGTTATCTTTTTGATGAGGATGTTATTGCGTTTCATCGGGAGATTAAGGAGGCGTGCGATAAGCATGACAGGAATTACTATCCGAGGTTTAAGAAGTGGTGTGATGAGTACTTTTACGTCAAGCACCGGGAGGAGACGAGAGGGGTGGGCGGGATCTTTTTTGACGACCTTGACGACACCGAGAAAGATCAGGAGTCGCTGTTTGCGTTTGTGCAGTCTTGTCTTGGTGCTTTCCTGCCGAGCTATCTGCCGATTATCGAGAAGAGGAAGGATATGGCGTATACGGAGAAGGAGAAGCAGTGGCAGCAGTTGCGGAGGGGGCGGTATGTGGAGTTCAATCTGGTGCACGATCGAGGGACGGCTTTTGGGCTCAATACGCCTGGGGCGAGGATCGAGAGTATTTTGATGAGTCTGCCGCTCACGGCGAGGTGGCAGTATCAGCATGAGCCGAAGAGTGGGTCGAGGGAGGAGAGGTTGGTGAGTGTGTTGAAGAAGCCGGTCGAGTGGGTGTGAGGTGGCACGTATAGTAGCGGCTGTACGAATTTGGGAGTCTGCATAGCGATTAGCGACCTGTATCAGTATGCAAATAGACTGTACAATATATAGCATCACCAAACGTCTTGCTGCAGCTTCCAGAGCCGCATCATGCACCTTGCCACGTGACTCCTCGAACATCCACCCAGAATAGCTACCGCAAGCGAAAAGGCTTGCCAAGACGCTGATGGTTCCAGACTTCGATCCATTCGCGAAAGCTTGAGGGCGATAGCGAGTCGTCCCACGCTACCGATGGCAGCTCTTATCGCGATGCTGTCGCGTGAGGTGGAGCCTCTGCGTTCCTTTCCACGTGGTTTACAGTCCGCATCGTTCCTGCTTGAAAGAAATCCAGAAGTTCGTTGCGTTGGACCGCGACAGCACCTTCCGAGGAGCATTTCGGTAGCTTGGAGCTTTCCGTCTGGACCTTGAATCTACCCATTGGACGGCCGTTAGATCATACCACTCAACGTCATTATTGTACAGTACCGCAACAGCTCAAGGACCACCATCGACATCATGAGCAACGTCCGCCGCCTCTCCGCCGCCGCGGGCGGGAAGCGAAAGGGCTCCATCGACCATGCCGCCGACGCCGACCTGGCGAATATGGGCTACGAATCGAAACTTCCACGAACCTTGTCTATGCTGAGTATCCTAGGCCTATCTTTTGCGATCATGGCTGTACCGTACGGATACTCGACGACTATGCTGATCAGCCTCACCAACGGCCAGGCTGTCACTTTGCTCTGGGGCTGGGTTCTTGTGTCCCTGATCTCGCTCTGTATCGCTGCTTCTCTCGCGGAGATCTGTGCGGTCTATCCCACAGCAGGAGGTAAAGCACTATTAAACATTGTCCTGTCTGAGATATCCGCTAACATTTTTGCACTCTACAGGTGTCTACTACTGGTCCGCCCAGCTATCGAGCAGAGAATGGGCACCGCTCGTAAGCTGGGTCGTCGGCTGGCTAAACCTCATCGGCAACTGGACGGTCACTTTGAGCATCAACTTCGGCGGCGGACAGCTGATCCTCAGCGCTATCTCGCTCTGGGACGAAGCTTACGTTGCCAATGCGTGGCAGACGGTGCTCATGTTCTGGGCTGTCACGCTTGTCTGCTTCCTGGTGAATGTTTTCGGTGCGCCATACCTGGACTTAATCAACAAGATGTGCATCTACTGGACTGGGGCGAGTGTGCTCATCATCTTTGTTACGCTGTTTGCCATGGCCGACAACTATCGGAGCGGCGAGTACGTCTTCGGCCACTTTGATTCCAGTGCCTCTGGCTGGCCTGCTGGATGGAGTTTCTTCGTCGGCCTGCTACAAGCAGCATACGTGCTCACAGGCTACGGTCTCGTCGCATCCATGTGCGAGGAAGTCCAGAACCCAGCTCGCGAGGTTCCTCGAGCCATGGTCCTCTCAGTCGCCGCCGCGGGCTTGACCGGAATCTTCTACATCCTTCCCATCCTGTTCACCCTCCCAAGCGTGACCAAACTACTACACGCCGCCAACGGGCAGCCGATCGGCCTCCTCTTCAAACAGGTCACCGGTTCAGCGGGCGGAGGTTTCGGCCTTCTCTTCCTGATCCTCGGCATATGGCTCTTCGCAGGCATTGGCGCCCTCACAGCCTCAAGCCGCTGTGCCTACGCCTTCGCTCGCGACGGCGCGATACCTGGCTACAAATGGTTCGGCTCCACCAACGACCGCCTGGGCATTCCGCTCTGGGGCCTGGTACTCTCAGCGGTCGTCAACTGCCTACTGGGACTCATCTACTTCGGCTCCCCAGCCGCATTCACAAGCTTCACAGGCGTCGCTACCATCAATCTCTCCTGCGCATATGGAGGACCCATCCTCGTCTCAATGATACGTGGGAGGAAGTTGGTTAAGAACTCAAGCTACTCGCTCGGCAGATTCGGGTTCCTCATCAACGGCATCTGCATCGTCTGGATCATCTTCGCCATCGTGATCTTCTGTATGCCGGTCGCGTTGCCGGTTACTGCCGCTACGATGAACTACGCCTCTGTGGTATGGGCTGGGTAAGTCTGCAATCATTTCATTTCAAGATAGTGCTAAGCTAACGATGTCAACCTCCAGCTTCGCGGCGATAAGCATGATCTGGTACTTCGTGCACGGCCGACGCAACTTCACTGGCCCACCAGTACCCAAAGACCAAGATCCTACTATGCTCCAGGGTGCAGTTGTTGACGATGACGAGAGGGTGTTGGATGCCGATCCGGAGATGCGGAAGGTGCCCAAGGTTGAGTAGTTGTGGTAGTGTATATAGCAGGACCTATGAGCTCGCCATTCCTCCACCTACTGCCACTTGGATGCGTAGTGCTCAATGGCATGCAAGCCAAAGTGATGCTTCTCGTCCTCGCCAACAACACCAACGTTCAAAGCTAGTTCACCAGCGTCTCCAGTCCCGCCTGCCTTCCTGACAAGCTCATACCCCAATGCTCCGACCTTCCAAGTCCGATCGCAGCTATCGCAGGTGATGCAAGATGCGTCTCGTGCGATAATAGTCGGTTTACCGCACCTGAAGCATGCAAAGCTGCAACGTTCGCATAGCTTCGACAACACTGACTGTTCTGTCGGCGGACGGATTGGAGAAGCGCATATATCGCATGAAGCAGTGTACCCGTTCGCCTTGCGAGTGCAATCCTGGCACTTCGCTAGCTTGCCTTTCTTCGGCTTTGATGCTGGACCACGACATGTCATGCATTTGCTCGTCAAGCCAGCTTCGACAAGATCTCCCGGCGTGGCATTGGCAATGTCGAGATTGTCTGCACGCCAGAGAGCAGTCGGGATGCGATCTCTCGATCGCTCCGAGTCAGGCATGCCGTCCTCGTCGGTGTATATTGGCAAGTAGTTGCAATCATGCTTGCATCTCTTATGCTTTACGCGTTCTGGTAAAGAATCAACCATGATCTTGCGAGCTTTTCTAGCGTCTCGGAACGCAAGTTGTGTTTCAACTGCCTTTGGCTCCAGTGCCGCTGCATCGGCTGTTCTGCGTTGTAGGTTCACCATCCTCTCGTGAGCTTCGTTAACCTTCTTGTCGGCACCTCGGGTTGCACGCTCGGAGTCGCTATCTTCTCTTGGATCCATTGCTGCTCGTGCGTGAGCGTCGTGCTGTGTGTCCCGTGCAATTTGCAGAGCGCTCTCCGCGTCGTCGAGTTCGGCTTCAAAAGGCGCCAGGTACGGTCCCTTATAATTAGGTCCTTGCACGATTTGAGATACTGGGAGGGCGCCCATCCGCTTCTTCACGACTTGCCCAGTGTTCAGGAGCTCGTCAGCAGCTGCGTGACCTTCAGGTCGAGACGATTCGGTACGTCGTGCTGGCGCAGGATGAAAGTCGAAGCGCTCCATTGATCGCACTGTCTTCTCTCCGTAGCCAATGCTTAGCAGATTGATCTGACCTTGGTCCTCTCCGATAAGTAACTCGCGGTAGTCCGGACTAAATGCGCCAGACATCACAGCAGACGTGAATGTTGCGACATCCTTCACGTACGCGTTGGCCGACGACATGTAGGGGTTCCATATCTTGACGACGCCATCAGAGGAGCCACTGTAGAGCCTTGAGCTAGTCGCACCCCAGGACAGAAATCGAATGCCAGTATCCGCAACCTCAAGATCCCTATCTTGGTCAAGAACGCTGATCGAAGCATCATGTGACAGCACGTGTAAAGGTTGATGTCCGGCATCTGCATATCTTTGATCCCAAAGATAGACTTTGCCGTCCGTAGCGCCTACTGCAATCAAGTTGTCGTCGTATGGGCAGTAGACAACGTCGTTGATATCGAAGGCCGGACACTCCAGTTCCAGTACTCGATATGCCCTGTTTTGACGAGGCGCAAAGCATTGCACTACGCTTCGAGTGCGCCGGCTGACTTTACTCAGGCCACCTGGTGTGCTAGCGACGGCAAAGCTTTGTGAAGCCGAGCTTGCTAAAGGGTTCCACGCAACATCAAACACGTTACGTGTGACAGCATGCACCTCGATGCGACTTTCAGTCGCGAGGTCCCACAGGCAGGTTTCGCCAGCCATATCGCGTTCCTCGTCGATGCTATCGATTGAAAAACCGGCCAGCAGAAGATTGCTGTGTCGTGCAGCTGTACCCCATCTCAATGCCGAGGGGAAGATCGCGCGTTCGACCTGAGTGTCTTGTCGACTCGGAGATAGGGAGAGCGACCTCATCTGTCCATCGTAAACGCCAATACAACCGTCCTTAGACTGGTGGGATGCTGTAGCTACGATCCCATGATTACTTAGGGAGAGCAGATCAAGCGATGCAGAATGCTCAAGCTCGTATTTGCAACTCGCGCGATCCACTCCTTCATCGAAACCATAAGCTCGGACCTTGCAATCACTCCCAGCTGAGTAGAGAGTCTGTCCGTCTGGGGAGAATTGCACGCTGGCTACTGTCATGAAGAGTCGCGGGTCCTGGGTCTGGCGCATCGACGATAGTCCATTAGCGTTGCCAGTGTCTTCGATACGCGGTCGAGGTAGGTGGTGATCGGCCAGTTCAGCGAGGAGAGAAAGCTGATGATCTCCTAGCAGCAGATTGTTCGGCTTATTGTATTGCATGCTCTGTTCGTCCGTAATAGCGATCGACCCAGCAGCGAAATGTCGCCCATCTGCTGCCCATGCCAGGCACGTAACATCGCTGGACGTACCCTTGAAGAACTTCCGCGGGCCAACGTCGTCGAACACGTGATTCTTCAACTCATCAGCTATCGCTCGCGATGAAGGCGCCCAGCCGCGCCCGGAATTGCTGCCCAGTTCACGTTGGCGCATGATACGAGAGACTGATTTCGGGTAAGCTCGTTCTCCAGCATACTGAGGAACGATCTTGTCTTGCGTAACGAGCTGCGGTGAGCCAGCACTCGCAGCCTCCTCCTCCTGGGACATCATGACGAGCCTCTGCTTCTTCACGTCAGCCCACGAAATGAAACCATCAAGCGCCGAGGACTCGTTATTTCGTTTCCTACGTTTGGGCCGGCCAGACTCGCTCTCGTCGGCCGTGTCGACACCGATTTCTGAAGCTCGGATCAGCTGGCGTTGTGCGACGGCAAGATCTGGGCCTGTTCGGTTCTTCAGCTTGGTGTAGTACCTCACCTGAATAGAGCCACTGGACCGTCCGTTGAGATGACGGACTATGACTTCCCAAGGAAGATTTTGGTCCTCTCGGAGTCGCACAATCAATGCATCTTGCTCGGGGGTATAAGGAGTGCCGTGCACGCTGGTCATCGCATCGCCTGTCGATGTCGGCCTCGCAAGTGGCAAGACTGCATTCGGAGGAGGGCGTGTCGGCTTCCCTGATGGTAATGCAGCCTGACTGGTGGCTGGACGCTGTAGTGGTGGAGGAGACACGCTCTGGCCGGGCAGCTCGTTCTGCTTGATTGCCATTCGGGAAAGCGCTTGTGCTTCAAGAATCGCTTTCGCATAAAGCTGGTCCTGCATATTGCTGCTGAAAGGTGATGCAGCTACAGTAACGCCAGTCGACGAGCCGTACGCATTGGCTCGCAACTGCAAGGGCCGCTTGGATGCGTCGTCAGAGCTATTACCAGAGGAGAGAGCATTTGGGGTGCTCAGGCTGTCCGATGTGACTGGTCTTGGCGTGTTAAGGCTATCCAGTGTCTCCAACTTCGACTTATGAACTGGAAGGAAAGAGTTGTATATCTGCTTTGCCTTCGCTGCATCGTCCTCGTCGGTGCTTTCGGTCGACGCATTCATTTGCAGAGCAAGACTGGCGGCTGCACTAAGTCGTTTGGTTTTACCCTTCCTCGACCTCGGACGTGCTGCAGGCACGGTTGCATCTCGTGTATCAAACTGGACATGCTGCTTGTCATCTGCCGGCGCCGATGGTACCTCCCGAGATATATCGTTGGCGGTGGCTGTCACGGACAATTCGGGTCCATCAGAACGTGCTAGTACTGCTGGTGGCTGTGAAGACAGGACCGTAGCATCTGTCTCTATCGGTACCGAGGGTACCTGCGGTGGCGCTGGAGACGGGGCCTGGCTTTCCTGCATCGTCCTCGCTGGGGCTTGTGGGCTACTCGATAATGCCGAACCCTTGCGACTGTGCGGCTTCGCGGCCACGCTGCTAGCTGGGGCTGCCACTATTGTCTTCACCTCTGCTGGTGTCACTAGCGCCAGAACAGTACTCAGGGTACCGTCCATGGCTATCGGGTCCGAGGTTCGGAGAGGCGCTTGTTGCGAGGGTGTGACTGAATCTTGGCCCGTGAAGTGCGCGTGGGATGGTGGTGCTGGTGTTGGTGCTGGTACTGGCGCTGGCGCTGGCGCTGGCCTTGCCTGTAGCTTCGCATGAATTGCCTTTATATCATTCCTCGTACTTGGGTCTTCTAATAGAATATGTCGCAGGGACATCAGTTTCCCACGGCTGATGTCCGGCTTCGCGCGGAGTACTGCCTTTGCCGTCGGACAGTCGACCAACAGGCCCAGGACCTCGTGGGCGAGTGGATTGACTTGAGCATGGGATGCTAGTGATGTTGATGGCTGAGTCGGAGAGTCTTTGGCTGTAGCCGGAAGTGGTGGTCTCACGTCTGCGCGATCTGTAGCTCCCGGCGATCGTCGCAGCGCAGTGTCTTTACTGAAAGCTGTTGTTGGTGATTTAGGCGAGGTATCAGCGGCTGGCATCGATGGTTGCCTTGGAGAGGCAGCTTTGAAGATAGGTGCTTGGGGCAGTTTCTGCTTAGCGACAGCTTGAACTGCTGACGAGAGCTGTGGAGAAGAAGCCTTTGACACAGTTGGTGCTGTTGACCCAGGCTTTGCAGCGTCGGTCTGTAACGAAGGTAGCGGCCGAAAGATGGGCTGCCTGGTAGCCGATGGTGGCGATTGTACCTTTGTAGGTTGTGCTGGACTTGCCACTCGTTGCGAAGACGTGGCTTTCGTAGCGGGTGGTGCTGGTGATGGGGACCCAACACCATGTCCTGATATTGGCGGTCGTTGCGGAGACGGTCCAAGGTTCGTCCTGCGCAGCGGTGAATCCGGATCGTTATCCCACGCCAGTGCTGACGGTCGTCGGAACTCAGGCGACTCAACGGGAGCTGGCGGTGTGGACTTCGGATGAGGAGCGTGAAACGTTGTTGACGATCGACGTGGAGTAGTATTGTCGACTGAGGGAGGAGACGCCGCATCTTGCAAACGCGGGCGTTTGGGGGAACGAGGGTTGATGTCGTTTTCAAATGCATCGGCCCGATGTGCAAGAGACGTCCTGGGAGGACTGGCAAGTCCGCGTTTAAGCTTGTGAGGGGATTCAGCGGTCGGAAAAGTTGGTCCCTTGCCGGTATCGATCGCACGTAGATCCGTAGCCGGCCGTTCAGAATACTGAGCTGCGTTGAACGACGAGGAGGGTCCCTTCCTTAAACTGGCTGGCTGAGGTTGGTGTAGAAACTGCTGCTGCTGCTGCTCCTCCTTCCCGTTCGTTCTCAGTCCAAAGCTGGGTTGCTGTGCATCGGGTGCGCGGGCAGATGAAGCTTGCACAAGTCCTGACACATGTCTGTGTTTTACGCCTTTCAAGCCGTTCGTGCCATTCGTCCTCGGCCCTCCTGGTGTTGTCCTGAAGCTCGTCGGCACCTCATAATTCACTTGCTGCCCACTCGAAGACGATCTTCGCGGTCCATCGCTCGGCGAGTTCTGTCCTCTGGTTTGGTTCTGCAACTCTTTCCTCCTATCGGCGATGCTCGTAACATCAGTGCTTCCAGTTGCCTTGTCCTTTCGTCCAGAGTTGCCTTCCTTTAAAGATGGTCGAACGTCCTGAAGATTGCCACGAGCTGAAGATCCAGTTCCAGCCTGCGACGGAAAGGCTTCACGACTGTCTCTTCGCCTCGCTGCTTTAGCAGCATCTTGCTTCCTGAGCTGCTTCTCAACGCGTGGTTGGAAGCTCTTCAAAGCAGATGCAGCAGCTTTGGCAGGAGACTCGTCGGGCTCCGGCGAACTGGTGAGATCTATGATCTCAGCAGCCATATTCACAAACGTGGGCGTGGTCACACTCCCTCATATCAAGGAAGTATGAGCATCACGGTATTCGAATTTGGCAAGTTGAACATCAAGTCGTTTGGCGTCAAGAGCCAGGTGGCATCTTTAGTTATCTAAGTGAATAGCATGTGACCACGCCGTCATACCCGATTGAAGTGAAGTGAAGTCGTGAAGTCGAGGTCCACGCAGTCGCGAGAAACACGCCAGAGTGGGCGCGACGCGGTGCCATTCATTGGCTTAATCAATTCTAACGAAGTGCAGATCAGCCTCGGCTTGCTCCCAGCCTCTGTCTCGCATCGCAGATCACCTTGAGCCCCTCTCACATGCGCCGTTACGACTTCACCGACCACATCACCTGTCTCTAGCGCACAACGCACCTACGAAGCCGTTGGAAGGACTCCCAATGTCGCAATGATGGACACCCTCCGCTCCGCCGCCTCGGCCGGCGCAAACACCACCCACTCCCTCCTCACCCTCCCCTCCACCCTCCTGACCAGCTACAGCGACTTCATCACCAAAAACGCCGGCGCCGTCGGGCAAGTCGAAGGCGCTTTGCGAAGTCTAACCTACATCATCCCCGGCCGGTTTCGGGAATCAGAAATCGCGTCCGAGTCGCTGAACAGTGGTGTGCAACTACTAGGACTATGGCACGACGAACTGCTCTCGAAATCCGTCCGGGAGAGTGTGAATGGCGGAAAGAAAATGCTCCAACCGCAGAGTCCGCATAGCAGGTACACAAAGTTCTACTGTCAGAAGAGCCCGCTGTACCGGAGGGCGGCGACGACGTTGCAGTGTGTGCAGTATACGGAGTTGTTGGTTGAGATGATGGGGAAGCGGAAGGGGGAGAAGATGAGGTGGAGGGTTGTGGTGGTTGTTGAGGTCATTAAGGCGCTCTGCCGGTTGATTCTGATGCGATTGACGAATTCGAGGCCGCTTTTGAGCCCGCCATTACCGGAGAGGGAGTCGGTTCCGGAGCCGGTGCAGCAGCAGGACGAGGAGATCCATTCGCCGCCGAGCGAGCGGAGTCATGTTTCGGATGCTGGGAGCGAGCAGTGGACTATGCCGCGGACGTCGCTTACGCTGCCGCCGCTACCGACGAGCGAGGATATTTCGAGTTATTTGATGAGTAAGGTGTTGACGGCGGATGATATCAAGCCGCCGAAGGCGTTGATGCATCGGGTCGGTGGGTTGGGAGAGGCGGCGGAGATCATGTATATCCTCCGACCTGTGATTTATGCGGCTGCGATGTCATATTGGTGCCGACGGAAGGGTGGCAGAGGAAAGGCGGACTGGAGACCTTGGCTACTTGGGGTGAGCATTGAGTACGGTGCCAGGCAGTTGGCCAAGAAAGACATGGAGATGAGACGGCCTGGTGGTGCGAGAGGGCTGTCGCAGCTGGAGAAGGAGGAGTTGAAGAAGAGAGGATGGGCGATGGCGTGGTGGGGGATGAGAGGGGCGTTCTACGAGAACGTGACGAAGGGCGTTGTTCAGGGCGTCGCGGGCAAGCTGAGAGGCAAGCCGTTGCTGGATATGGTCGGGACCTTCATCGAGGACTACGACTACCTTTGGCAGGAGTACTACTTCCCGACGGCGACGATGTGATTGTTGGGAAGTGTTGGATTTGGGCTGTCTCGAAGCGATCGGAGTTTGGCGCAGTTGGTACATATGTCGATGATATCCAGCCTTTCCTATGTAGACATGATGAATCGTTCAAGTGACCCTTGGCTTTGTCGTGTCTTCACGTGTTCAAAGCAGTCTTGTCCCCGGCTTTGTCTTGTTGAACAGCCACGTGCTTCACCTTCGGATTCACAGTGACCATCGTCATCCGTGAGACAGGAGCGCAGGCAAGATTCACTGCAGCGTTTGGTCTAATCACATGCTCGCACTTGCGATTTAGTCATCTGCTCGCAAGCACGGGCCACTTGCTTAGCTTAGCTTACCGCTTTCCAGAAGGTGCGCCCCGCATCAAGGCTCCAACACACCACGACTCTCTCTCTCTCTTTTGGACTCATACACCAACATCACCAACTTCCACGACTCGCGACCAGCACACCTAAGCAGACACTACATCCCACACAACATCCACCAGCACCAGCAAACATGAGGTCCAAGTTCAAGGATGAGGTACGTCAGCGCGACGAGTGCTTCTTGGTGTGACATGACAGCTTGCTAACAAACGCCGCAGCAGTAAGAACAACCACCGCCGCAGCACACTGACGACAGTGAACTAACACGGTGACAGCCCGTTCGAGAAGAGGAGAGCAGAGGCCGAGCGCATCCGCCAGAAGTACGCCGATCGCATCCCGGTACGTCGCTTCACATTCCACCCACCACCCTCCCCACCTTCACCCCCCTGGCACCGTCCTTCCATACTAACACACACTCCTTCTAGGTGATCTGCGAGAAGGTCGAAAAGTCCGACATCGCCACCATCGACAAGAAGAAGTACCTCGTCCCTGCCGACCTCACCGTGGGCCAGTTCGTCTACGTCATCCGCAAGCGCATCAAGCTCTCCCCGGAGAAGGCCATCTTCATCTTCGTCGACGAGGTCCTGCCGCCGACCGCCGCGCTGATGAGCAGCATCTACGAGGAGCACAAGGATGAGGACGGGTTTCTGTATATCACGTACGTTACACTGTAGTCTTGTCTCGAGCAGAGGTGTGAGAGATTTGCGTGGAGAGATACTGACGTGGACACAGCTACTCCGGCGAGAACACCTTCGGCGAGGCGATCTAAACTTCACGACACCACGACACGATTCGGGGATGAGGGGGCGGACCTGTGATGGATGAATAGTGATGCGAGATCCCCCTTGAGTACTGGAGTCGGGCAAGGATTGGAGTGACGTGGAATCAGTGATATGACCATCAACAACAAGACATCATGAGCAGGCAGGTATGGCTCGGCCTTGCAGAGTGTGGGCAGGCAATCGCCAGCTCGTCAAGGATACTGAGCCCGATGTCACCTCTCCATAGCTGAGCCATTTCTAGCTGCAGAATTACCCCCATCAACACACATCGTTCCACCTGCAGACGTTCTGAGTTGATACCTTATGCTTCTTGAAGTCTGCGTTTGACATCTCGTAGGTACAAACGCCGCATGCACGAGATCAAGGCCACTTACGTCCATGAAACTAGAACACAGGGCAGCGTTGCTATCCCACAAGAAAGTAGACCAGTTACAAGAAATAAAGGTACTGTACTGACAATCCGCAGTCCCAAAAACAAAAAGCAGCCAATTCAAAGCACCGAACACGAATCGAACACCCAACCTTTCTGGCCAAGAAACAAGCAAAAGGGAAGAAGGACCGAAGTCCAGGTTCGAAACCCGAAAGTCTCAGCCATATGTTTTTGCAGCTACTTCCCTGAGATGCAGAAATTTGGGAATCGTTTATGTAGGTTGGGCTGGGCGGTGGGTAGGTGCAGGTGCGGTGTCTCGGGCTTCTGGCTACACAAGAAGTTGAAAGGCAAGTGTGGCACTGGCACCGAAGACCAATCGCGCTGATTGAGATAGCTAAAGGAAAACGCATATACGGTACCTCTTTGGAGAGCTACAGACGGAATTACAGAAGTTCGCAATAACCAGAAGCACAAAAAAAGAAAAGACTTCTATACGGGACACGAATCGAACGCTTGATCTTCTGCCTACGGCAAGCAAAAGGGAAGAAAGACCGGAGTCTCAGCTGGCACCGAAGTAACCATGATACCCGAAGGAATCATCCAAATGGATGGTTTGTTACAGCTACTTCCCTAGGATGCAGAAATTTGGGTATTGTATATGTTGGTTGCTCTTGGTGGCGGCGCAGGGGCGGCGGTGTCTTGGTGAGGACACAGCTTTCGAAGCTGTCGAGGAGTAAGTATGAACTGGTGAGGACATGGTCACGAACGGAAAGTTGTTACGGGCTTTAAAAGAAGATCAAGACTACAGACAGAGTCGTCTGCGCCAGCACCTGCAAGGTATTTTACTAAAAGCGATCAAAAAGAAAGAATTGATGTTCAATCACCAGGACACGGATCGAACTCACGCCCTTCTGATTAGAAGCAAGCAAAAGGGAAGAGAGACCGAAGTCTCGGGGGCTCACCGAAGTGACATATGTATTGGTTGTAGCTACTTCCCTGAGACGCAGAAGTTTGGGAACGGTATATGTAGGTTGGGAAACTGGTGGTGGGAAGGTGCTGAGCGGTGTGTCGGCTTACGGGAACCTGCTTGGGAAGGAGCGTTTGCAGATGGAAGGCGCGTTTGGTGAATGGAAGGAATGTTCGAGCATTGAGAAGGTAGGTGTGATGGAACAGGGAGAGCAAAAGAATAAGGTACTATGGAAAGATGTACTAGTTTCCCGAATGGTAGAGATACATCACTATGGACAGATCGCATTCGTCTCGCCTCAACAAAAAGCAGCCCATCTCCCGAATCGAACCCGCGCCTTCCAAGATCGCCCTTTGACAACTGCAAAAGGGAAGAGAGGCCGGAACCTCAGTGTAAAGCCAGTCCTTGAACGATTGGTTCGATTCAGCTACTTCCCTC
>JAABUW010006881.1_pt1 | contig 13994 bp, 18 predicted proteins | sample 5560081 | NCBI WGS metagenome assembly JAABUW01 (sample SAMN10711882, study PRJNA513363) | rock metagenome | isolation source: Antarctica rocks | place: Antarctica: Victoria Land, Knobhead sud
CCAGCATGTAGTAGAACCGGACATCCTGCTGATATTCGAAATCCAGCCACTCTTCGTCAGTGAAGACATGGCAGAACGGTGAATGTCCTTGAGCGATCGTCTCGTACCCGCAGAGCTACATATCAGCCACGTCGGCTTAACGGACTCACCATCTGCATAGCAAGCAAGTCCTGATCACTCAGCTCGTCCACGAGATCCGGCATGTACTCCGCCAAGCGACTTCGCACTCGCTGCGCGTATACCGCTAGCCGTATTATCTTCACAGACTCGCTCAAAGGTCTACTGACCGTTGCACATTTAGTAATGTCAACCTTTGTATGGCGAAGGCGGGCATCCTTGAAGAGTATTCTCCAAAGAGAGTCTGTAGAAAAATGAGAAAGAGCCCGTTGGTAGATATTTTTCCTCCTTGCCTCGTTCTGAACCCAATACCAACTCCGATCCAAGCCTAACTGCAGAGCCAGTCAATATCATATCCCAGAGCATTAGCGTAGATATGGCATAGACGTGACGTTGCCATGGCGTCTCTTGCGTATGCTCTCAGATACATCAGACCTTCGTTTCTGTTCCATGATTATTCTTCTCCAGCTCTGGATCACACGTCAACAGTTTTTCTTACCAGAACACCTCTTTGGGTCCCAGTCCCAATCCTCTAGTCCAGGTCCACTCCTCATTGGGTCACAGTTCCGGTACTCTAGAGACAAGCCAGGGACATTCCATCTATCAGTCTTTAGTCTGTGGTAACCCCCCTTGATCCGTGACAGTTGAGCAAAGGGGTGTCATGGGCATTCAAAGCATATACACCCACTCTTCGGGCTCGCACCGCTGACGCAACGACGTAGAAAGCATGCGACGCGTTCGAGAAGATCAGCTCGGTGAAACCGGCGAATGAGCGGAAGCCTCAGTTAAAGGAGGGAACAAGCCATCTTTGTGGAGAAAATCCTCAAAGGAAAGGGTGTGCTGGCATGAAACATGCAGAGAAGCCCATCGCAGTATGACAAAGGGAACCCTATGGGTTTTTTTCACATCTAGCTTTGAGTTTTCAGGAGTATTGAGCAGAATTACAGACAAAGGTCTTGCCCAGGTGTGAGGCTTTGTGCTATTCTTCCTGTCTGGAAGAAGGGGGAAAGCGGTCTGGCAAGACCAAAGATGGATCGCGAGAATCCCACGGATACATAATAATAACTACATTCATCGCATTACCCTTGCTAGTCAGTCCGAATGACTCCATCCAGTCCCCACCACCGAGGTCCGTCCTCCAGATGCATGCACTCCCGCGGGATCCCATACATCCAATCTCATCGCACTACGCTCGATGTGGCATAGCGTGACCTGAAACCGCCTGGTACTGTCATAAACCCCTCATCATCCGCTCTACCCTTTCGCCCTCCTCATCCCCATCCGCGACCCCATCCCCGTTGAGTCGCTCCACCTCCATCTCCCCTTCTTCATCCGCCTCGTCCCCACTGCTCTCTTCCATCGCAGTCCCCGCATCACTCTCCACGCTCCCCTGACACCACGCCCCTCTCCCCTTCCCCTTTCCTTTCCCTTTCCCCTTCCCAATGCCGTTCCCACTTGTCAGACCATCGTGCTCCGGGGAGCGACCAGTGGCGGGCCGGACCCAACGGCGCCACCATTTCCCGACGGCGCGTTTGACGGAATCGTCCATGTCGAGATAGTCGATGTTACGTACTAGACCTTGCCATGTTACGAGCCCGCGGGAGAGGGCGTATTCGAGAGCTTCGGTGTTTCCCCTACCTCATCGTCAGCCAAATCCTCGATAACAACCGAGTCGTCTCAGAGGCGTGGAAAGTACGTAGAGGGATTGGGAGGATTGGGAAATTCGGAAGGAAGAAGCTCGAGGGAGGGAGGCGGACTCACCAGTATAACCAATGGACGAGCACTCCGAAACTGCTCGGATCGGGCAACGGGCAGAACACGGCGTTCGGGTTCCCAGGCTTGGTAGGGAGGACCTTCATGCCTTTTGCCGTCGGCGAGGGGAGTGGGCTCGTGGGGGAGTGGGGAGGTAGAAGCGGGGTGGACGGGGTGGGGAGACGGGAGAGGAGGGCGCGGAAGAGCTTGGATTGGGTTATGAGGTAGTCGCGATGGAGGGGGAAGACGAGGACCTGGTCAGAGTATCAGTATGCGTCGGTGCCCAACGAGGGCATGAGACACACTGGAACGTTGCCGGCTTCTGGTACACTGGCTCTTCGCCCTTTGAATAGCTGTTGCGAGAACTTGCCCTCGTCCCCGGTGAGCTCGCCGTCGACAGGTCTGGCTGGGGATGGTGGCCAATTCGGATGCGGCGGTAGGCCCGAATGAACCGATCTAGCGAAGTTGGGCGTGGTGGCGGAGGTCGGCTGAGTCCCGCCAATCGGTGATGTAAGGCGAGAAGCGATCGGGATGACTGGTCACACAAATCAGCCCGTCTTCGAACGTCCCCAGAAAATAAGGGTCCACGTACAGACGTGACAATCCGCTGACTCGGGATCATTCCATACAGCCCCAGCATTCCTGTTCAACCCCTTCACCACCCACTCCTGGGGTGCGCCAACAAGTCGGTACGTCGGTCGATTCGGGCTGCTGGGTGACACAGACTGATTGGGAAGTCTTGCGGCCGAGATAGGTGGTGCTGAAGACGAGTATGGTCGGTGGGGAGTATATGGCGCGGTGAGCGGGCCGGTGGGCGAGATGTGGTGCCGAAGGAGGGCTGATCGATGGGAGCCTGGGGAGTATTGTGGGGTTGGTGGGATTCGGAGGGCGGACGGAGTGGATAGGGATTGGTGGTGTCGCTCTCGACGGTCTCGAGGGAAGGAGGGGGGTGTTCGGCGTTTCGAGGTGGACATCGATCCAGTCGGTAGGGCGAGGAGAGAGGGGTTCATACTGTTGGTTATTGAGGCGGTGGATATGATCGGTAAACCCGATGAAGAAGCTTGCAAGTCAGGTTTGACGAATGGCGATGGAGTAAGGAAAGGTGACGAAGCGGTCATACTCGATGATAGGTTGGGATAAGGTGAATGTCGATACGATGCGAGCGGTCGATGTTCGGCCAAGGCTTTGGCAGAGTACAATGAGGTCCTACCACTCGCTCGGAAGAAGGCCCCGTCCTCGTCTCTTTGTTCCGATGAGGGTGAGTTGGGGTGGCAAGGGTCAAGCTCGTGGGTTCTTGCCCTGTCGCTGGACGCAGGATTGTCGTCGCCAGTTTCTGGGTGAGAAGCCGTGCGTTGGTGTGGGGACAAAGACAAATTGATCGTCGCCTCCGAATACTCGGACACATTGTTCCTCCCTTTATTGTCATCTCCATCTCCCTCCTCTCGCATCCAATCACCATCCATATGGCGAATAACAAAAAGGAAAAATTCAAAAGCCGTCCGCCTCGGACGTTCGTAACTGTTTTCGTCTTTTTGTTCGCTGTTGTATTCTCCGAGAAATCCGGAGTTGGGTTTAAACTTCGTCAGGCGTTTGAGCGAGGAACATGCTAAGTCACCGATTCGGGGCTTGGGATAAATACTCGAGTTTGTGCCGTTGACAAGATGACGGTTGACGGAGGAATCGCTGATCGAGTGGATCGAGTGGATCGAGTGGATCGCGTCTGATCGGGTTTCAAGGATGATGGTTCAAAGGGTCTGCCGACCGAAACGTGTCGGAACAAAGAATCAAAGGCTAATTCCCCCCGACATAAATGTAACCTCATCTCGTAAAGTAGAGAACAAAAAGATCGGATTTCAGGGACCGGAGATCTCGGCGCACAGACAATGATCGAGGATCCCGCCGGGAAGGTTAAACCTTCATTACGAAGCGAAAGGTCTTGGCTGGAGGCTTTTTTTCCGCCCGAGAGCAAGGAATGCACACAGGGGCTTTGATCTTTGATTCACCCCATTTGTGTTCGTCGCCACCGGCGAGATTACCCAATTCGAAACCGGAAACCATGCATCAAATCGCCTTGACCCCGTCTCCAACTCTAAAGCCAAGCAGCGGTGCAGTGATAACCCAAACTCCCTCAAGCACGAAAGCCACGAGATTGACCAGAGCATAGAACGCCTAATCACCTCCTCAGCTTTTCTGTAGTATAAGAATGTTTGGGACCTACCATCGGGATCACACCCATGAAGATGTTCCCAGCCAATCCACGACGATGGATCGTCTCCCACAGCTCGGTCTTGACGATCCCTGGCGCGAGCTCGCTCTTGTACGGTCCAACCAACCTGTAAAACGTCGGGAACGACGCCCCAAAGCTATTGGGTCCAATCAATACCAATGCGGAAATAGGTTGAGCAGACTGACCAGTACACGAACATGACAAACCACCCGAACTTGCTCCACAACTCGCCGAGACTGGGTGCGCTACCCATATCCCGAGCGAGCTGAGCCATGTAGGTGGAGTAGTCCACGCCGTACTGGATGCGAGAGGTGGGAGTATGTAAGAGGTGGTAGTTCTCCGGTGTGGTCGGGATGGAGATAGAGCCAGTGGTGAGTGAAAGGAAGAGTTGGGCTTGCATCTCGGCCATTGGAGGGATTGCACCTAGGTGAACGCCATCAATATCGCTCACTTCAGTGCAAGGGGGTGGGTGTCGTAAAGAGGTAGGGGATGGGAGGACTTACCGACTCCAGGCCGGAGGAAACCGATAAATCCGACGCTCAAATCCTTGCTCGCGCACACACCCCTCACATCACATTCCTCCGGCCCCCTCGGGTACCCCTCACCCAACCAATCCCAATCCTGCCTATACCCCGTACAAAGCACCACCAAGTCCGGTCGATACTCCTCCTTCCACGCCACCTCCTTCTTCCGATGTTCCGGCGGAGGCGGGAACATAGCTCGTCCACCATCATCAAACGATTTCGGGAACGGCACGACGTGTATTGTCGGATCGTCGATTCCCTCTGGGAGAGGCGGATCGATGTAGTGCGCGACGAGACGGTGGAACCAGCCCATCTTGAAGTATGGGCGATTGATGAATTGCATGGCCTTTGCTGATTTGTTGAGGAAGACGTAGGCCCTCCCTTGACGTTCGGGCGGGAGTTCACCGGCCCATTGATTACACCCCGCCATTGTGCCAGTGAGAACCCAGAGGACGCGACGGATGACGAAGTCGGATACGAACCATCGTAAATGAGATGCGGAGACCCAAGGATGGACATAAGCCGTTTCGAAGAGGTTGGTGATGAGCCCATCGATGGGTAGGTTCCCCTCGAAAGTCGTTCCCAGCACCCGGAAATTGTTGAGCACCTTCGGAAAGCTCAGGAAGCCACCTCGGACACCCATCCATGTGCGTTTGGCATTCGACATGACGGATTCGTAGACTATGTCCATACCCGTCTCGCCCGCTCCTAGTACAAGTACGTGCTTGCCCGTGAGCTGAGAGCGGGACTTATACGAAGACGAGTGGATCCAAGCTGGTGGATTCCTTGAAAGTGGTTCGGCGTTAAGACCTGGGATGGAAGGGATGGAAGGGGTGACATGTAGGCCGGTGGTGATGATGACTCGTCTCGCAAGGAGGACATGCTCTTCACCCTCCTGGGATCCCGGGCCAACGCGTCGAAGGACCGCGCGATGTCGGTAACCGTTCGCCGCGTCGTCGCCTGTGAGAGAGAGCGAGATGACCTGGGTGGGGAGATGGATGTGCGGGTTCAGCCTGAAGTGCGAGGAGTAGTCGTGGAGGTATTTGACGAAGTTTGGGAGGCTCGGATGGTCGGGAGCGGAGAGTGGATAGCTGAGGACGATCAGGGAATGCAGAATGGAATGAAGCGAGACGTACCGGAAGTCGGAGAAACATGTCAATTGCTTCGAGCTGACCAACTCGGCATTCTCGTACCCTCTCCACCTGCCCCCAAATCTCAGCTCCAGCTGGTCGATCACTAGCGAGGAGCGCGACATACCGGAAAGTCCCCCCAATCTCACTCTCCATCTCGACCAACACCGGCTCCTCCCCATCATCCCATTTCGGCCCATATTCCAGCGCATACTTGAGAGAGACGAGCCCGGCTGGTCCACCGCCGACGACGAGTATCGAGGTGTGAGAGGGGAGGCCGGAGATCATGGTGGGTGGGGTATGTAAACAGGAGGAAAAATAAATGAATCGTCTGCGAGGTCTCATTTAGGGTGCTGCAGTTACCTGTGGGGCGCCGCTTCGATACGGGACGCTTACCCGGATCCTTATAAGAGGTCATTTAGCCACAATTGATAAGCCTAGTAGCTACTTCCAAGGGCAGGGTGCCAACATGATGAGGAATGCCGTATTCCTCCAAAAAGCTGAACTTGATGTCGTTCCTCTGGCGGGCTGTTGGCCACGATATGAAGCGAGAGCGCTAGCCGAGGAGGCTATGATGCATCTACCGGTCCAAACATAGACAGAACCCTCTACAACTCAGTTAAGCTCGAACTGTGGTGGAGGGGAAGGAGAAACTCGAAACTTGGAGTCTGCGCTCTATGACGTTCAGGGTGTGTCCATGAGCCCATCGATAGGTGAAGACGGCTATCTGATAGAGGGGGAAGCCCTGGGGCTTGCGGTTCTTAGACTGAAAGACGGGATCGAGCTCGAAATATGGAGTCATCTGTCAGCTTCAAACAGATCTATTTGCGTCTAGCTAGCCATCAAAATTGACTAGCCTCACTGATTGCAAGACCCCTCAATCTGACATACAGGAAGCAGAGATCCATACATGTCATAGAGCTGGATAGACCAAGCCTGCAATGACACACCTCCATTTCTGTGCCATCATCAAAGTTGAGTGAGATATATGCGTGGGATAGGAAATTCTTGGAGTGGCCGGACCCTACAAACATCCGGAAGGTTTCATGCCAGGTGGACGCAAGGATTGGTTCTTTTCGACACTTTCTCTCGCCACCTACCTTATGCAATGTTGGTTTGCGCATACGCGCATGGTGAATCACGAATGACGCACAGCGCCGGCTCGCCTTTCCCGAGATACGACCACCTCACCTACGTAGACTTCCTCGTCCGTCCCCCTTCACTCCTCCTTCATTTTCACATACACCTAATCGTCAATGTAGCACGACCACCTCATCCCGAATAAGCCTCTCCTCCTCTCGCAGTCCTGCACGTCTCACTGGCGAGCCCGCATAGAATGGTGCCAGAGTACCTCCGAGCCAAATCTCTCGGCTCTCCGCAAATACGCGCACCACGTAGTTCCAGTCGCCAACACCTCCGTCCGCGAGTACTCGGAATTCGAGCGCGATGAACGGCCTTTCGGGGAGGTGCTTGATCTTTGGGAGCGTGGCGAGGGGAAGGGGTTGTATATCAAGGATTGGCATATCTTAGCCCTCACCGACGGGGAGGGGAGGGGGGTTGGGGAGGTGTACGAGGTCCCGGAGATCTTTCGTGGTCAGTCTCTTCGTCGCCTGAGCAGTGTTGTACCCTGCAGTCCTGTTGGATCATGAGCTGATGAAAGAAGAACAGATGACTGGATGAACCCTCCTCGCTCCCCGACCCACATCACCCGACCTGAGGACCGCGGGGACTTCCGGTTCTGCTATTTAGGTCCGGCAGGGACGTTCACGCCCCTCCACCGAGATGTGTACGCCAGCTACTCTTGGTCCGCCAACATCGTTGGCCGAAAGATGTGGTGGTCGTTCCCTCCTAATACACTCCATCGGGTGAAGGATAGCGACGGGGAGATGGTCTTTGACGTGCGGGATCTACCGGATGAAGGTGAAGGGATCAAGGTCCTTCAAGAGGTTAGTCCACGCGACACAGAGGGCAGGGCGGTATTGATGGGTGGATGGGCAGGAGGGTGAGGTAATCTTCGTGCCGAGCGGATGGTATCATCAGGTCGTCAACCTTGATTTCGTATGTCCCCACGTCTCACTACGGCTGAGAGCTGATGTCGTGTGGCACGGCACAGTGCATCTCGATCAATCACAACTTCGCATCCTCGCCTACCCTCCCTCAGCTATACACAGCCCTCGAACAAGCTCAAATCCGCGTCGAGGACAGTATCGCCGACGTCAAAGAAATGATCCAAAAGCGACTCGGCACCCAGGGGATCGAGTGGGAGAAGGAATGGTGCGAAGAGGTGCAAGGGCTGCTGGAGAGGGATGCGGGGTGGGGATGGAGGGGGTTCTGGGAGATGGTGAGGGATAATATGCGGGTAAGTGCTTCGGGTAGAAGGGGGATGACAGCTGATGAGACAGTCTCCGCCTGCGGAGGAGGGGGTAAGACCGAGTAGCGAGATGACCAGGGGGTGGGTGAGGGAGGTTGTGGACCGGTATAGGCGGAGGAGGGAGTTGGTAATGTTGCAGGATGTCAGGGAGGTCGTGGAGGAGGTTAGGCGATTGCTCGGGACCAAGGCCAATTATGGAACCAATGGATAACTCCACCTATATCTGCAGCGTGCATACCGTCAGCTGTTGATAAGGTCGAAACCCAAACCTGGGACCTCGAGCCGAAATCCATGGGCTTTTCCTCGTCGCACGAGACTGAAGACCTCACCCAGAGTAGACGGCCCGTCATCTACCGTTCCTGCGACATCATTTTCAGCCGATCTATGATTTATCCTTATCAAGCCAGATCCCCTACGCCACCTTTGCCCTCTTCGTCGCCTCTCCACCATCCTCCTCGTCATCATCATCCTCATCATCCTCCTCATCACCAGCCGGAGCCCCAGCTTTCCGTTTCGTCCCCGGCTCGGATTCTCCCTCCCCGTATTCTCCGTCTCGGCCTGCATCTTCCTCGTCGTCCTCGTCGTCGTCTTCTGGCTGCTCGTTCTGAGCATACCGTCAGCTCTTCGGTCCCTTGTCTTCCAAGAGGAAGCTCCCTCCTTTCCCCCCCAAGATGAGAATGAGAGCAGCGGGATATATAGGACGACAGCGGGGTATGTACAAGGAGGACAAAAGTTTCGCCGAATTCCCGGGACACAGAAGAGTCGGATGTGGAAAGCCAAAAGCCCGAGCCCGACCCACCTCATAGAAATCCTTCAAAACCTGCTGATTCGTCTTCCCCCTCGCGCCAACCACCATCGGAGTCTCACTCTCCCCCTCCGGCTTCACGTCATCTTCCTCATCGAAATCCTCGTCACCCTCGTCGTCGTAGTCTTCTGAGTCGTCCTCGTCGAGTTGTTGGGCGGGGGGAGCTCCGGGGTCACCAGCTTCGGGCTCGTCCTACGCGGAACGTATGGATCAGCTTGGTGCAGTGAATGAGCGGGCCGAGTCATGAGAAGGAGGATGAGAGGGTGGAGAGTCACTTGATAGCTCCCTTCGTCGTCGTCGTAATCTCCATCATCGTCTTTCACCGCTGCAGCTAGGAATACAGTGTCAGCTCATGAAAGAGGCGCACGACACGCAAGTGAATGAAGTCACACACGTTCTTCAGCTTCTTTAGGCGGCATGTCGTTCACTCTATCCTGATCGTGTTGCAATTACAGGGAAAGAGACTAGAGAATCTTGGGCGACTGGAAAGTCGATATTGTGCACGCACGGGATGATGATAGCGGGTCAAGGGGCGTCATAGGGGTTTCGGGAGGATTCAGGGAAAGCCCGGGTAGGCCGGTGGTTGATGTCAGGGGGGAGGGAACAAAGTCAGTCGCGTGTGGGGCGCCTTCCCAGATTGCATCTCATTTAGCTTTCGCTTGAGATTCCACATCTCGGCATCATCTTGCCGGCTGACAAAGCTCTTCGACTACTTTTGCTGCCCCCCACTTAGGCGACTGAGCTTGATCTTCGTCGTCGTCATGCCCCGCCGAGCAGCGAGACAGCCAGACTCACCACCCAATGACTATCGCACGCTCTCCTCAGAAGACCCTGACGCTTGGCCGTTACTGGTCGCTTTCGACTTAGAGTGAGCTAGACCCCCTTTGACTTAGCTGTCTGGAGCTCGGAAATGGTGAAGCAGGCTTACGGGCCTTCTCGGAAGAGCAGCTATACCTTGTGGGATCTGTGGATCGATGTGAGCTTCTCCCTCGGGTCCTACAAGACTGCTGGAAGCAGGCTTGAGACTGACGAAAAGCTGGGTGCAGACTCATATCACTCCACCGCTCAAACGAGCTGGGGAGACCATCAACTATCTCACAGACCGGCAAGTCCCTGGTTTGGTATCTTCAATCCTCCTGATATCATACCTTTCCACCCTTTCCACGTTTACCTTGAACAACTTCGTACCCTGACTTGGCTCTTCGCTGACGAAATGTCAGAGGCGGGGGAGCCCTCTCATTCTACCCCGCAGTCCCCGGTATCCTTGCCGAGCTGCACGAAAGACGTATACATATCGCCGCCTGCTCGCGGACGAGCGCGCCTGAGTTGTGAGTCAGTCATCCACCCCATGCGTCCCAGTATCAGCCAGGTTGTGATGTATGATCGCGTAGTGGGGTGTTCCTGATGTAGCTATAGGGCACGAGAGGCGCTTGTCATGCTGCTTCTACCATCTGATGACGGCGGAAAGCCGGTCCGGGCGGTTAGCTACTTCAATGCCGTGAGTCTCAGAGTCCTCAGCTTGTATTTCATTTTTGGTCTCGAGCGAGGCTTCGCTCTTGATCGATGCGCGCGAAATAAGCTGATGGAATGCTCTCTTCGCAGATGGAGATCTATCCTGGTAAGCTGCTCTCTCCCTTAAATCAAAAATCATCGATTTGTCGGTCCAGAATGGCGACGGCGGCGCTGTTGTTGCCGTGTTTCAATTTGGCGGCGCTGAACTAGCAATATAGGCTCGAAGCTGAGACACTTCAAGGAGCTTCATCGGAAGACCGGAATAGCGTATGAGCAGATGGTATGTCCTCGTTTCACACCTACTTTGGTTCCAGTATCCATCATCAGACCAGCTAATCACGGCTCAGCTGTTCTTCGACGACGAGCATCGAAATTTTGAGGTAGAATCACTGGGCGTCACTATGCAGCTTGTACCTTCTAGGGGGACGGATAGGCGGTTATGGGAGCAGGGATTGGCAATGTGGCGCAAACGGAGGGGTGTACGGGTCAAAGATGACGCAGGTGAGCGAACGTCTATGTATCTATCTACCAGCAGGGCTCATGAGATGTTGTTGGAAGCCAGAACGTGATGGAACTGTCCTTCACCGGAGATCCGGTATGATGGAGGAGTGTCCTCAGGAAAACCACACGCCGATCAATCCTCAACGGCTGAGCTCGGACCACCGCGACCTGAATACGTGTTTTCTCTTTCCAAATCAGTTTTCTCCTTCCGACTTCCTTCTCCGTTCGACTTCAAGTTCGGAACCATGATCAACCCCCCTCGATCTTCTGAAAACGCGACATGGTCTTTGCCCAGGCTTCCTACGATAAAATTGAGCATATGTCAGGCTGCATGTGTTCTTGTTGGAGCATCTTCCCCTGATTGGAACGCAGGGCAGCTCAAGTTGTCGACGAAGATGGTCAACGTGAAGTTATAGGAGCGGACGAACTTTTCCAAGGTTTGGTGGTGGAAGCTTATACGACCCTCTTCTTTTGGAAGGAGATCTTGGAAGATCAAGGAAGCTATCGATCGGTCAGCACCTAGAGAACAAGACGTCGAGACGTCGACTCACACCTCAGACAGAACCTTTCACCAAAGGCCCGATACCGGATGGCCGAGACCGTCACATCTGGATGTGGCGCATGCTCGATGAACGGAGCGGCCAGCTTCGTCCGGCGGAACAATCTCACCGCCTTCGTTTGTCACACTGAGCTGCTCTAAGCCGTGAGACAAGGTGGAGGATTAGAGAACTTGCCGGAAGTCAATGCGCTGCATCAGCTGTGAGTAACGATCAGTAATGGCCATCCAGGACATGGTAGCCCACCTTGACAATGTCATCCCATCTCACCTGACCTTGGCCTTCTTCGTCGCTCGCTGAACTAAACAGTCGGCGCACCAGCTTCAATTGCTTGTTGTTGACATGGAAGCCTGATGAGGGTCGTCCTTCGTCGAGGCGTCTGGTGCAGGCTCGATGTCCGCTTCGTCGATCCGGCGGCTTAGGTCGTCCATCTCCTTAGGAGGAAAGCCTCATTTCTTCGCCGGCTCGTATTTGATCCCAATCTCCTGGCAGAAGGCGTGACCGGATTGAGAGAGGGTTTCCGAGCTCACGGGGAATACGTGTACGGGCCTGTTGGCGGGTTGAGATTCCCGCGTCCAGCACGGATCTGCTCGAATAGAACTCCCCTCGATGTGCTGCTGATCGGAGACTGGCAGATGGGTTGACTAGGGACTGATTTGAGAGGGTTGAAGGTACAGGGTAGCTTGCTGGGTACTCGACATTCTGGCCAGGAGTTGTTATGGGATACAGGGGAAGGGTGGTCTAACAGGGCTGGCAAGGTTGCATACTCAACAGTCATCTGCCTACTGTATGGGATTGGGTGAGCCAAAGGAGCACAAGTGCCCATTCTAGGTAGCTCATCCTTCCCGAGGAGAAACATCGAAGATCTCCACAGCCCCTTGCCACTGGAAATGTCCATACTTTCCTGCTCAGGTAGAGGGTTGGCAGGTAAGCTTGAGGAAATTGAGCACTATCTGCTCCTGGAGAGAGGGGAGGCAGCATTTCCCCATGATGACACTGAGCACTTCAGCACTATATGCTTCAGGAACAAGGGTGACCAGGATATCAAGACCCCAACCGCGCCTGATTTGTGAGACCGTCACCAATAACGCCGGATATTACTTTATTATGGGCCAGGGCTACGAACGTTGTGAAGGAACCGATCGTTCATTTCCGTCCAACTTCGATCTGACCATGGAGGGACAGGATGGAAGATGGATGAAAGGGACGGATAATCCTAGTTAGGGATGGCTTCACTTGAGCATACGGGACAGGTCAGTGCATAAGCGGATGAGACGCTCCTTGCGTATCACAGGGAGGAAGCCCAAGGAATAAACATTGGCAGAGTTGTTCATCCGTGTGCAGCCTTCCCCTCAGGTTGATTATACATGTGAATATAGGGCTCAGATCCCCAATGGGTAGGGAGATCTTCTGCCATCCCACTATTCTGAGCATAAATGGATGGGATCTTGTCTGGTTAGGAGCTGTGTACAGGTGAGGTTACCTCATGTAGAGGGATGGGCTACCTACCATTGGGGACGTTGTTTTCCCTGGGATCATCTGCACTTGGCTCAAACTGGTCCCACTAGGGCGAAGTTTGGATGAGGAGGATGTCCCTTGTGTGTCACAGAATATGCACTGAGGCTTCATCATATGCATGCTGGTGATAAGCTGAGCACGATATGAGTTTGGGATGAGATGATGGTGCTCAAATGCAGGATGGGGTAGCTCTGCCTCCCCGTTACCTGAGCAGTAAAGTATGAGGTATACCTTTGGCCAGAACTATGGAGATACTCGAAATTGCCCCTCTCTTGGGAGAATGGACTTCCTGGGATAAGCAACTTTGTCGTCATCCATGCTTACAGGTCCAACAGCCACAATTTTCGATGAACAAGTACGAGATGTCCCTTGTGTGATACCAAAATCGAGGCTGTGCATTTGCGGATAAGACCATCTTCATTCATACTTCTGATAGAATGAACATAAGAGGATGAGACAGGGAAGTGGTCAAATTCCGCGTCGGGAAATCCTGCCTCCCCTTATTCCCAAGAAATATAGTGCTCAAATGCTCAAGTTCCACATTGGGGGAAGGTACTGACAATCAGGGGCTGGCTCTCACAACATCGTGTCAAATGTGGATTCAACAAAGGCAATCAGCTATTCTTGGCCATGCTTCCTCATGACTGGCAGAAACCAACCCCCAATGGCTTTGTCTCTTAATGTGTTCCAAACCTGAAGCGTGCCAGATCTAGGTCAAGAGGGGAGAAACCACCACCGTGACAGGTAAAGGTGTAATAAGCCCACACAAATAGCAGCGTTATCTTGGGATATGGTTCAGAGCCCTGAATTACCAAAGTCAGTCCACAAATATCAATGTTCGGAAACGTGAAGGTGCACTTCCCTCGCGCTGGCTTGAAGGGCCCAGAACACCACTCGGGACACGCCCCTCCAGACGGAGCTCAAAGGTTGAACAGTAGCTTCTTGAGGTTCCATCGGGGTCCACATCTTGAGATGCCCTT
>JAABUW010006882.1_pt1 | contig 13994 bp, 20 predicted proteins | sample 5560081 | NCBI WGS metagenome assembly JAABUW01 (sample SAMN10711882, study PRJNA513363) | rock metagenome | isolation source: Antarctica rocks | place: Antarctica: Victoria Land, Knobhead sud
CGCCGACCTGGTGATCTCTGCCGAGCGCATCCGGGCCCTGGCGGCGCATTTCGACGCGGTCCTGTCCGACCTCGAGACCGAGGTGCTGCGCCTGTACGTCGAGGGCAAGAGCTACCAAGAGATCGCGGAGCGCCTGCAGCGTCATGTGAAGTCGATCGACAACGCCCTGCAGCGGATCAAGCGCAAGCTCGAGGGACACCTGCGCGAGCGAAGCGATGCCGAGGCGGGCTGACGTGAAGGCCGACGACCCCGTCTCGGGGGGGTGGGACAGGGCCGCCGGCCGATGGCGACGCCGTTCGGGCGTCTTACCTAGGACGCTACCCGAGGCCCCCATGGTCACACCTGCCGTGCGGGCTCGGTCGCCTGCGCCGCGGACCGCCGCTTCCGGCGTCCTAGGCTGAGGCAGTACGTGGCCGGCGTGGCGCAGTGGTAGCGCAACCGCCTTGTAAGCGGTAGGTCGTCGGTTCGAACCCGACCGCCGGCTCAAACCCTCGCGGCGCTCTGACCTGCACTTTCTTGCTTGAGCGACCCGAAACGGCGCGGTGGCCGGATCCGGTCCAGCTTCTCTAGTTGTGGCTTCTTGCACGCTCAAGTGACTACTTGTTTCGGGGAAGATTCGGGGAAGCGCAGCACGGGCACTCGGGCGGGCCGGCGCCGCGTCGGGAAGTTCTGTCCATGGCATGCGGGCACCTTGCCAGCCGAGTCCGGCTGGGTAGCCGGCGGGCCCGGCCTGCCGGTCGCCCTGCGCAGTGCGGTGCCAGGGCTGTCGGGTCACGGCTCAAGCCGCGCCGCCGCCGGGCGCTGGTTCAGAACCTGGCCTACGGTCGGCACATTCGGTAACGCGCTGAGGTGGGTCACCGGAACAGGCGTACCGCAGGGTGTGAGGATGTCCCGGGTCTCGTAGAACTTGAGGTGGCGGTCCCCCCGCTCAGCTCCTGCCTTCCGGTAGGTGTTGGGCGTCCGCCAAGACACTCAACGAGAGAAGGGGACCGCCGTGAACAAGGACTACCAGAAGAAGATGCCCGTTGCACCGGACGCGCACGGGCTGGCCGTGCCGGAGCACGTCACTGTGGCGATGGCTGAGATCGCCGGGGACATGCGCGGGCACGACAGCGACCGGGCCGCGGTCCGGCACGGCCACGAACGCGGGTCGGTCACCCTGGGTGGTCGCCGCGTTCCGGTGGATCGGCCGCGGGTCCGTGGGGTGGATGGCAGCGGCGAGCTGCCGGTGCCGGCCTATGAGCTGTTCTCGGGCACCGAGATCCTCGGGCGGATGGCGATGGACCGGATGCTCGCGGGGCTGTCCACCCGCCGCTACCCGGTCGGCCTGGAGCCGGTCGGGCAGCAGGTCAGTGAGCTCGCGACAGCCACCAGCCGGTCGGCGGTGTCGCGGAAGTTCGTGGCGCAGACCGAGACCGCACTGGCCGAGCTGCTCAGCGCCGACCTGCGCGCCTTGGACCTGGTCGCGATGATGATCGATGGGGTGCACTTCGCTGAGTCCTGTTGCGTCGTGGCGCTCGGCATCGACATCAGCGGTATCAAACATCCGCTGGCGCTGGTGGAGGGTTCGACCGAGAATGCCACCGGCGCCAACAGATCTGCTCGTCGGGCTGCGCGACCGCGGACTGGACGTCACCAGGCCGATCCTGGTCGTGCTCGATGGCAGCAGCGCGCTGCGCAGGGCCGTCGTGGACGTCTTTGACCATCCGGTCATCGCCCGGTGCCAGCTGCACAAGATCAGGAATGTGCAGGACAAGCTCCCGCAGCACCTGCGCGGGCCGGTGGGAAAGAAGATGCGCGCGGCCTACCACGCCGACAGTGCTCTGCTCGCCGAAGCCAAGCTCCAGGCCTTGGCACGGGAGTTGGACAAGACCCACCCGCGGGTCGCCGCCGGCCTGCGCGAAGGTCTGGCCGAGACCCTCACCGTGCTGCGGCTGGGGGTGCCACCGACGTTGGCGCGCACCTTCCGTTCTACCAACGCCATCGAATCCATGATCGGGGTGTGCAGGCAGCGGTCGGCGAACGTGAAGCGCTGGCGCGACGGGGACATGGCGATGCGCTGGTGCGCCGCTGGGATGGTCGAGGCCGGCAAGCAGTTCCGTCGCGTGAACGGCCACCTGCACCTTGCGAGCCTGCGCGCGGCCCTCGAACGCGAGGTCACCGAAACTGTCGGAGCCGCCTGCCATGATGACCTGGTCAGCGTGGCCTGACGAGCAACGGGCCGCCACCGAAGTTCCACGGAACTCGGGACATCCTCACGCCGACACCGCAGCAAGTGTTGGTGTGCTCGTGCTGGCGCAACACCACGGCCTGCTCTCCCGTCGCGACCCTGCGGCTCGCGCCGTGCGGCCGCCCGCAGCGGGCTTAGCGGTAGGTCGCGACTCGGTCGGGCGTGGGCGTGATCAGTTGGTAGAGCAGGTTGTCCTGCCACTCGCCGGCGATGTGCATGTACGAGCGAGCCGCGCCGTACTGCTCGAAGCCCACCCGCCGCAGGACCCGCTGCGAGCGCTCATTCCGCGTCAGCGTCTCGGCCTGGACTCGGTGCAGGCGGAGGGGACCGAACGCGAGGTCTACGGCCTCCTGCAGCGCCGCGGTCGCGAGCCCTTGACCTTGGGCTCGCTCGGCCAACCAGTAGCCGACGCTGCACGACTGGAAGGCTCCACGGATGATGGAGGCGAGGGTGAAGGTCCCTACGACCGCGCCTGCGCGGTCCGCGATGGCCAGGGGGACGGCGCTATCGTTCGCCTGCTGGGCCAGGACCGCCTCAACGGCCTCCCGTTGCCCCTCGACCGTGAAGTAGTAGTCCGGGCGCAGCGGCTGCCAGGGCGCGAGGAACTGCCGGTTGTCCGTGTACAGCGTGGCCAGGGCTTCGACGTCGTCCAGCGTCAGCGGTCGGGTGACGGCCGGCATCAGACGATGCCTCCAGAATACGTGCCGCTGGGCGCCCCTGGTCGGCCTGGCTCCCGCCCCGCCGGCGTTACCGGCACGTAGTCCCGCACGCCGCAAGTATCCACCGGGCCGCCCCGGCGGAGCCGGGCCGTTCCCGCCGCGTCCACCGGCTGGTGAGGATGAGCTGCGGGCGAGGTCGGCGCGAGCCCTAGCCGATCCCGCGTTGGGTTGTTGAGAAGGAGGTGACCGCGGGCGCGGCGAAGATGGAGTCCGGCGGCCCACGATGCCGGCAGGCCAAGCCGCCGCAGGGAAAGGCCCGGCGCGCGGGCATGCGCTCGCAGCCCCGCGCCGAGGAGCCTCAGAAGCTCGCGGATTTTGGGAGTCATGCCGAGGATGTCTACCACCAGCGCTCTATTGCGCCACCCAGTGGTCCGCCTGGTGTTCCCGCGTTACCCTGGCCTGCCCCGGATGCGGTGACGCCGGTGTCACCGCGCGGCAACAGGTGGTCTTTTACGAGGCGCGTAATGGGCGCGTCGGCTGCCCGGCGCTGCGGTTCAGAGGGCTACTACGCCACCCAAGGCGTCGGCGTGCCGATCCGGCGCCCACATTCCCGCTCGTCGTGTCTCGGTCGCCCCGCTCGTGATGCCGCGCAAGCCACCTCCACGACCAGCGGCACGGGTTGCGGGCTCGGGAAACGGCTTCGTCTCGACCAGGACCAGGCCTCGGCGGCCGGGACGTGGCACCGATGCGTGCGTAGGGGTGGCACGGCAAGGTCCTGGTCGATCGGTGCCAAGACGGCAACGCCTGCCGGCGCACGGCGGGATACCAGATGGTCCGGACCTGGCGACCATTGTCCCGAAGAATGCATCGTCGTGCCCTCCGCCGAACCGGCTCGTCTCGCGGTCCCGATGCGCCGCTCTCGCCGAGCACGTGCGGGCGCTGCGCGCGGCGCGGGAGTGGACGCAGGAGGACCTCGCGCACCGGGCCGGGTTTGACCGCAAGAGCATCAACAGGCTCGAGAACGGCGCGTATAGCCCTTCCCTCGACCGCGTGGCGGTTCTCGCGGATGCGCTCGGCGTACCGGTCAGCGAGCTGGTGCGGCCGATGGACCGGCCGTCGGTCCGCCGCGCGACGGCACCTTCCTAGGGGCTGGTCGAGCCTGCCGCCCGGGGGGGCGAGGCGGTCCGTCAGCGGTTAGCGGCGGCGACCGCGGCCGCGGCCGCCGCCAGTACGGCTGGCGCCTATTGCCGGAGGGCATGCCCGGACGGCGTGAGGCGGACACTGCGCGTCGAGCGTTCGATCAGGCGTACGCCGAATTCGCCCTCGAGCGACCTGATCCGCCTGCTCACGGCTGACTGGGACATCGCCAGGTCCTGCGCGGCCCGGCTGAAGCTGGAGCTGGAGCCGACGGCCTCGAAGACGCGGAGCGCGTCCGTGTCCACACCGGCTCCACGCCGTCAGGTACCACTGACGGTACATCCGGCCTCCCGGTTGATCATCGTGGAGGGCGAGGTGGTCTACCCCGGGGGGACCGTGTGCGTCTTCGGGCCGTAGCGGGGGTCAGCCCGCGCAGCCGACGTACGCGCCGACGATGACGCCTTCGCGTAGGCATCGCTCCGCCGTCTGAACGACGGTTTCCTCGCCGCGCCTGCGTTCGACCCGGCTGCCGCTGACCTGCACGTGCGTGCCCACGGTCGTGCCGGGCGCCGCGGCGACGACCGTCGCCTGCGCGCTACGCCGGACGGCTGGCGTGGCCTGGCGTCCTGGGCTCGGGCTCGCGCCGGCGCGCGGGAACGTGACCGCGCCGGTTCTGGGGCTGGCGAGCGAGGCCGGCCCGGGCGCCGTCCTCACAGCAGGCCGAGCAGGGCCGCGGTCGCGCGCCAGGCCGCGCGGAGGTGCGCCCTCGCGCGGCCGAGGGCGTTCTCGGCGGCCTTGTAGGTGAGCCCGAGCTCGTCCGCTATGTGGGGGACGGCCTTGCTTTGCGCGCGGAGCTCGAACACCCGCCGGTCCTGGGCGGACAGCGCGAGCCGCCGCGACCACAGCCACGGGCCTCGTCCGCGTCGCACACGTCGTCGTGCGGTTCGCCTCCACGTGCCGTCTGCCGGACATCTTCCGCTCGAGCCCGACGCGCCGGCCCCGGGGGCGGTGCGCGTCGACGGCGAGGTTCGAGACGACGACGGTCAGCAGCGGCCCCAGGCGGTCGATGTCGACGTCGGGCATCAGGGCGACCCGCGCCATCGCTTCCTGAACGCAGTCTCGACCTCGTCGGCGGTGCCGCAGCGGGAGCGCGCCACCCGGACGCCCCGCTGCCGGTGTTCGAGCAGCGCCGCCCACGCCTCCTGGCGCGCGGGGGGCATCGCCTTCTCCTTCGGGTCGGGTGGGTCGGGGCCGCGGACCGGCGGCCCTGTAGGAGTTGCCGTTCCCGCGACCCGCAGTCGTGCGCGATGCCCATGCCCATGCCGCATGCCCGCTCGCGGGCGGAGGCATCCGGCCTGGGTCACCCGGCCGTGGGCGTGCCGAGCCGTCGGCGACCAGGCCCACAGGCCCGCGCCCCGCGCTCCGTACTGCCTGACCATCGTTCTAACGAGTGAAACTATCCGTTTTATGAGAACAGCACACGAGGATCTCGTCCGTTGTCATCACGGTCGCGAACTCATCGTTCAGGCTCGCCAGCGCACTGGAGTGCATCTCGTCCGCGGTCCATGACCGGCCGTCCGGGCCGATCCGGTCGAAGGTGGCTGTTGCGTCGCTGGCGACGGTCGTCGCGAAGCTGTAGTTGGCTGCCATTCGGACTGTCGCCGAGACACAGTGATCGGTCGTGATGCCCACGCAGACGACCGGGCCGCCCCTGTCCTCCAGCATGGCCCGGAGGTCCGTCCCGATAAACGCGCTGTTGACCGCCTCGGTCACGACGACCTCCCCCGGCTGCTCCTTGGCTTCCGGCTTAGGCGGGTCAGACCCGCTGGGGCGACACCCGGCTGTAGGCGGCGTGCATCGTGCCGGTGAGGCCGGCCGAGTCGGCAAAGCGCACGTCGTCGACCGTGTCGATCGGTTGTCCGGGTGTCCAGGAGTTCATGAAGGCCGCACCGGTGAACCCGTGGAGGTCGGACAGGCCTATCCGCTTCGTGCGCCAGGGAACTCCGAGCCGATCTAGACCCTGACGCACCAGTGCCTGGGTGATCCCGGGCAATGCAGGAGCGTCCGGCCACACCACCCCCTCGGCGTCGGCGAAAGCGACGTTCCATATGGTCCCCTCCGACAGCTGGCCGTCCGGAGTCAGGAAGATCGCGTCGTCGAACCCGGCCGCGACCGCCCGACGGAGATGCATCGTCAGACCCAGAGTATCGGCGTTCTTGACGTGGGGCAGGAGCCGCTGAAACGGCACTGTTTGCACACGCATCGGCAGTTCGTCCCACACGACCGGCGCGCTGGTCCGCACAAGCACATCAGGGTGCACGGCCCCTCCAGCAAGTAGCGCCCCGCTGTCCCGACTGAAAAAATTGACCTGGACCGAGGCCTCACCGCCCGCGGACACGACGACCCGCCGCAGCAGGCCGCGCAAGTGGATTGCGTCGGGTGCCGCGCCGAATAGTTCGATTCCGCTTCGGCGCAACCGCTCCAGATGCAGATCGAGCCCCCGCACGGCCGAGCCACGAACCTGCATCGAGGTGTAGTGGCCGTAACCGGCGAACGCCAACGGGGCGAGGTCCTCGGCTGTGGCGGGCACGCCGTTAATCTCACACACATACGCCGGGGGCTGGTCGCTGTTCATGCGGTCCGGCCCGATTGCGGTACCCAGGCGGCGCCACCCGCCTGGAGTAAGCGTCCGCGTCGGTGTCCGGGTCCCGCATCGCGGGAATGAGTCCGGCCACGCTCACCCTCCACCGAGCGAGGTGCGCTCAATCGGACGGCGCTCATGCCGTGGCGTACCGACCTGGCGGCCGGACCCCCACGCCCGTGCGCAGACGAACCAAAGGCGGCGGCGGGGGGCACCTCAGAGACGCTACGTCAACAATCGCTCCGGAAAGGCCCACGCCCTGCCCCAGGCGACGCCAAGACCAGGCAGACGCAGCGAACCGCTCCGGTTGCGAACACGGCCGACGCCTTGCCGTCGTGGCTGCTGCGACAGGTGTCAGGACGGTCCGATGCTTGCGGCCGGATGCGTAAGGCGCACGAGCTGGGCCACTCACCGGAGTACTGAGGAGTTCGTAAGTAGGTCGACACGCCGGGCTGAGCTGCGCTGCTTCGGCCTTGTTTGTTGGGGCAATGGGGCCATGCGCGACAACGACGGCCGCAAGCTGGATCACCGGACGCTGGAGGCGCTGCGGCTACGGGTGGTGGATCAGGTCGCGAACGGCGCTCATCCGGAGGACGTCGCGGCGGCGCTGGGAATGCACCGCAAGAGGTGCTGAACGCCAGGACGTCGGCGCGGGCGGTGTCGAGGTGTTCCGCGACGGCCGGCAGCTTCTCGCTGAGCGCATCGAGGATCCGGTCGTACTGGTCGTGGACGGCGTCGCGGTCGGGCTGGTCGTAGACGCTGTGCAGCAGGGTCTTGACCCACGGCCAGCTGCTCTTGGGCGTGGCGCTCATCAGGGTCGCCGCGTAGTGAGTGCGGCAGCGTTGCCAACTCGCGCCTGGCAGGGTGGCGCCGATCGCGGCCACGAGACCGGCGTGCGCGTCGGACGTCACGAGCCTGACGCCCGACAGGCCGCGGGCGGTGAGGTCACGCAAGAACGCGAGCCAGCCGGCGCCGTCCTCGCCGCTAGTGACTTGTAGGCCGAGGATCTCGCGGTGCCCGTCGGCGTTGACGACGGTGCCGAGTAGCGCGTGGACATTCACGACCCGACCGCCCTCACGCACCTTCAGCACGAGCGCGTCAGCAGCGATGAACGTGTACGGGCCGGCGTCCAAGGGTCGGGTCCGGAACGACTCGACCTGGGCGTCGAGCTCCTTGGCCATCACACTGACCTGGCTCTTGCTCAGGCGTGTGATGCCCAGGGTCTCCACGAGCTTCTCCATCCGGCGGGTGCTGACCCCAGCAGGTAGCAGGTCGCGACGACCGTGGTCAGTGCCCGCTCGGCGCGCTTGCGGTGCTCGAGCAGCCAGTCCGGGAAGTACGACCCAGACCGCAGCTTCGGGATCGCGAGCTCCATCGTGCCGGTGCGGGTATCCCACTCTCGTGGTCGGTACCCGTTGCGAGAGTTGACCCGCTCTTCACTCCGGTCACCGAACGGTGCGCCGCAGATCGCGTCGGCCTCTGCGGCCATGATCGACTGCACGAACATCTTCTTCATCGACCGGAGCAGGCCCGGCTCGGCACGGTCGATCTGCTCGTGCCAGGGCAGCGCGGGGTCAATAATCGTTGGGACGGTCATCGGGTGGATCTCCTTCAAGAGTGCTTTCGCAGGGACTCATGAAGGATCACGCGGTGGCCGTCTTCTACGTCCTCACGACACGCACGCCGTCGAGGTCGTCGTACACCACGTCCGTGGACTCAACTCCGACCTTGGTTGCCTGGTCCAGCGGCGACGACATGGAGCAGCTGTACGGCGACGTGCTGGCCGTGTGGCGTCCCTGGGCAAGCGACCTACGTGGCGTCGCCATCACCAGCGGCATCACATGGTCGAGGAAGCCCCCGACCAGCTCGCAGCGGCGCTCATCGGCTTCCTCGACCCGCCACCGACTTCGTGACCGGTAGAGCGGGCGCTGGAGCGCGACGGTGCGACCGTTCGTCCGAGGGATCGGCAGGTTTCGCGACTCTGCCGTGCCGCGCGTCATTGCGCTGGTTTGGCTCGTGGTCGTTCCCCTGTGGGTCGTGCGGTACCGCATGTACCGACGAGGTGTGGCTCGGGCGGACGCTCCTCGTCCGTAGCCGGCGACCGTCTCGCTGAGGCCGCCCTTCCTACGGGCCCATTGTGGACGTACCTGTTCGCACTTTCTGGCAGCAGCTCTCGGCCTCTGCGCAGTGCCGAACGCCTGTGGCACTCGTGCCTACCTGCAGCATCAGGCCAGTACCAGCACGTTGCTGCCGCCTGTCTACCGAAACAAGGGGTTTGAAACGCTCGCCCGTGGCTTACCCGTCCTTGCCGGGCTGGCCATGGCGGTGGGCGTTCCCCTGTCCTGGCGGCCACCGCGCTCACACAGAGAGGCGCATCAACCAAGGATACGTGCCTTCCAAAGGTTGAGGATGCGGCGCTACATGCTGTCGAGGACCCGGCACTATCAGTGATGGCAGAGATCGAGCCCTCGCGTCTGAGCCGGTGCTCTGCAACGTCGGCCCTCAGTGCGTTATGAGCGACGCAGCCTGCCCCCGGGCGCGAGCCGTCTTTCTGGTCGTGCGGCTCTGACCGGTACGGCGCGGGCCGTGCTGCTGCTACGCGTGTTCCCGGTCCTCGCCGGCGACCACCTCCTGCTGCGGACGAGGGTCGGGCTGCTGGTGCTGGACCGCGTTTGACCGACCGTTGACCGGCCACGCTTCTGTCGGCGGGGCCGGTGTAGGAATGGGTTCATGGCGATCGCGACGTACAAGGACCTCTGCATCGACGCTGTCGACGCGGCGGCGCTGGGACGTTTCTGGGCAGGTGCCCTGCAGCTCGACCTGCAGCTGGCCGACGACGGCGACGCGAGGCTCGTTGGGCCCACGCCCCGGCACACGGTGTGGATCAACGCGGTCCCCGAGCCGGTCACCGTCAAGCACAGGGTGCACCTCGACGTGCGCGCGGACAGCGCCGTCGACGTGGTCGCCCTCGGCGGCGTGGTGGTGGACGCCGAGTCGTTCCCGTGGACGGTGCTGAAGGACGTCGAGGGCGGCGAGCTGTGCGTGTTCGGCACCCGTGCCGACCGGCCATCAGGGCTGATGGAGATCGTCGTCGACACCTCGGACGCGGTGCGCATCTCCACCTGGTGGGCCGACGTGCTCGGGGCGGAGCGCAAGGACCACGAGCACGGGTACTGCTACCTCGAGCCGGTGCCCGAGGCGCCGTTCGAGTCACTGGTCTTCGTCCCAGTTGCCGAGCCCAAGGCGGTGAAGAACCGCATCCACATCGACGTCACCACCACCGACGTCCAGCTGCTCGTGGACGCGGGCGCCCGGCTGCTGCGTGCGCAGGACGAGGAGATCGGCTGGAGCGTCCTCGCCGACCCCGACGGAAACGAGTTCTGCGCCTTCGTCGACTGACCGCGCCCGGTGACCCTGCACCGTGCGACCAGCACCCGTGTGCGGATCCGCGAGTAGGTGCCGCTCCGAGCGTGAGGGCTTGGCGCTAACCGCGATGGGGCGGCGCTACACATGCGACTGCTCCTCGTCGTGCTGGTCCCTGAGTAGAGCCGGTCGCAGTGACGCGCGTAAGACCGCGAGTGGTCACCGTCGGCTCGGCGAGGCGGCGTTCTGCGACCATGCTGGGCGCCGGGCAAAGAGGAGTGTCAATGTCGATCACGCAGTTGTACGACACCATCGGGGCGGCGTACACCGCCACCCGCCGGACCGAACCGCGCATCGCTGCTCAGATCTGGGCTGCGCTCGACGATGCCTGGACGGTTGTGAACGTCTGGGCAGGTGCGGGGTCCTACGAGCCCTCTGACCGCCAAGTCCTTGCGGTGGAACCTTCGTCAGTCATGCGTTCGCAACGCACACCGAGCGCGGCGCCGTGCCTGGCTGCCAACGCAGAGAAGTTGCCGTTCGAAGACGCGTGCTTCGACGCGGCGATGGCTACTGCCACCATCCATCACTGGCAGGATCCCGTCGCCGGCCTGCGCGAGATGCGTCGCGTTGCCCGGCGCGTGGTGGTGTTCACCTATGACTTCGGTGGCCTGAGCAGGTTCTGGCTGACTCGCGACTACGTGCCCGAAGTGCTCGACCTGGCCGGCCGGCCGTCCTTCGCTGAGCGACCAGGCGGAGGCGATCGGCGCCCGCATCGAGACGGTGTTAATCCCGTGGGACTGCGTCGACGGGTTCTTTGAGGCCTACTGGCGGCGCCCCCAGGCATACCTGGATGAGGGTGTCCGTCGCGGTCTATCGGCTTGGGCCAGACTCGGGCCCGAAGTCGAGCAGAGGGCCGTGCGAAGCCTCGAGGAAGACCTCGCCTCAGGCCGGTGGGGTGAACGCAACCGCGATCTCGCCAGTCTCGCGTCGGCGGACCTTGGCCTTCGACTGCTCATCGCATAATGCTGCATTCCCGCGTTCCATAGCGACCGCTGGCCCAACCACGACTCGATCGAGGACATGGGCCTGTTGCGGCACGGCGCGATGAGCCGGTTGTTCACCGGTGTCCGGGCTCCCTCGACGCTCGGGACGTTCCTACGCACCTTCCCTTCGGCCACGTCCGGCAGCTCGACGTGGTCGCCTCCCGGTTGCTGATCAATCTGTGCACGTCCGCGCCGCTGCTGCCCCGTGCGCACCAACTGACCTACGCCGACATCGACGACACCGTCAAGCCACATTCGGCTACGCCAAACAGGGCGCCGATCGGGGCTACACCGGTATGAAGGGGCTGAACGTGCTGTCGGGGATCGTCAGCACCCCCAACAGCAGACCGGTGATCGCCGCCGCCCGGCTGCGTAAGGGCTTCACCAACAGCGCGAAGGGCGCGCACCGGTTCGTCGCTGACACCCTCGTCAACGCGGAGGCCTGCGGCGCACCGGGACCCTGAGGCTGCGGGCCGACTCGGCCTTCTGCCAGTGCGACGTGATCGCCTTGGTGCTGCGCCGCAAGGCCTGCTTCTCGATCACCGCCCGGCGGCTTTCCCGTGTCCGCAACGGGATCGACAGCATCGCTGGGGAGGCCTGGACGCCGATCAAGTACACCAACGCCGTCTGGGATGAGGACTCCCACCAGTGGATCAGCGAGGCTGAGGTCGCCGAGATCGCCTTCACGGCGTTCACGTCCAAAGCCAAGGCCAAGCAGGTCACCGCGCGGCTGATCGTGCGGCGCGTCCCGGACGTCAACTCCGCCCATCAGAGCCCGCTGTTCACCGTCTACAGCTACCACGCAGTTCACCAACAGTCCCCTGTCGATGCTGGAGGCTGAGAAGGCCCACCGCGCCCACGCGATCGTCGAGCAGGTCATCGCCGACCTCAAGCACGGACCCGTCGCGCACCTGCCCTCAGGCTCGTTCGCCGCGAACAGCGCCTGGGCGGTCTGCGCCCCTATGCCCTTCAACCTCACCCGCACCGCCGGTGTCCTCGCCTCGGCGTTCCACGCCAAAGCCACCACCGGCACCATCCGAGCGCAGCTGATCGACGTCCCCGGCCGGCTGGCCCGCTCCGCCCGCAAGCTCATGCTCCACCTGCCAGTCCACTGGCCCTGAGAAACCGCGCGGACGCAGATGGTCACCACCGCCCGAGAAGGCCCGCCCCTCGCGGCCTGGCCCAACTACCCCGTCCGCTAGGACCAACCAGGAACAGAACGGGGAGACCACCGGCCCGCCCGGGTGCAATGGCACGCCCTCAAGCGGGCAACGACTCCGCCGCCGGCCAGGAGCCTCAGCGGTCACCAGACGGTGAATCCAGGCTTAGCGTGTGTCTGGTGAGCACTCGGCAGCCGTGCCCGATCGTGGCGAAGCCGTGACGGCACCTGCCGACCGCCACCCGGTCGCCGTTGTCGTCGTGCAGGGCGACGGGCCCGACGAGGCGACGAGGCGGGAACTCCGGGCGCTGTGGCGCCGGGCAACTGGTGAGCGGTTTAGCGACGACGACGCCGATCACCCTACGGAGGCGTACACGTCGTGGCTTGGGAGGGCGACCGGCTCGTGAGCCATGCAAGTGCCGTACCGCGGCGCATCAGCTTCGGTGAGCAGCCCTGACGGACAGTCGGGGCACGTCAAGGCGGTTGCCACCGACCCCGACCGTCAGGGCCAGGGCATCGGGCGGCGAGTCATGCACAGGCTCCACGTGGAGCTCGCGTCTCGCTGGGGCGTCGCCCTGCGCTCGACGGGACGGGCGACCGCTGTCTACGCCGCGCCGGGCTGAGAGCCTTGGCAAGGGTGCACCTACATGGCGAACGCGACAGCCGTCGTCCCGGACCGCGAGCACGGCGGCCTGATGATCCTGCGGCTCGACGCGTCCATGGTGCCGGATCTGTCGGTGGCAGTGACCTGTGAGGACGGGGCTGGTGACGCGTGGTGAGCTGACCGGACCCCGGTGTCCAGTACCTGGAGGAACGACCCGCCTGACCCGTCGCCGTGCACGCTCGGGCAGCACCGACGTCCTTGCATACCGACGAGACCATCGCCCGCGCCGAACCGACAACCCGTGCGCCTGATGCGGCTCTCCCTCGTGATGATCGCCGACATCCAGTCGGGGTCGGAGTCTGCCTTCCAGCGGTACGAGTCGCTGGTGCTCCCCCTGCTGGAACGCCACGGGGGCCCGGCTTGTACGACCGTTGCGTACCGACGACTCACTCCACGAGGTGCACCTCGTGACGTTCGAGTCGCAAGACGGCTACGAGTCCTACATCGCGGACGAGGAGCGACACTCGCACCGTGCAGCCCTGGAAGGAGCCGTCGTGGCGGGGCGGCTGCTTCAGTTGTACGACGTGTAGGTGACGCCCCTACGGGCGCGGAGCTGCCTCGGGGTGAGGCCGGGGGCGGCGGCACGCTGTCGTCGCGGAGCCGAAACGGCGCGCAGGTCGCGAGCAGCTCCCAGCAACAGGCCGGTCAGCGTGATCCGCCGCTTCGGAGAAGCCAGACAACCCGGGCCGGGGGGGGCCGCTGCCCCATGGGGCTCATGCAATCCACGCACCGTGTGCTGCTGGCAACGCCGAGCTCGCGCCCGTCTTCCTGCCGCGACAAGGCGCCCGGGGGCCGAGCGAGCAACGGCAAGGGACGCTGGCCCGGGGCAGCGTTGAAGCGTCAGGCGGGAGTCGAGGCGCAGCGGTCCTGATCGTCTACACGATCGGGTTCGCGGCCTTCAACCTCCCCCCGGGGGAGGGACCTACCGGTCCTGGTCGGCGGGGACAACCACGCGCGGACCGGAACCTCGACCACGGGCTGCGGGGCTCCTTGACAGGATCGTGGGGCCGGGACCGGCGGACAGGCCATCGCCCGACTGAGCCGCGCGGTCGCCTCGCTGACCAGGCGGCGGCCTGCCGGCACGACGATCCGCGCCGA
>JAABUW010006883.1_pt1 | contig 13991 bp, 10 predicted proteins | sample 5560081 | NCBI WGS metagenome assembly JAABUW01 (sample SAMN10711882, study PRJNA513363) | rock metagenome | isolation source: Antarctica rocks | place: Antarctica: Victoria Land, Knobhead sud
CTAATATTTACTACGCAATTTCTAAGTTCGACTAGATTTTATATTTTATATTCGAAACTTTTTACAATTCTACAATTTAAGCGATCGATCAATTGGCAATCTTATAGATATTTGAACTTACTTAATTGCTATTGTTGTTGTATACTAGATACTTTATAAATCGACGCAAAAACAATAAACGCATCTAGAAGTAACAAAAGTATCGAAAAAGTACAAATAAGTCAAAAATATATTAAGATAGTTGTACAAAATTGTTTTAATTTTGAAACAAAACAAAAACAAATTAATAAATTGACGCAAACAATAATCGACAACTTAATTGTTATAACAAAAACTAGTTTTAAGAAAAACTTGCTATTTTAGACAACGCTATTTATATTTAATATCTCGAAAACTATATTAATTATTATATTGTTGTTAACTTTAAAAAATAATTAATATAAAAAGTTAAATAGTATTTTAAGATATAAATTGTTAATATTGAATAAAATAACAACAATTCGAAGATGCAAAACAAAATAAGATCGAATATTTTTATATATAATTAGTTATACTATTAATATTAAAACAAAAAAAGAATAATTAAACTAATCTTGTTTTAATATTTATTAACTTAAAAATTGTTATTAGTTAATACTTTAACAACAAAATATTAAGACACAAGTCTTTTTTTTTTAAACTATATATATTAGTTATTAACAAACTTTACTTAATTAAAGAGTAACAAAAGTTTAAAATTAAATATACGAATCTTAATATATTTCGAATACAATTGTTAATTAAGACTTCGATATTAAGAGTATCTACTATTTTGAACAATAAAATCGAAAAAATAATTCGAAGTCAATATAAATTTGACAAATAAATCAAAATCTTGCGAACATTATTAGATCGCTCTAAGATATTTTTGCAATTTATCGAAATAAAGAAGACAACAAAGAATATATTAAATTTTCAATTTTTTTTATTAAATATTTTGAAAAACGCATTCGATATATTAAAAACAATAATATATATAAATAGCATTAATTTGATGCTATAGCTAGATAACTAGATAATATCAAGCTATAAACTTAAGAATGTTTGTTACCAATATTAGCGATCTATTTGCAATATATATGCGATCTCTCCCACTTAGATCTTAGAATCTTAGCTACAAAATATACTAATAAATTGTATAGTGCGATTTATATATATATTGCAACAAGTCTTTGTTGTTATAATTATCTACTAATTGAAATTTTGTTTTTATCTTGTTACATTAAAGTTTAACGCAAAAAATTAATTATAACAACAAACATTAAAACAACAAGTTATTAATATATCTCTAAAAATAGTCTTAAAAATTTAGAAATTCAAGAACTTAAAAACACAAAAAAAAGAGTATAAAAAATAAGTTAATTTTAACAAATTATTAGAATTAGAAACTTTAAAAATTAAAAACACAAAATTAACAACTTAAGAATTAAGATATTATTAAATTAAAAAGCAAGAAAAGAAGAGACAAAGTTAAAATATTAGAAATAGCAATAAAAGTTGTAAATTCGAAAATTAAGACGTTTTATCAAATTGCAACTAATATTTATTGTTAAAACAATAAAGTGTTTGCTAATTATAATAATGTTATTAAAAGAAGTTTCTCAACAATATAATTAATTTATTTGCTCAAAAGCGAAAACACTATTTGAACATTTTTTTTGATAGAGACTAAAGCAAGATTTTAACGCGAAGATATTTGTTAATAGTAAATCGACAACTAACTAGAAAAAACAATAGATCAAAAACGTCTACTTATAAACAATCAAAAAAATAAAAAAGCAATAAACAAAAAAATAACACAAAATTAAAAAAAGAAAAGAAAATCTTTTTTTAATATTTTTGCAAAAAAAAGAAAAAGATTTGCAAATTAAAAGTATTATTCTTTAAATTAATTATTATTATTAGTTTTTTTAATCTAGTAGTTGTTACTTTTACTACTTGTTATTAAACTATTTTCTTAGAAACAATATCTTAAAACAATAAAAAAATTGCAAAACTTTCTTTTAATATATTTATATTAACAACAAATTTATTTAATAATTTTATAGAAATTGTAGAGTTCTATTATTACGTAATTTTTATATCTTTCTTAGAAACGTCAAAAGTATCGCATTTTAATAAACTTAATATTATTGACTTTCTAAATTAATTTTCGAATTTTTGTAATAAATATAAAGTTATTTTTTAACATAGAATTATTAAGTTGTCTTAATATTGCAACAAATTTATAGATAACTTTATTAAGTTTACTATTGTTTAAACAAATAAAAAGTAATTTGAAATAATAAATAAGTTAAAAAAAAATATATAAAGATAGAAATTTAAATTAGAAAATTAACTCTTGTGCTTTTTTAGAGTCTTTAAAAGACGTATTAAGAGTAAAGTCGAATAATATTTGTAAATATAGTCGACAATTTAAAGTTATTTTCTTAAAACTTATTAAATTTAATTAAATCGATAAATATATCAAGTTTTTATAATATTTGAAGAATCTTTTTCGCAATATTTGTATTAAAATAATGCAAAAGTATAGAGTTAATTTAAACAACGCAATTATTATAATATTTAAATCGTTATATAAGACAATTATAAAATTGATTAAAAATAAAACAATTATACAAGAAATAAGCATTAATAGCAATTAAGTTGCTTAATAAGTTGTAAATATTAATATAAATAAATTAATAAATATAATAAGCAAGAAGCAAAATCTTATAAAGAAGAAAGTTACGTTAAAGATAGTTTTTGTTTCTTTAGTATTATTAATAGTTGCAATTAAAAACACAAAAATTAACAAAATACTAAATATCTTAATATAAGTTTTTAAAAATCTTAAAATTAACAATATTTGCAAAATAATAAAAAATAAGATTTATTAAATAATTTAATAAGCAATAATAACGCAATTATAAAAGACTTTGCATATTGTATCTTTTTAAATTTAAATAACAATTTAAAGTTTATCTTAAGAAACAATTTATACTTATTAAGAATTTGTATTTGTTTCTAAATACAATTGATTTTAATTAAAATTAAATAAGTGTTTGTTTTGCTATAATTTGTATAGATAATAAATTTGTCTAAAGTTAGCAATCTTAATAGCAAATAAAAAGATTTATATAAATAAAAGCAACAAAATTTGTTATAAATTTAACAATTCTAAAAGATAAAGAAATAAAGTTGTCTTTTAATAATACTATAATAGAACAGAATCTAAATCAATTGCGTCAAAAGTATCTGCGAGATGTTCGCGCGTTGCAAACACTCGCGGGAAGTAATATATATAGGAAGGCAGACTAACTCGTTACAAATACAAAGATTAAAAAAGAGATTATAAAAATTTGTTTTTAATAAAGAGCGCAAGATTGTATTCGAAATCTTATAATTACAATAATAGCAATAAGATTAAATATTAATGTTTTGTCGAAAAATAAAAAAAATAATAAATCAAATTAAGCAATAGTAAAAATTTAGAAAGTTCGATCAAAACAAAATTCTTTTAAGCAATAAATATTTTAGAAATTTTTAATAAAGCAATTAATTAAAATAATTAAAAAAAGAATTAAAAAAAAGAGAGATTTCTAAAGATTAAAAATGTTAAATCTAGAAATTATTTAAAGATAACAAAAGTCTTAAACAAAAAAATATATATAAAGAAAAAAGTAATAAAAACAAAAATAAAAAACATTATAATAGAAAATATTCTTGCAATAATTAATTTTAATTTAAGAATTATTAAGTATTAAAAAAGCAAATCTAAAAAAAAGCAAAAAACTTTTACAAACTATATATAGTAAATAAAATATTCGAAAAAAATACTATAAACTATAAAAAATTAAATCGATTCTAAGATTTTAATTTAAAATATTTTTATTTTAAAAATAAAAATAAAAATAATAATTTTTTTAGATTTTTGTTTTAATTTAAGTTGCTTTTTTTTGTTCTCTTTTTAATAAAAAGTTTAATACTATAGTAACAAAAAGAAAATCTTAGAAGCTTACAAGAAAAAAGAAAGAGACAATTATTATTATAAAATTAATTAATATTAAATTTATTAAAATTGTTTATTTTGAGAACATTGTTGCAAAAGTAAAATCTTTTAGAATTTTATATTTTGTCGTTTGCTTAATTGCGTAAATATAATTAAAAAACATAAAAATTAAAACAAGATTTAATAATAATGCAAAAATTAATTGTATTAGCAAGAGTTTTGCAAACAAAATTAATTTAACTATTTAACAAGATATCTTTATTTTATTAATAGAAGTTATAAAAATATATATTTGTTTCGAAAAAGTAATAAAAAATGCAAAAATATTAATTAAGAAAGTAATAATTTATACTTTTATTTTTGTTGTTTTTTAACTTAATTATAAAATTCTATTAAATCGATTTTTTTAACAAAGTACTTAAATAAACTTTGTAAATATAAATAATAATTTTTTAAAATTAACAATTTATTTTAAAGATAAAGCAAAGTATATTAGTATTTTAAGAATATTTGTTAATTACTTTAATAACAAGAATAAAAATATTATATTTTTAAAGAAATCTTTAAATTTTTAAGTAATTGTTTAATTAATATAATTGTTCGACTTCGCAAATCTAATTACAAAAGATTTTTAAAAATAAAAATAAAAATAATTAGAATAACAATGTTACAAAATAAGATTAAAAGAAAGAATCGACAAAATTTTAATCAATTAAAGTAGATAAACAATATTAGCGTTTATTTGTTTATTAATATAGTTAATCAAAATCGAACAAATATTTAAATTAATATTATATTTTAAACATTTTTAGAATTATTAATAATTCGAACTTTTTAATTATATATTATAAAAGAGACTTTTACTATTTAATTATCTAGAAAGTTCGATATTTTTTGTTAATTTTTTATTGCGTCGCGTTTATTTGTTCGAATAAATACAATATATAAGCGAAAGATCTAAAAAACAAATTTAATAAATATAAGCGATTTAGATAATTCTATTTTAAACAAGTATTTAAATTGAAAAAAAATACTAAAGTTATTAATTACAAAGAATTTTTGAAAGAAATTTAACAAAAGATATAATCTCTTTTTAATACTTAAATTCTTAAATATTAAATGCGACTCTTATCTTATTAAGAAACGTATTTAAAAGCTAATTATAAAGTTCGAACTTTTTTTGCAAAAACAAGAACTCTTAATTACAATACTTTTTAATTGTAAAATTGTTTTAATATAAAGCTTTGTTAAAATAGATAAAATTAGACTAAAGATTGTATCTAATTAGAAAATTCGCACTATAAAGTACAAAATATAACAAATCTTAAAATTTCTAGTTTTTTAAATATTAAATTTTATTGTAATTAAAATGTTAAAGAAACGTCTTTAGACAAGTTTGCTAAAATACTATTATAATTTTTATCAAAATTCTTGATTTTTAATAAATAAAAAGAAGAAGAACAAATATTGCATAATTAATACGACTATAAAGATAAACAAAATAATTGTTTAAAATACTAATATATTTTCTAATGTTAAAGAGTTTGCAAAAGAGTTTGTTGAAATAATAATTATATTATTAATTAATTTTTTTTTAGAATATAATTAAATAAGTCTCGCATTAAAGAGTTGCAATTTTATTGTTTTTATAATTTCTCTTAAACTACTTAGAATAATTTGTCTATCGCAAAATGCTACTAATTTAATTGCTTAATTTGTAAGAATTGTAATATATATTTTTAAGAATTTTTTCAACAAATATTGCTTATTTGTAAACAATATAAATGTAAAAGAATTTAAGTTAAATTACGACAACAAGAAAACAATTTTAAAAATTAAATTGTTTATTTTAGAATATATTTAATAATTGAATACAATATTAATAAATATAAAATTATTTAAATGTATTATATTTGACGAAAAATTTTAATTTTGCAAATTAGAAATTAAAATTGTCGATTTTGTGTATAATTTTAATAGACAATCTTCTAATAGTATCAAAATTATTGAGATTATTAAGTAATTATTGTGTAGAAACATTTTTAAAGCTAGAGTTTTTATAGAAGTATATATCTACTATTAAATTTAAATACTAAAGTTTATAATTGTTGCAAAGTTAATCTATTGTTTGTTCAAAATAAAATATATCTTTATTTAAGACTTTAAGCAATATAACGTTATAAACAAATTAAAGATTGCTTTAACAAATGCGTTAACAATATGTATTTTAAACTATTTTATTTTAATTGACAAAATTATTTTAATTGTAGATTTTAGTTTGAAGAATTAGAAAACTGTATTAATACAAATTGATATAATAACATGTAGTAACTTCTTTCCAGTGCTAAGACAGTCAAAAGCAGATAGATTAGCAGCTGCTTTAAGTCTTCTAAACACCTGCCATCGAATTTAATAGCCGGACCACTCACTAGCAAGGATTGAAATTCTAGCTCAGCAACAAGAGTCCCCCTGGTTCCTTTCCACGAAGGGTCGATCACGCTTTACTAGGAGGGCAGTGATTATGTATAGAAGTATAGCACTATCTCTTTCCGTTTCTCGCTCTGAATACTAGCATCACCTTTTCTCTTATTATCCCCTTGTTAGGACCGAGGAAGGATGCTTGAAGAGTACTATTCCTGCAACGAGAGTGTACGTAGTTATAACAGAAGACTTTACTCACCCAATAAAATTTAATTGAGAAAAATTTGTGTCCTTCTCCTATCTGGACAATGGCTTCAACACTTTAGAATTAACACAGCTTCTATATTGTTTTAGGAATACTTGCCAACACGAGATTCAAACGACTTCCATAGCCTAAAATTTCTATGTAATATGCGGATAATACACAGACCAAGACGGCACCTCGAAAACACCCGGCTCAGAATTAAAAAGAGCAATGAAACATTCCACCACAATGAAAATGCGGGCCAGACTGTAACCCAGACAGATAACACCCACTGCAAAATATCCCACTAATAATCCAAGCCCAGAAACAAACTTTACGATCTTCCTGAAAGGCTCGAGAATCCTGAAAAGTAAAGAGTCTTTTGGAATATGCCACCAGGGTTTTGAGTTGCCGAGTTTTGGAAGCCCTCGCACTTTTCGACTTTCTTGTACTTGGATGAACACGACTTTGGCGAGATACGCTGCCATAGCCACAGGTCCAAACCCTATTATCATTCCCACTGAAGCTCGCCATAGCACCTTCTCATGCCTCGTCCCGAAATCCGAGTTCCATGGTAATGCGTGTAGCCCGCCATATACTAATCCAGCACAGATGAATAAGACCCAGATCGAGACGCCAAGAGTCACACCTTGCTGAGATAGCGGTGGCCAGTCTGAAGTATACATATTCAGCAGTCCATCGTACTCTGTCCAAAAGCCGGACGGAGGGTTCTCCTTGAACAAGGTTGCCGCGCACTTCCAGCGCTCGATGTCCACTGGCTTCAGAATTGCGAACCAAGAGGGGTATAGAGGAGCAGCTGCGCCTTCATCGTAAAAGCAAAGGCCCGTGGAAAGCAGCTCATCGCAGTCGGTAAGAGCAATGCATCCCTTGGGGAACGTGGATGCTTCCAGTACCACATCACAAGGTTCCTGGACCCCGTCCCGGGTGTCAACCCGCGACGTACTAATCGATCTGAAATGCGGGTCATCCCTATCGACAATGCTGATCCTTCGTGCTTCGCATCTACTGTCGGTACTGAGACCTAATTTGTTCATTGGCATGTGCATAGACATCCAAGCGAGCAATTCGCGAGCGCTGTCACCACGTAGAATTGTTGGCGTGTCGATGTCGAGAGGTTTTTCCCACCATTGGATATAGATGATTAGAGCAAATATACAGTGCGCGAAAGTATTCAGCTGGGTGACTCAGGAATAGGTATCAAAGAGTAGTATGCGGTGGCTTACCTCTAAGAGACTCAAAGGCGCTGACGAAATCAGCCTTCCAAGGCATTGAAGGCAAAACCACAAAGCCTGGCTGCAGACAATACCTTTTGCCAAAGGACTGGCTTTACTCTTGTCAAGAATAGCATCTGCTGAAGAATCATTGAATAATTCTGGCCTTGACCTAAGAGCTACAGCGACGCCTTTCAAAGTCAATCGCATGCGCTCTTTCCCAGGAGGGAGGACAGAACTGTTTACGCCACTTGAATCAAGCGCAAAGCCGCCCATGTATGCATAGAAGGCATGGGTCATGGTCCATTCATTCCGCCATGGAGAACTTGGTGTTGAGAGTTCCGCTCCGCCTGACTTTCCACTGGCATGCACTTCAGAGGAGTTGCCCCGATGAAACCAATCCAAACTCTTCTTCACCCATGATACACTAGGCTTCTGTCCCGCAGCCTTGTTTATATCTTTGAGGCCCTGCGCTGTGGCTAGTCTTTGATACCACGCCGTATAAGCGACCATTTCAGGCGCGAAGAGGCCTACACCGAGCCAGTAGAGCTTCCGCCAAAATTGTGCATACTTCTGGTCCGAAGGTGGGATATTGAGGTGCACCGCTGTCCATACGCACAAGGAAGTTGTGATCATGCAGACTGACAGGATGGACCAAGTACCACGTGTTGAAGGTTCAGGTTGCCAACTTATGGTCCCAGAGCTGTTTCTGTTCCCAGCGACGACCGAAGACATGATAATCACATTGAGAATTTTGTCAAATCTTCGTGTGCTTGTTTGAGGAGATTATGTACTCAACAATAGATATAAGGTCGCATGCACAGCCACCCTGTCGCGGCAATCAAGCAAATGGGATCTACTCGCTTATATCTGAGAGCCTTGTCAAATTTGCAACTCTTCTGGCACAGTAAGATGAATATCATTCCCCTAAGACTATTTCTGTTGATTGTAACTGTGTGTATTCATGTATTAGTTGAATCAGATAATGCACAAGCAAGTAAGGGCCCAGGGTGGTGGTGTGGGAGGCGGTGCCAGAATTGAGGACGCCAAACCCAGCCAGGCCAACACCTTGAGGTAGACAACGATGTTAACAAGATATGTGAGGAGGTGGTCCGCAGGTGAGGGATCCAATCAGATGAGTTTTAAAAGGCATCGGTCTTGTGGCTTTCCTTACCTGTTCCTGATTGTGCATAAGCGGGCCGGGAGAGAAGGCACTCATCATGCAGCCACCTGTACATGGGCTAGGAAAGATAATCCTGGTCCTGGTGAACCATGATCGTCTTGTATGTAATGCTATTGTATATTTGTCCCCTCTTCTCCCTCCAACATACACTTCACATTCCACTACTGCTCCCTCGTTCCCTTGATCCCAGACACTGGACAAGTAGCGTCGGATCCCAGATCTTGCAAGACCGCCTCAGCCGAGTCATACTCCCCGGCCCAGCACTTGTGGGTCACGCGGTTCATTAGGAGAGACTCCAGCTCAGGGAATTGGCGAGATGCAAATCTCGTCTCAATCTGCTTTTCATCATTGGAAGGATCCAAGTCCGGAAACGGTTCGTGGCCGTGCATAATGTAGTAGAATGAAGCGACCTCGGCGCGCGCATCGGGATTCAGCCTTTAGCCGGATAGATGGTACTTTGGTCAAAGAATGGATCACAAGACAATTATCTCTACTTCTGCTACTACGCATGGATTCCATATTTCAGCTGTCGGAAACCCGGCCGAAGAAGTCTCTCAACAAACCGCCTCCCTTCAAGGCCCAGCAGTGTCGCTCCGCGAGCATCCATATTATCCGCTTCAAGATCAAGCGGTAAGGCCCCTTGGACAACCATGGTCCAACAATCCTGCGCTGGACTCATCAAACTCAGTACCTTACACAGTAGACGCAACGCCCACTACCCCTCAAACTCAGCCGCGTCCACCAAACAAGATTCGACAATCTCAGCAGACTCATGATGCTACTACATATACGCAGTCCGCACAACGGGTTCCGGGCTCCGACGCAGTATCAAAGCATGACATCAAGTCGGAGCATGGAACATCATCTCAGCTCATCAGCCGCATATCCAAATTCCCTTCTCAGATGCACGGCTGCCATGAACCTAGTGATGCCTATGTCAAAAACATATCCAACGCCCTACACCTTTACTCGGCCCAAAGCTCTCAGCTTTCACCTTTGCATCATAGGCCTTCGAGTCAGACGCCTCAGCTTCCATCTCTTCCGGCCTCAAGAACACCACACACCCTCAACCAAGTGAACGAAGCGAGCCAAAATGACTTCCTTAATCCCTCCCTTCTTCCCTGGGCGCATGCCACCATCAGATACTCCTGAAACAATTCGGAATGCGATGACATCCAAGGGACAGACCGACAGCAAGGGGACTTTTGCAAGATTAGTGGTTCAACCCATGAAGCTGTAGCTGAAACAGTTACTGTAGCACAGTTTGACTTGTGTACCGTGTGCTTTGAGTTGGCGGTGACGCAACATTCATGACATGGGCTGCTTTGGAAAGTGCGAGAGATCTCATCCGAGTTTCTCTATACATGTCACTCTGCGCGGTTCAGGTCCTCGCTGTGACCGACATTGTGCCTCAAACTCCTGTAGTAACCGCCGAGCGTTCCCCAGTTCACTCTTAGGCAGCCATGTATCCTTCCAGCGCACTTTGTATTCGTAGCCCTTCCCTGCCCGTCTCTTACCAATGATTCTTCTGATCTCCCATTCCTCCTCGTCTTCAAGTGCTGATACGCGAGCCCCGGATTGCTGGGGGGGTGGTGAAGAGGCAGTGCTGCGAGGGCTTGCGACCGGGGCTGATTTGTGGCTGTCATCACAAACGACCTGCTCAGATAGAGGCTGAGGTCGAGCTACGTTGAGAAAAGTAGTCCGGTCAAGAGGTTCGGTGGGAGACTCCGACGCGGTGAGGATATCCACGCGTTCGAGGATCTTAGACTCTTCCCGCGGATAGAAGCTGAGGATATGCGCAGTCCTAGTCTCTGGCTCAATACCGGTGGCCTCCGCAGAGGCGCCGCTTTCGTGGGGGATGACGCTGTCATCCTCAAGCGTGACCGGGTTATCTATATATATATTAGAAGGAAAGGCCGGGATGCTGGTCAGAAATACAAGGGGGTGGGCTCACCCACACTGTCACCTGGCCCGCTAGATCGACTTGAGCTTCTTATAATCTCGCGCTGCAGGAGGTCCCCCAGAAAGGGAGGTCGTCTGAACACCGGATTAGATTGTGATCGGAGCCGAGCGAGAATCTGGTCATGGTCGGTATAATCTGTTTCGTTGATCGGGTCTTTCGATGATTGTTAAACGCCGCCTGCAGCAAGAAGGGCGTATAGACTGACCTATTCGTCGGACCTTCTCCGACCTGGGTGTACCTTTGACCTTCTCATCCAAACCTGCAATATCCGCCGCGCGCTTGGAGGAATCTTGAAAACCTAGACCGGCCGTGGCCGTCCGGTCCCCATCTCCTTCAACTCCATCTCTATTATGTCCGTTATCTGTGTCTGGCTTCTCTTTTACTTCATGGGAGTAACCAGATGCAATATCTTTGCGAGCGGCGTCGCTTGAATCGGACATCTGGTTTTCCGATGTCGACGAGGGGCGAGTATTAGGAAGAGAAGGAAGAGAAAGAGGATAATGAGGAGGGGTTGGAGGAGCGTCAGAAATGGAACATGGCGTATTCTCTTGGAGGGCGGGACGTCTAGATCGGCGCCATCTGTCAGTATAGGGTCCACCGCGAAAAAGTCTTTGAGGGCCATACCTGGCTTTTGGGCCTGGCACAGTAGTTGGAATAGTGCTGAGGGGACCCGGCTGCCCGCCCGGCTCTCCAAATGCCGAGCCACCACCACGGAGGTGAACGCTGCTGTGGCCGTCGGTCTTCTCACGCTCGTCTCCATCTTGCTCCACTCTGTGAGTGGATGGGTTACTACAGCCAATAAGGGTCAGATATTCAATGGCGCCGTCAGCCATCCTATCCCCATAGTTGACGCTTGATACCGCAAACTGTAACTCCTGTGCTTCTCCAGCATGACGCAGTAGTTTGTTGAGAGATTGGAGTGCGCTGTCGTTCTCATTGTCACCAGCCGTGAGACGTGGTCCAGTCGAAGGGGAATCTGGAAGTCATTATTGAACGCCCATCAAACACCAAGGCCAGTGGACCTTACCTTGGACGCGTCCCTCGGTCCCTCCAAAACCCGGTGCTGGCTCACCGAATAGATCAATAGTTTTCAATGGTAGGGAGGTCGTCAGATCAACGCATTTGATCAGACCGTAATCTTCGAGTGTAGCGCTCGTGGTCATATTCTACTCTAGGGCCATAGAATTGTTGTGCTTGTTGATGGCCGTGGAAGCACCGCGCTTCCATGCTGCAGAACACCCCTTAACAGGCCTGCCTGCAGAGCGCGGAGGTTGATAGTGATGAATGGAGTTCAAATCGATCAAGGCTATTGCAGGTGACGACGGTAAAAAAGAGTGTGGTGAATGGGCTGAGCTGTTGAATGGATGATTTGGGAGAAGCACGAGAACCACTGAGGCGGTGAAACGTGGGTCATATATACCCAGAAGCCGGCAGACATCCTTCGCGATCCTCCCTGCACTCAATTCCTACTCCTTCCCCTTCAAACCCTGGCGACCAGCGATCACCGATCTGCGGACACTCCTCGCGTCTCAAGGGACAGGACTTGGCGCACCAGGTAGCCATGGGAGCCTCGTGTCCACTCGTACCATATAGCTGGATCACCACTGCGCCCCTCAGAGACCTCTGATTCGCGTAGAGGTCTGTCAGCTGCAGCGGCTGGGCCTTCGAGCTGACACGCATCGACTGCATCTCGTCCTCCACGATGCTCAGTGAAAAACAAGATCCATGTCCCAAGCCTCGTCGTACAGCCCTCAGTGGCCGCTGTCCCAACTCTTAGCCTTCTCACACTATCCAATCAGTCAATCATCCAATCATCCAATCATCCCCCGTCTCACTTTTGTCCTTGTGCCTCGATCGAGATTTGCTGCATAGTCCAGTCGCACCATCACCGCCGTCCACCTCGTAAGAAGCCTCGTAAGACTATTTGCAGCGCCCTTCAGCCCGGATGCTCACCCCTGCGAGGCAGCTCGCTGGTGCTGCACCAGTCGTGCAAAGCTCAGCATCTGCACAGCTAGGACCATCACAGCCACGTGTACCGGACTCACCGCTGCAATTGGTGCGGTCGAGGACGGTTCGGCAGCCCGGCATGTGGAAGCAGCTGACCTCCAGGAGTCCACTGCCCGATCCAGACATCGCTGGGCAGTCCACATACCTGGTCCTCACGAACGAGTCGCTGCCACGTCAGCAAAGGCTGAAGCCTGAAGTCCAGCTGACCCATATTCGACCCGAGGTGCCCAATCACCACACTCACCAGATCCACTCAGGAGTAGTCACTAGACCCCGCAGACACCATCGGGGTGTTATCCATGGCTAGCGGCGCAGCTGAGCGTACCCCACTGGCGCACCGTGAGGCATTTGTTCCATTGGTCCTGTTGCGCACGAGGAACAACTGGCGTGCCGCATGCCTATCTCCTTCACCATGGCGTTGGTGATAATCAACCAAGCGGGGCACGTAAGGTGGCGAGCAGGCTGCCGTCTTGCTGGACCGAAGGTGGGAAGGCCGACCGTGAAGGAGCCAGGAAGTGTGGAAGGGTCAGGGTGGGAGAGCTGTTGTGGGCTGCGCAGGACGGTCTCTCAGCACCAACGTGGGTATCAGTGCTGTCAAGGGTGAAGGGCGAGAGGCAAGAGACCAGTATAAGCAGCAACGTACGTGAGGAATCGCAGGTGGCAGACGCCAAAGCAGCGATGATCGTAGCATTTCAGGTTTCGGCGTGTTCCAGGTGCGGGTCAAGGTTTGAGCGAGGGCGCCAGGACGGCACTGGGGAGCCGGCTGCTGTGCGAGCAAGCAAGCAAGACCAGGGGGGCGCAGACGGGTGGGAGGGAAAGGGATGGATAAGAGAAGGATGGAAGGAGACGGGGAGCGTGCAGGTATTTATGCAATGAGAAAGCGACGAGGGGCTGCGCCCAGGCGCGTTGCC
>JAABUW010006884.1_pt1 | contig 13989 bp, 19 predicted proteins | sample 5560081 | NCBI WGS metagenome assembly JAABUW01 (sample SAMN10711882, study PRJNA513363) | rock metagenome | isolation source: Antarctica rocks | place: Antarctica: Victoria Land, Knobhead sud
GCCTTGTTTGACGTAGAAAGCTGAATGTTTCATTGTTCTAGAACAATGATCATCATAGAAGATCTTCACAGAAAAGCTCTGTTCTTGAGGCTTTGCGAACACCTGAGATGTTCTATACAGGCTACTGCAACTGTAGTTCTGGTCAACATGGGCATCTTGTTCAAGCAAAGGAAATCTTACTGTAAGCATTGTGCTGTCATGTTGATGCTCAATGACTGACAGATGCATGTACTAATTACGTAACCTTAGAAGTCATTCACGCACCCTGTGATCAGCGGGCGTACATACGAAGCAGAGAGCTCCGCTTGGCGCTCGCGGCTCACTTTTATTTACACAGGTTCGTACTGCCGCAAGTAGCGAGCATACTTTCACGACTAGCACGTGTCCTGTTGCCTGCATAGACCTTTGCGTGTCGAGCCGAGCTGCGCGACCCCTGAGCGCTGAGGGCGCAAGCTCTGCACATTGATCTTGCCCAGACTTTCATCACGAGCCCGTCCATCCTGCTGCGCTCCAGAGATTACGTGTCCGGCTGATCTGCAAGGCTTGAGCCGTTGTAGCACTTGGTTGTAGACTTGCGTGATGTCGCAGGTGTCTAAACAAGGCGCACGCGATGACGTATGAGCCCAGTGGATTGTGCAAAACGAGGCAGGTTCTGGCTGTGTAAGCTTGACTTCGTATGGGCGAGCAAACACCAGGCAGGCAGTACTGATCGACGTTTCGTTGTGGATTAGCGTGAGCTCAGGCATGATGCAAAACAGATTGCAGCAGCTCAACGCGCTAGTCTGTATTGTCCTCCTCAGCAGATTTGGAACTGCACAAAAGCTCACCTCGAAACAGTGGCTGCACAGTCACTGCAAAATGTACCAGGGAGACTATGCACCTCTAGTCACCAAACTCCTGTCACGTTACGGGGGCGGTATTCATGTGGCAGATGTGCTGAACCTGAAGTTGCCTCCTGGCAGATCAGACCCTGTGGCTGGTGGTGCCAGGCCAGTGGTGTATCTTGTCAACAACACCTTGCATTATGCTGATAACAGAATGGCAATCAGAGAAGGCAAGGGCATGTTTTCCGCTGGCTTTTCTACATATTTTATGCCAGTCATCAAAAGGTACAGTCTTGTAAATCGTCACTAAGCACATGCTTCTGCATTATGTCATGTGATGTGTACTCCCAGACAGCTTGAACGCAGCATGTTGATGCAGAACTGTCGGTATGCAACTGGTGTGTTTTGTACTCTTGAAGCACCCTAAACCACTTGATAGTCACAGAGTGCTTGACCCCTGCAAAGCAATGCCTGCACTTTTCATTTGCATTGCAAGGAATGCCAGTGTGTCAAGATGCATGCATACACAGGTGCGAACATATGTGCCATTCACTCACCTTGCCTGTCAGGAAACAAAGGCTTTTTGGTATAGGCTACTAGATGACATGCTGCTCCCTGACATGCCCATTGGCTTCAACCCAATTGATGTGCCGGCACGTGATGAAGATGTTGGCGGTGGCCCCTACTTTGGCTACTGTAATGTGCCCAGGCTGACGTCAAACCTGCCCCTGCCTGATCTGTGGGGGGTAGACCCCTTGACCTGTGGCAAGGACTTCACCCCCTTCTCTGAGACTGATCACAGAAAGGACCAGGCCATCTTTCTTGGTAGGCCTACTGGTAAGAAGATAGGGGAGCAATTTGTGTATAAACATGCATGGACAGTTTATTTGCTGATGGACATGTGTCTAAACAACCCCTGCACGTGAACCCTGTGTTCATCACCTTGATCACATGAAAGTTGTCACATGGATGTCTCATGTGGACCATGCCTGGAGACTATTAACACATCTGCAAGCTGTTTGCCCAATTGGTGACAAGCTTGTTACACAATTCAAGCTCGAGTTGTTCATACTGACCATATCATTGACATACTCATTTACATGCAAGCTATTTATTCATTTCACAAAAGCTTGTTTCAGATTTCAGCTTGTAGGGAAATCAATGGACAGCTTGCATCCATGTGGTTAGTCCAATGACATGGTCATAATGAACAAGCCAGGCTGCAAATTCAAGTGTAACTGATGCTGCTCTTGAGAGTGTGTTGCGGTCCTAACCCTCGTCGCAAACTGTGCATGGCGTGAATGTATATGAGCATGTATATGCCCAGCACCTACAAGCGCCAGGATTTGTATCCTGAGGCAAACAAGGTATGTGAACTCACTGTGCACTGCTGCCTTGTGTGTATTGTACGTGTTTCTGTAGGTTGGCACAAAAGGGCCCGGAGGGCTGTCATTGTAGCAGGCAGAAAGCATCCAGAGTATATTGTTAGTGGTCTCACAGAGTACCCAGACCCAGGCATTGTCTCTGATGAAGACCAGCTCAGATTTGGTATCACTCCTTCCCTGGCATTGTCGAAACAGGTCAGGGACTACAAATACATCATCAATGTTGATGGATGGTGTGGGTCCAAGCGCATGAAGCAGCTGTTGGCTTCAGATTCTGCAATCCTGAATCTGGTCAGTTGGGAAGAGGAATGGTACACACCATTGTTAGTGCCAGGCAAGCATTACATCCCTATTAAGTTTGAGGCCAATGATCATCTTTTGGACAATGGAACAGACCTGATAGACAGACTGTTGTGGGCACAAGAACATCCTGAGGAGGTTGCCAAAATTGTGCAGCATGCAAAGAGCTTCTACTCATTCTACCTGTCTCAACGCAGCGAGCAGTGCTTTGCAGTTCAGTTGTTGGAAGAGTACTCCCAACTGCTGCTTGATCCCTCGAGGTTACGGACGTTGGCAAATGCCATTGGGTCAATTTGATGCTTCATCAAAGCTGCTTTGGTCAGTTTGCAAAGTTTTGAGCATGCTCCAGATCACCGAAGGTTTCTTTTTGTGCGGTTTTTGTCAACACAGCATGATTCAGCAGTTCATTTTGTTTGGCTGGCTGTTTCCTCTTGAGAAGCACTTGATCTACTTCAAGGTCACGTAGAACACCATGACATTTATTGCTTCTGCATGACCTCAACATCAACAGCACAATTTGACCAGATTCTGCTTTGATCAATGAGCATGGCTGGTCTTTGGTGTTCGTTTGCTTGAAAGCTCTGTTCCACAGGCTTTGCTGATACTGTATGCTCCTGCAACGCACTGCATCAATTGAGCAAGTCTACGATAGTGTAGGTCCATAAATTCTGCAGCTTCACCGTGATGTTATTTTTTATGCAAGATTTTTGGGTCCAGAGCAAGACTGTTCAAGACTTTCAGCAGCTCAAAATATTACAGAAAGGTCATTATCGTCAATGTTACATTGATGAAGATATCTTCATGTTGTCACTGTATATGCCAGAATACAAAAAGATGTGTGTATGTGCGAATATGTGTACTTCGTCACGTAGCTAGCTCCACACAGAGCGCAATATGACCACCTCGCTTCATCTTTAGTCAGCAAGCAGACTTGTTACAGATTTGTACGTAATGCACTCTCATGACTCCCAATTAGCACACTTCTTTCTCCCGTATCGACAAGCCCGGTAGGTAGCTGCTGATAACCTTAATGCATGCCGCAGTGACAGTGCAGACGTCGTCTCTGGGGACTCAACGACATGGCCGCGCCGGGCTGGCCAAAACCTGATTCCATCCCGGAGTCGACTATCGTGCATATCGATGCTGATAGCTCTCATCATGGCTCACACCACGGTTCTCATCACGGCTCGCAGCATGGCTCGCGCCACGGGTCCAGGCACGAATCACAGCACGGCGCCACAGGGTATATACAGGATCTACAAAACCATCGTGAGTCTAACAGAGCAGCGGCAGCTGCCAAGCTCGAGCGAAGAACGAGCCGCAGGCTAGATAACTCAGGAAAAAACGACTACGCACAGGACTATGCGGGGGATTATCCAATTGAGGTTGACAGTCAAGCTCAAGTCGATACCAAAACAAAAACACACGACTATGACCCAAAGCTTATTGCTGTGACCTACTTCAAAAAATGGGCAGGAGGCGTTGACGATGTAAGCACACCATTGACCACAACAACACAGCAGTACAGTAGATCTGCAAACCTGCTCTTGTGCCTTAGCAGAGTCTGCCTGTTGCTCAGACTGTCATGTATTGGCGTGCAGGTATTGCCAGTGCCTCCTATCTATGATATGATAATAAGTTTCATTGGTGCATTTCTTGGCATCCTGTGGGTTGCTGGCTGTGCCCACGCCCTGGACAATCAGCTCCATGAGCACTTGCTGGTGGCATCTTTGGGCGCTACTGCCGTGTTGCTGTACGGTGTGATGGAGAGCAAACTAGCACAGCCACGCAATGTCATAGGTACGAGTGGCAGCTTTGTGTCAGCACAGGTGATATGCCTGTGCTGCCATCTGCACAATCGTGCCATCCTGCAGGTGGCAGCACAATTGATCAGCTCGGCCATCAGAATCATGCAACAGAGGCAGAGACAGCTCTACGCTACTCATCCCTGCATCCCTGCATTGCATATTGGACTCTGTCAAGTCATCAAGGATTTCTTGCAATGCAGATTAAGGCTTCCATTTGACCGTGCAATGCTCTGCATCGTCCCATGTCAGCAATGGCATCAAGGACCAGATATGCTTGCAAGCAGCATCTAGAGAGTAGTGTTGGCATGATGGCACTTGACTATATGTGTCCTGAAGCATAGGTGGGCATGTGGTATCGGCTGCTGTTGGATGCGCATTCAGGCTGGCACTGAAGGACTTCTTGTGGATAGCTGCCCCTGTCTCCATGGCTGTTGCCCTGCTCGCAATGCAGCTTACCCAGACCGTGCATCCTCCAGGTGCGCAGCATCAATCATTCACGCTATCAGTAAAACAGCATTGCAGTGGCAACACTGTTGCACAGCAAAGCCTCATCATCAATCAGTTAGGCAGTCAACTACCCGTATCATGCTCGTCACCTGCATTGTTTGTGTGTCATCATAGAGCAGCGGTTCCCTACCATGGCAAACTGATATGACAATATCGTGCACCAAGCATGTTAGTAGACAGCTTCTTGACAGGCGTGAGGATGTATGCAGACAAGGTCTTGACAGGTGCATGCATGTATGCAGGAGGTGCCACAGCCATCATTGCTTCCCAAGCAAATCCACTCCCACCGTGGGCAGGCTTCAGTTTCATCCTTGTGATGTTGGTGGCCTCATCTGGACAGACTGTCATTGCAATTCTTGTGAACAATCTGCATGGCAAAAAGCTCTATCCTACATATTGGTTTGGAAGCAAGCTCTAGGCAAGCGGCAATCTATTGAGGCATGGCAAGTCCATCACTGCTGTGGATGAGGCAATATGTACAGATGCACTTCTGAATTTAGCTGTGAGAACTGCATTGTTTGATGCATTTCACCTTTGTTTACTGATTCTGTCTGGCCGTGGGTTCCCATGGAGTTGCCTTATGAAGCGCATGGTGTGAGCTTTGATGTGTAGATGCGGTTTTGAGGGTATGGTGTTGGGTGAGGCATATGCGAGATTTTGCACTATGGACAACTATTGTGGTATGAACTTATGTTCGTGATGTATGTTCTTCCTTTACTGCTAGTATATTGGCATGACATGTATAAATGCTGATTTTGCTTCTGCTTTAGTGTGAACGAATGCGCCTGAGCTTACAGCATGCACAATTGACTATCTGTTTGCATGTGGTGCCTGGTACAGTTGCATATATGCTATATAGCATAGATTGTAAAGATGTCAACTCCGAGCAACTTTCAAACCAGGCTTTGACCACGAGAAGGTCTTGATGTATCTGATATGCTTGTCGGACTGTAATTGTTTACTACCACTTGTTTCTTCTTGGGGTTTGGCTAAGTAGTTTTGCGCCAGCTTGTGTGTCTCAGCAGACACACTTCAGGACATTCACTGTAGACATACATGTGGTCTGATGTGTACTTTGTAAGCAAGCTCAAATAAAGATATGGACAAAACGGCTATACAGGAGACAGATCACACAGCAGGCAGCAGCTGCAAAGGCAAAAAGTGGGCAAATGTTACACAGTTGTGGGCAAATGTAACACAGTGACTGTACATTCAGTGGGCAAGATGGCCCGCTGTCGTCAGAGCTGCAATCTTGTACGAACGGTAGCTGCACTAGACACTACATCATGCACTGTCACAAAGCCTGCAGTTGATTACAATGCAGATGGACTCTTTGTGATGAAATTGTGCGCCTCAGGCTCTGCAGTTTTGCTTTCTCTGATCAGCTTTTGCAGATCTTCAGTCCAACCCAGCAGCTTGCAGAGCTCTTTTGTGCCATCATCGCAGTTGCCCAAGTATAGCACATCCCTATAGTTCCCGTCACCAAAGTTGAAACCATGCTCCACACCCAGACGCTTCAGCTCTGGTTCTGCGTCACCTACCTTCTCTCTGTTGATCAGCACTCGAGGCACATCTGACCTCACCTTGTCTGCAACACACCAACAGTTGCTCTCTTTCATGTATGCATATTGATTTCTCCCCTTGACACCTCTGTTGAAACAGGTGAGACACCATGCTTGGCTGAGCCTTTAAGGCAGTGCCTGATGACAGGTGAGCGTGACTGCCAAGCATCATGCACGATGGCTAGGGCAAGGGGGAAGAGCAGGGGTTGGCAAGGCATACAGCAGGCTAGGGCAGGTTCAGGCAAAGACTTGCTGTGACAGATACAGAGTCAACAGGCAAAGTTGCTTTGCAGTCATGGCATCTGAACCTCTCTATGCATGCTCAGTACAACCTGCAGAGTGTCACTCTCTGCATGCACCAAATCATGATGGCTACCTATCAAGGAGGCGAAGGGCTGCACAGTGAGGCTGGTGCCCAACACGATCAGCAGGTCAGCCTTGGAGAAGTCTGTGGCCATGTACTGGAAGAAGCGAGCTGGTAAGCTCTCCCCAAAGAACACGATGTCGGGCTTCACTAGCCCCTCTGTGCACAACATGCCCCTCAGCGAGACTCAAGAAGAAGAGCAAGAACAGGAAGAGCAAGACTGAAAACAGAAGAGCAAGGCTGAAAAAGAAGAGCAACAACAGGAAGAAGCCTGTGCAGGTGTGGTGTCTATTGTGACTGCACAGAAACAGGCATGGCAACTGTTTGAAGGCAGAGCCATCTGAGCACTTGAGGCTTTGCCAAGCAGTTTGCAGCCCTGCCTCAAGCACTGACGCCATGCAAGAGCAGCACCTTGCTAACAGATGCAGGACAGCAATCACAGGCACCAGAAGCTGTCCAGGTGAAACACAAAAGTACACACCAAAACAAACAGACCCCGACATCTACAGACAGACACAAGCACAGACGGCATGTGGGCTCCTGGACAGGCAGGCTAGCCTTGGCCAGGCACAAAATGACATGGCATGGTATGGTATGGTATAGTCCAGATCAGCATGGCACAGGCGGCACAGCCAGCGTTATGTCAGTTGCGACCAAATGAAAGCACTGGGTGCAAGAAAGTAGAGGTACATCTCACCACATTTGGTACAGTCACATCTTGTGTGGCCCTGGGACACGGCCTGCCTCACATGCTCCAAGCTGTGCTCTTTCTGACATCGCACGCAGTGAGCACCTGCATGCATGACACACAAACGATTTTGATCAAAGCATCATGCATGCATTGTTTGATCTCTGTAGTTGCGCAACAGTGACTTCAAACTGTGCACACAACTTTGCTACTGATGGCTCATTCCCTTGAAGGCAGCTGGACATCTACTGTGACAAAGAGGTCAACAGCAAACTGTTGCAGCAGCTTCAGGCAGCAGACATGCGCACTGGATGCCGTGAAGGCGGCTTGATCAGCTGGCAGACCTTGTCCAGGTGCACAGGGCACGGCGTATGGAACACATGCAATGTACAACTTGAGTGGCAGCAGCATGAATGTGTTCTGCAAGCCACCTAGGCTTGGCTTGGCTTGACGCATAGCACAGCACAGCACAGCACAGCACAGCACAGCACAGTTGAACATGCCCTAACAACGTACAACACTTACTGTCAAAGTTGCCATGGGCAGCCACAATCTGCTCTTTGTCAAGGCCAGCTTGATTCTCCAATGAGTCAATATTCTGTGTGAAGCAGCGCAGCAGCAGGCCCTTGTCATGCAACAACTTCATGAAGAAGTGCGCCGGAGTTGGCTGGAAGGTACCAGGAAACAGCTCCTGCAGGCACAGTACTGCATTCACTTTGTCAAACCATGTTCCAGATTCACACTCACACTCAGACTTGAGCCCAGAACCATCAAAGTCAGCAATGGACATTGTTCTTCTTGCTCAGAGTGAATTAGTGCTTGCTGGGCAGCTCAGGAGCAGGATTGGCTCAGAGATGCAGCAACTTCTGGCTGCCTTTCTAGAACACTTCCTGTGGGACCACAATTGCATGTTACTGTGCATGCCAGCCTCGCAGTAGTTTGCTGAGTGACCCCATACTGCTGACATCAGCATCAGATGTTCTTGCATCCAGGCTAGTGAATGTAAAGACATGCTACTCGACTGGACTTGACACAGCAGTAGGCATGCCTCATCATGCACCAAATCAGTTCCAACAGGAACAGGCCGCAGCAACAGAACATTGCTGGGGTCAGGTGTTGCAAATGGTTGTCAGGCAGGATGTTCCACCTTGGCAAGCATGAAAAAGGGTGCAGGATTCCTTTTGAAGTAGTTGATCTCAAAGACAGCTTCTGGGTATGGCAGATCAAACTTCTGCAGGTTGCTGTACAAGCCTGTGCCTGGTGTTCTGAAATCTGGGATGCCAGCACTGACACTCAGGCCTGCTCCACACATGCACAGTACCCTCTTGGCTTTACCTGCAGTAGTGTGGCAGTGATCATGCAGTATATGCAGGCCACCACAGTGCATATTCAAGCAATGTAACTTCATGCTGAGAACATGCATGTGACTGGTCAAAGCCTCTGCATAGCTGCAGGCAAAAGCAACATTTTGGCAAGCAACTCACAAAGAAGATGCCGCGCCGCCCACAAGTACAACTGATGGCTTGTTATGAAGCACAATTGGAACAATGGCACCATGGCAGAGCAGTTTGTCAAGTTTATTATTGGTGAGACAGACAGTTGCTTTTGGGACTAGTTTGGAGTGCATGCACTTGCCTGACTTGATGCGCTCAGCAATGCCTTTCAGGTCAAAGCTGTTCAGGAGCGGCTGCCGCTTAGCTTCCTGAACACATACCATAAGATCACTCACTTAGTATGGAGAACCAAACCAACAAGGACTGTGAGCTTTAGCCAAGGCAAAGTGGTGCAGCGCATTGCACTGCATCCATGCTGATGGCAATGTGCTTTCTTGACGCACGTGCTGAGCTGTGTCAATCAAATATTCCGGCTTCATTGAGCTGCACACGCAAGGCAAAGGCAGCATGGATCAGTGGTATGTACCTGAGCTCCTCCAGGGGCTAAGTTTAGGCCTGACAGTAACGCATTAAGATCAAGTTCTTCCTGTATTCCAGCTGCAGGTCACAATCTGAAGGGCCAGCAAACGTCAACTGCGGTGCAACACAGTAGCTGCCCTACATCTGCCTCATCATCTGAGTCTGGCTCTGCATGGAGCACTGTGTCGCCTCCAAGTTCCTCAATCAAGCTAATCGTCGCCTCGCTGGGATGTGCGACGTCTTCTGCATCGCATTGTCTTGCAGCGTGGTTGTCTGCAAAACCCAAACAGAGGTGAAACGCTGCAGCCAGCCACAATGACTTGCACTTTCGAGGAGCATGAGACCTGGGGAAGTCATTGGTCCCACCGCGCAACGTGATTTCAAGACCAGGTGTCGTCTCTGACGACGAGACAGACGTGAAAACAAGCAGCAGTTTGTAGCTGACACCCACGGCTGCTTGCTGGCTGTACTGACTCCTGTTGCGATCGCCAGAGCTGCGGGAGGCGTGATGTTTTCAGCAGTAACTTTGGTCACTATGTCACGACTCCGTGCCAATGTACGAGCAGGCATGCACAGGAAGGGTCAAGCTATAGCTACGCATTTGGTTTCAGAGCGCTGCTGAGTCACAGTCAGTGTTTCGCTAGCGCAGCACGCAGCATGACAGTTCCAGTGCAGTTCCAGTGCCAATCAGCGCGTATACAGCTGCAGCACAGCCCTTCCGACAGAAAGCTGGACAAGAGTGCAGATTGTATCAGTGGTCTGAACAGCGTTGCAGCCGCACTGGTCACAGTCCCGCTTTTGCTCACGATAGGTCAAGCTTAGACGATGCTCTGTTGAAGCTACCTGTCAGCAGCGGCTTGGGCGACTCAGACCGGATTCTTCACGCATTCGCGCTTCAGAGGGAGGCGTTGATGCCGTGACAGGGTTGGCGTGACTCTGACAGTGCACGCACGGCATCTCCAAAGGCGTGAACAGCGGCGCGCTAACGGCCTCCATTGGAGCGCAAATCCAAGGTGAAAGTCCGCGTATACCGCAGCACAGGCTTCACTTGTCGCTGGTGAGCCGAGTCCTGCGTGGTTCACTGCTGGCTCACTGCAAGGTGTGCTGTTACAGACTGTGATGGTTTCTTCTCGGGCAGAGTCTCAAGTTTCTATTGATGACATTTTGGAGTACACCAGCAACAACGAGGAGCTGAGCCCTGCAGAAGAAGCAGCACAGATCCTTGAGCTGACCGAAGAGATCCCTGCTGATCTGATACCGCAACTTTTTACACCAGAGGCTCCAGTCTTCAATCAATATAGAGGTCCTCACCCTAACACAAATTTGTATGCCATCAGCAAAGCGGAGCTGACAGTCAGAGCTGGACACCAATTTGTGCCACTGGCTTTGCCAACAGCAGACATGCTTGCAACGGCTACAAAGCCTGAGGTCTCAGAGCTGATCCCTCAGGACCACCCAGAATGGCAGAACCTGCGTTCAGGTAGATTGTGCATCATCCTTGCTGGAATGTTGTGCTCTGAATATGCATCCTCAGTGTCACACAGCATCTCATTATGCACAAACTAAAGCCTAAAGTAGCAGACAGCTGTCAACCACGTTTGCTTGACTTTGACTCTGTCCCTGCCCCATATCGCGCTGTGTGATCAAAACAGAGGGACGAGTCAGTAGCCTGCCACATACTACCTTGTCTGACTGCTTGCAGGTAAAGTGACAGGCAGCAGCTTGGCAGAGGCCCTAGGGCTGTTTGAGCAGTGTGCTGGGAAAGCCCTGTCGGGGGCAGGAGTCTCACCCTACATGCGTGACCACAATAAGCTTCTCTCCAAGGTCACCTCTCTCCAGAACCCCAAGCAAGCACCTGCAGCAGTGGACGCTCAGACACAAGTCTACTTCGACTGGGGACACAAGCATGAAGCCAACGGCATCCTCAGCTACCTTTGTGACAACCCAAAATACACAGTGCATGAGGTTGGGTTTGTCCTGATGGACCCTTCCCTTCAAAGATTACCAGAAGAGGTGCGAAGGGGCATTGCTCCAGCTGATCTGCCAGTCATTGGCAGCAGCCCAGATGGTATCATAGTGCAGCATGAAGAAGCTGTGACCAGGCAGCTTCACCAGCATTGGCGGGAGTCTGATCCAGTACATCGGCTTGTGCTTGAGATCAAGGCCAAGACTCCTTTCAGACCTGATGCTGCATTGGGCATCTGGCACTGGCTAGGCAAGAGCTGCAAACCGTAAGTCCACTGCTGTCTTCACTGTCATGATGCTGCTGCATGAGAGTGATGTTTAGATTAAACCCACCAGGGACTGTGCTTATCTCTGACAGCAAGATTCATTGCATGTTGTGTTACATGGTCCTGACTCTGCGCACAAGTTTGACATGCATGGTTTACCTCTGGGTGTCATGTTGCTTATGTTAGCAGTTTTGAACACAGTCTTGCAAGCTGTTGTGCTGAGTCCTTTCATGTCATGTCTAGCCACAGCAGGCAACCTATTCCTGCTGCTTTTACAGGTATGTCAGAATCCTGCCGCAATACTTTGCTCAGGCCCAGCTCAACATGCTGGTGACAGACTCCCAGGCTTGTCACCTGCTGTGCTACACAGTCAGAGGTGGCAGCGCTATGTTCACCATCGCCCTGCACAAGCAGTGGTGTAACCAGATGCTACACTGGGTGGCACAGCTCAACACCCACTACATTGTCAAGGGCCTCAACCCCCCTGAGAATGTCTTCTGGGAGCAGGAAGCTTACCAGCAGTTTGTGAAGCTTACCAAAGAGGCCTGTCAGGGCTTGGGCAGCGGCCGTGTGAGTGTGCCATCTGAGCATGGGTCTGAGTACGGTCCTCTGTTTTGGGCAGCAGCCATGGAGGCTGAAGTGGTGCCGAATACACCAGAGGAGGCCTACAGTCAACCTCCACAGCTACAGCAAGCACCGCAGCCACAGCAGCAGCAAGCACAGCAGCTACAGCAGCACCCGCCTCACTGGCAAGGTCAACAGCAGCAGCAGCATGTGATGCCTGTGACGCCTGTCTCAGCAGGTCTGCCAAGTCCTACAGCGGTGACTGACAGCATGCAAGGACCACCAGTGCCAACATCAGCTGCTCCGCTGCATCTGCTAGCAGCAGCTGCAAACCCACTGCCTGATGAGGACACTCACATGGAGGACGCTGAAGGAGCCCATGTGGAGCCAGGGCTACAGGGCTTTCCCAGACAGCCCCATGGGCAGCCCCAACAGCCCTCAGGGCAGGAGCCCCAGTATAATGATCAACAGGGCAGTCACCTAGACCCTGCCAGTCCTGTAGGGCCTCATGGCTTAGCTTCCTGGATGCAACGCGTGCTACATCAGCTTGGTGTGGATCTCAAATCCTTGCTGGATGATTCATGTCTCAGGGCTCTGTCCTTGCTTGCTGCTGCTGATGTGGTGGGTGCTTTGGAGCGTGTTGCCAGGGATGTGAAGGCTGGTTGGCCGAAGAACCCAAGTGCTGTGTGCATGCACCAGATCAGGCATCTCCAGCCGCCCAGCACTCCAGCCAGCAGCCCTGGGGCACCTGCCAGAAGCCCTGGGACAGCTGCCCGAAGCCCGGGCCAACTGGCATCCGGTGCTGGCGCTGCTGCAAGCAGCCCTGGGACCGGTTCTACAAGTCCTGGCATACTCATAAGCAAGGGCACAAGTCTCCCTGGCTCTGGAGTTGCAATCCCAGGTCCAAATTCTGCTCAACGGCAACTGTGGCCTGACCAAGGCATAGCTCACAAACCTGCGTCTGCTGGTTTGAGTCCAGGGGCAGGGCCCAGCAATGCTGGATTGCACACAGGGCAGTTTCAGGGTGCTGCCAACAGCCCTGCTCCACTCCAAGGAGCCCCAGTAGCCCCAGTGTCCATGGAATATTTTGGCGGAAGGGCGTTTCCTGCTGCCATGTCTCAGCGCGTCAGAGTGCGTCTGCATCATGTTGTTGCCAAGTGCAGCTCCTATGTGAGAGATGAAGATTTTGATGGTCTGATCCTCGACAGGCTGAGTAGAATGCCTGAATGGCGAGCCATGAGTGTTCTGCAGCAAGCTGAGGATGCCAACTGGCCAGTGATTAAAAACAACACCAGGATGATCATGAGTTGGTGCAAAAAGCATGACATTTGAACTTTGTGTCTATCAGTGACCTAAGCACCTTTCTCCATGGGTCAAGTACGCCTCAAGCGATTGTACACTAGTGGCTGTTTCAGGTCTTTGTCAATAATCCAAGCCCAACTGAGTGGTGATCAACAACGCTGCAGTGTTCAGCTGATAGCGATTTTTACACGTAGTAATTGGTACATAGTTGGTGGTTTAGTCGCATAAATTGAGTGCATGATACAGATGATTTTATTAGGATAGCAGTCAAGCTATAGCTAAATCAGTTCCTGCAGACTCTGAAAATATGTTCTGTGCATTTATTGGAAAGAAAGCCTACCCATCATGCTAGGGTTTGATTCATGAAGCAGAAGCACTGGCAGGTGATTGTATGTACAAAAGTTGGATGTGCACCTACAGTCAAGCCGAGATGTTGATGTCTTTCATAAATTTGATCCACATCTGTACCTTGTATATATATACGTGACAATAACAAGGAGCAAGATGATCAGCACACGTGTGCAAATGCCTGAGCCACAGA
>JAABUW010006885.1_pt1 | contig 13987 bp, 23 predicted proteins | sample 5560081 | NCBI WGS metagenome assembly JAABUW01 (sample SAMN10711882, study PRJNA513363) | rock metagenome | isolation source: Antarctica rocks | place: Antarctica: Victoria Land, Knobhead sud
TGCGCCGGTAAGGCTCATTACCGGCGCGGTCTCGGTCTAAATCCACGGCGACAATGCGATCATAGACAGCTACTTGATTTATTGGTGCGATGTGGCCCATTTTCGCACGAATCGTTGTAATGGGCCTTCGCCGTCCGCGATGGCGAGCAGCGGCCCAAAGCTATCAGCCGATGAGGCGAGCGTCGCCATGCGCCCCGAGAGCAAGAACCATAAGGCGATCTTCTGCAAAAACGCCGTCTTGCCTTTCCCCGTGCGCCCCAGGATGATCCCAATGCGATTGTACATATCAGGGTCGCCCAGGTTGAGGCTCACGACGTCGCCCGCCGCATCCGTGACGCCGAGCGGGATACCCGGCGTCCGCGTGCCTGGATTGAAGGCCAGGAACGGCCAACTGTTTCCCAGCGTGGGACTGTCCATGCGGTAGGTGCTGCGCGCCACGTCAGGGTAGCCGGGCAGCGTGGAGCGGTAGAGCGGTTCCTGATGGGCGTGCCCGTAGCCCGGCTCCGCGATCATCGTGTCACGCATAGCCTGCAAGACGCGCGTCACGCGGCCATCGACCTGCCGCTGCGTGTCGCCTTCCAGTCGGATATAACAGCCGACGCGCACGATGCTGTAGCCCTGCGTGTGCAGCGCCGTCGCCTGCGTCCGTGCATCCTGTGCCGCCAGGTCAGTCGTAATGTCGTTCCGGTCGGTCGTTGTCGCGGACATCACCCGCAGCCGCGCGCCCTGGCGCTTGCGCTCCCACCAGCGGCTTAGGCCGGTGAGATGCAGCGCCATCGTACTGGGGCAGTCCAACGCCACCAGTGGGGCCAGCCAGGCGGGGGACGTTTCGACAGGCGGTTGCACGAGATAGAGCGTGCGTGTGTACGTCGTCTTACCATGGGCGGTGACTGTATAGCTATGCACGCCCTCAACACCACAGGGAGCCGTGTACGCGTCGCCGTCGCTGGTCAGGTGTCGCGCCAGGAACGCACGGGCGTCGTCCACCGTGAGCGGCAGGGGCGCGAGGCCCATGGACACGAACTGACGCGTCAGAGCGTCCACAGCCTGCGTGAGGCGCGCTGGTTCCGATTGGTCGGGGTAGCCGTCCTGTACGGGGTAGGGCGCCACGAGCAACCAATAGTCGAGGAGCGCCACATGCCGGGCCTGGGGACTGGTCAGCCGGTCATGCCAGCGATCCAGCAGGCGGTCGCCCAGTTCTCTTAGCTGGGGCGTGTAGGGGGTGGGCGCTAATTGGGCACGCAGGGTTTGGATGGTCGCGCCGGCATCAGCCGACCGATTCTCGATGTAGATGGATAGCCGCGCCTTGTGTGGCAATGACGCCGCGAGCAGGGCGAGGAGGGCCGCATGGCGGTCTTGATCGGGCGTGGACAGTGCCGCGAGCGCTACTCCACCGATGTGAAGGAGCGCTCGCGTGATACCGTCCGCGCTGATGATGGTCGCGTCGTCAGTCACTCTGACGGGCGTCAGTTTGCGGCGCATGGTAGGGTGCCTCTCTTTTCCCAGTGGCTAGGTGAGTCTGTGCCAGCGCGATAGCGTGAACCAGGGCACGGCGCGCGCGTCGCATGGTGTAGCGCGTGGCCTGCGGGGCATAACGCTCGATGCCCCCACGCCCGAACGCGAGGATGGGGGCGACGAGCACGACCGCAGGCGCCGCGATGGCGATGATGTGCAGGTTAGGGTTGTGAATCCCGCGCGCAAGGAGCGCACAGCCCCACAGCGACACGCCACCAACGATGACGGCGAGCCACTGCGGGACGGTCAGCCGGGCCACGCGCACGTTATCATTCAAACTGCGTGGCGTCCTGTGCGCCATCTAAATACCCGCGCCAATGGCCGCGAAGCTGGCAATCAAGACAATGGCCAAGAACGCCGATCCCAGGATCTCCGCTTTGTGGCCCCGACTAAATACCAGTCCACACGCCGCGCTAATGATGATAATGGCGATCAGGGCCGGCGAAATCTCCTTGATGTACCCAATCGCCTTGGCGGCCGCGTCACCGAACGCGCTGGCGATAATAAAATCGTTCATACTGATACTGTCTCCTCGTGTAAGCGGTGTCTAGCTGTTTGTAGCGGTCCGTGATGCGAGGCGACGAGGGGTCACGGTCACGACCCGTGGCCCCGGTCCATTCCTCTGTCGATGTCCTCATGCGGTCCGTGCGGTGCAACTCCCTTCTCCCATGCATCTGCTAATGACTGATATATTATCAGTCATGAAAGCTATTATATCATGCAAAGCATGGATTGGATAAAGGGATTTCATGATCGTAGCGGAGGCAGGGGCGTTGCCGCGGTTTAGCGAGGTATTCGACCATCTGATGAGCGGCGCCTATGACGGCCGCGAACGGACGTTGAGCGAGGTCGCGCGCGCCACGGGAATCAGCCGGCCATACCTCCAGCAAGTACGCCGCGGCGAAGTGGCGAACCCTGGGACCGACATGGTGTATAGGCTGGCGACGTACTTCGACATTGATCCTGGTGTCATCGTGCGGGCTATCATCGAGGTCGATACCCCCTTACCCGCACGCACGAGCGCGCCATCGAAAAAGGATGATTCAGCGGACGCGTCACACCACACGGACACGGGGCGCACACCCACTACTTGAAAAAAACAAAGGGCGCGACGCCGATAACCGGGCTACAGCGATGACCCGCCGGCGGGTCATGTGTGGCATGCTAAGGTCGCGGGCGGTTCGCGGTGTGTTGTGTTGCCACTGTGGGCCGTTCGCGTTGCCTACCCACGCCTAGCGCTTAGAGCGTGCTGTCTCGGTGCTCGGCTTGCTGCCAGATGCTGCACCGCACGCGCCACGTCGCCTCGTGAGTGCCCGCAATGAACAGCGCGACCTTGTCGGTATTGCCCCTGCTGACGGTGTACCCGCGCAGGTCATCAAACACGGCCCATGTCCCCGAGCCGTGACGTAGCCGAGCAACAAAACGGGGGCGCGGTGTCATGGTCCTCTAAACAACCTGAGCCACCACGGCACTTGTCGGCGTGCCCGGCGCAGCTCCCCGACCTCGCACTCGGCCACATCAGCGCGACGCCGTAGCTCGTCGATTAACGCGTCCTTGTCGGCAAGACGCGCCTGGTACTGCGCGTCCAGGCGGTCACTGATCGCGCCGACGAGCGCGGGTAGGTCGGCGGGTCGCCCGGACAGGGGGCCGGACATCCCGCCGAACATCCCGCCGGACAGCGGCGCGGGCGTGTCGGACAGCCTGTCCGTCGTGTGCGCCTCGTGCTCAACGGCCCCACGGCGGCCGCGATAGTCATCAAGCGCGGCGTGGCTGATACGCAACTCGATGGTATGGCGGTCGGTCTCCAGGCGGTCGGCGCGTAGCTTGCCCTTTTCGATGTAGCGCCGTACTGTGCGCTCGTTGACACCGAGAAGCGTCGCCGCTTCGGTCACGGACAGGACGGGCCTGTCGGACCGGTCTGACGCGTCCGACATGTCTGACTGGTCGGGCCTGTCAGACTGGCCCATGCTGTCCGGGTTGTCCGGCTTGTCCGTCATCGTCGCAGTCTACCATGAGTCGCGTCCCTGCCGCCGTCCCGCCCGCTCCGCACGCTACGAGCCCCGTAGCGACGTTCTGGCGTCATGATGAGGGCAGAGCGCCAGAACGCGGTCGGAATGGCGTAGCGGGCACGTCAGGCGCGCTCCAGGGTGCGCTATGATATCTGTGGTTAGGGGCGTGTATCTCCCTGAGACAAGGGTGTCCCGCTTTGAGACGAACGCTAGAGCGGTTGTGCGCTATTCGGACACCCCGGCGTGTGCGCGGTCGTCCGTGTCCGACACGTCAAACAGCGGATCTGACTATATATAGTAGGTTGCGTCTTAGTACGCTGCGTCTTAGTAGCCGGTACTTCTTTCCGTTCTTGATCGGTAGATTTTCCCGCCTGCAACGGTACTTCTTTCCGTTCTTGATCGGTAAAATTTACCGTTCTGAGATCCGCGAGGACATAGATATTGGTCATGCCGAGCCCGCGACGTTTCTGGCGCACCAGACCAACCGCTTCAAGCTCGGCCATGTACTTGCGTGTGCTCTTCTCAGTGATGCTCATATCGGCGGCTAGTGTCTCATAGCCAGGGAAACAGCGCCCATCCTGGCGCGCATAGAAAAGCAGGAAAGCGTAAAGAAGTTTGGCGCTGGCCGTGAGGTTGCGGGCCTTGAGCAGCGCGTTAGGCATCATCGTGAAGCCTTGCTGAAAAACCCCATCCTCGAAAATAAGGGTCGGCGTGGGCGCCGCCGCTTGTTCGATGGTAAACTTGTCTTGTGCCACGGTTCACCTCCAAATGTCTATCGTGGTTTCACGGCCCGGCGCCTGCTTCACACAGACGCCGGGCCACACTCTTTTCTTACCACTCTCCAACGGTCGCCCGAAGGCGCGTGTTTGACCACTTCGCATACACCCGCGTGGTCTCGATGCTGGCGTGTCCTAAATGCCGCGCCGCCTCTTCCAGGCTCTGCGTTTCCTGCACGACACGCGTCCCGGCCGCGTGCCGCAACGAATGGACGCCACGCGGCGTCACGCCGGCGCCGGCGCACACGAGATTGAGCCGCCGCCACGCTGAGAACGCGCTGCCATACGGGAGCACATAACCAGCCCTACTCCCACCCCTATCCCCGTCGGTCACCGCGGGGTCCGCGAGCGCGGCCGTGAGGCTACCGCTCATCTGTACCGTACGCGGCTTGCCGCCCTTGCCGTGCCGTACGACGAGCTCACGGCGTCCGGTGTCGACCTCGCTCCACCGGAGGGCTAGCATCTCACTCACGCGCAGCCCCGCGTGCGCGCCCAGGAGCACAAGCGCCAGGTCGTCGCCGTGCGCGGCCGCGACAAGGCGCGCGACCTCGTAGGGCTGGTAGGGCTGGCGCTTCTCCCAGGCCGGGACAAGATCGCGCTGAGGATGCGCGTCGCGCAGCGGGTCAGCCTCGGTCGCGCCGGCCCAACGCAGCGCGGCGTACAGCGCGCGCGCGCCGGCGAGGCGCACCGTCACCGTCGACGGCTTGAGCCCCGCGTCTTCCATCGTGCGCAGCCACAGCGCGCCGACGTCGCGGCGTGGCCGTAACAGGTTCTCTTGTCGCCATGCATCGACCAGCGCCGCGACACCCTGGCGGTAGTTGCGCCGCGTGTACCGGCTCACCGCGGCGCCCGCGCGGCCGTAGAGCGTCAGGTGCGCGTCGGTCAACTCCCATAGCGCCTCGGTGTCGTGATCGCGGCACGCTTCGACGGCGCGCCGGCGGCGTTCGTCGTCGGGCAGGTCAACCCAGGAGCGGGCGCGGCCGACGCCCTCTCCCTGAGCGAGGACAAGGGCAGTGCTCATACGGCCGTGGTCCACGCGCCGTCATCTGTGGCCCTCACCCACGCGCCGTCGGCGTGCTGCGTGTACGACACGCTGATTGCGTTGTCGGCCAGTGAGGAGCCGTTCCAGGAGGGGTTCGTAATCCGCATGCGCCACAGGCTTTTTTTGGATGCCTTGATAGTAGGCTGGTAGCGGATTACCTTGCAGCCGTCCGTTTCCAGGCGTTGCCAGAGGGCGCGCATCTCGTCGTCGGTCATCGTGGCGCCGAACTCGCGTCGAGCCTGACTGTGCGTCATCGTGGGGGCCTCCTCATCGTACGGTATCTTTCGGCGTGTTCCGTCATGTTTCGATGTGTTTATGTGCTGATTAGAGCCTAACACAAGACCGCTTGTGTTAGATAGCGCGTCTTTCCCCTGGGAGCGTGGGTCATCATGGACCGGTCGCCTCCACGAGCGTGATGAGGCGCACCGGTCGGAGCGGCGCGTCGTACTGGTCGGTGGCGACCGCGTAGCCCGCCTCGGCGAGCATGGCCTGATAACCGCCGATCCAGCCGCTGCGATACTTAGCGGTCGTGTCCTTGCTTTGGGCGCGCGCCAAAGCAAGCTGCGTGTAGGACTCCTCAAGGTCTCGCGCGATACGCTCCAGGTTCATTATCTCGTCTGTCCTATCCTTGCCGCTGTTGGGCGTGCCGCTCTAGCGCCGCCTTCGCCTCATCGAACGACACTCCCTCGGCAACGGTCGTGTCATCATCGAGGCGCCCGGCCGTCACCATCGCGTCCCAGTCGCCGTAAGAGCGCGCCGTATCCCTGTACTGCACGACATAGCCATACGGCCGTAGGTCGCCGGCCAGGCGATACGACCACACCGTGTCACTCTTGCGCTCCCACGTACCCGTCATGATGCGGACCTCTTAGCCTGCGCCTGTCGTCTGTTCTATCCGGGCCGATGATAATCCTTGTGGCGTTCGTACCACGCCGGGTCTTTGGCGCGCAGGCGCAACCATTCGGCGTCGAGACACTCCTGGCAGCGGAGCCTGCCCGGTCGCGGCGGCCGCTCGCCACACGTCGCGCAGGGACTAGTGTCGTCGGCGACGATCTCGCCAACCGTGTGCGCGCCGTGATCGTTGATAAAGTCGCCTTGCGCGGTCACGAGCGACGCCCCTTCTGATCCGTTTTCGCGCACTGCCGTAGGCACCAAATGATGTGCGCGTGTAACGAACGCTCCTCTTCATCGCTGACGCGCTTCAACGTGTCGTGTAGGTCATTGGGTAGACGAAGGGAAATGCGGTGGAAGCCGCGCTCATCTGCTGTCGTTTGTTCTTTTTCCATACTCCTAATAGTAGCATCAAAATAACGTCTAGTCAATGCCGTTTTATCTGTTGACATGGCATCATTATGATGCTACAATAGAAGAGTGAGGAGCAGATAGGTTCCCACGAAACAAAAAGCCGGCGCGCTGTGCAACCAGCCGCCGGCACGACACAGCGAAAGGACCTCGCCATGCACACCAAGTCTACCGCACCCAACACAAGCAAAGCCTCTTTCAAGCCGCGTGTGCGTCGCCTCGGACAGGGCCGCTACCTTGTAGAGAGCGCGAGCAAGCCGGGCGTTGGCCATCCGGTCACGGCCGACTACTGCCCCTGCAAGGGCTTCTCGTATCGCGGGACGTGCCGCCATATCGCTCTCGTGCGCGAGATCGCGCCCCGCATGGACGCCTGGTACGCCCAGGCTGTCCCCGCGACGATGGACACCTCGGACACCCGGACGGACACCGAGCGGCGCCTTGACCGCGCGCTGGCCGCTCTGTCCGATACGTCCGACCAGGACGATGCGTACGCCACGCTGCTGCGCCAGGTCGATGACTTGGAGCGCCAGGTCGCGGCCGATAATGCGTACGCGATGCGTGCGGCCTGATGGACACCACCACACACACGGCGCCCGCATCCTGTGATGCGGGCGCGGCCACCGCGCTCTTTAGTGATCGACCGCAGTACGCCTATGCCGGTGAGGGCCGGTTCCTCCCGGCTAACGTCGCCGCGATCGAGGAGTGCGCCGCATGGAATGATTTTGCGGACCGCTGGAACGCGAGGACAGCCGCCAGGAGCGCCGCGCGATGAGCAATGGTATCATCGGTCTACAGGTCGCGGAGGCGCATCCTGATGACCCCTGGGCGTTGTACTTACACGGCGACAGCGCGTTTCTCGCTTTTCGCGGAAAATTGAGAGCGACGGCAACCTGCCACACGACGGACGATCTGGCGCGATTGCTCGCCTGCCGGGATCGCCTCAACGCACGAGAGAAGAGCGGCCACTGAGCCGGATGGAGAGAAAAAATGATTATGAATCGTACCGACCTCGAGATGATTCCACGCCTAATCGTGATTCTGGCGAATCCTGGCGCGGCGAGCGAGATTGAAGCGCTCTTCGCGCGGGGAGCCATGAACGAGCGCAAGCGCGACTACCTGCTCCTATTGGCCCGCGCGACCCAGGACTTTCTGAGCGGAAGCGGCATCGAATACAAAACCAATGGAGGCGATCATGCGTAGCGACACGATGATTCGTCCCATGCATCTCGTCACCGTCCCGCGCGTCACGGACGCGCCGACATCCCGCGCGTGGGCCGACTTGGCTCAAAGTGAGCGTAACGCCCTGACCGCCGAACGTGTGCTGGGCTGGAGCCCACCAGGTTCCCACAGGACCATCGCCTATCGCGCCACGCACGGGCTGGGTGCCCCGCGTTTCGATACCTACTGGCTCGCGCCGACGGATGGCCGGCTTGATATGCACGCCGCGCCCCCGCCCTGCACGCGCAGCTTCGACCACGCGTGGAAAGCACTGGAGCACGTCCAGGCGACGCGGCCGAGCTTGCGCCTCGATACGCTCACACAGCTTGAGGGCAGCGCCGTGCGGGCTCGCCTGGTCGACGGAGAGAGCGTCTGGGAGCGCACGTCGAAACGGCCGGCAGAGGCACTGTGTCGCGCGCTGCTCGCGGCGGTCGGTGTGGACGTGACGTAGCGCCAGTGGGAAAACCGCGCGCCGTATGCTGGCGACTTTCGCTAACATACGGTGCGCTCTTACTTTTGTAGAGGAAGACGAGACAACGAAAGAGGAGAGGGACGCACATGCAGTGGATCAAAATTAACGAGGATCGCTACCTAAATCTCGCCAACGTCACACACATCGAATTTAGTCGAACGGGCGCTGAACTCAATGTGCGCGTCTATTTTGCGTACAGTTCGAGCGAGATCTCCATGGAGTATCAGTCCTATCACGGCGCCGAGGCGCGCGTCATCGAGATCGCGCTCCAGTCGCATATAGATTGACAGGTAGGGCGCGGGGGCCGCGCTATGGTGGCGGCCCCCGCTAATAGACGAGAGGAGACAACCACGATGGCCAGCAATTCCAAGATCCCCGTACCGCCGCCAGCGTTGACCGACGACGATCCGACCAAGGCGTCCGACGCGGAACGGCGCGCCTACGACCGGCTGATGGAGGCGGCGCGCGTCACGACCGCGGCGCACGATCAGAAGCAGGTCGCACAGCGCACCAGGACGCGCCACAGCATGTCTGTGGACGTCCTCGATCAGCTCTTTACGCTCGCTAATCGCGACGAGGCTGACTACTCGAATATGCACGAACGCCCCAGCAGCGACTATGCCAGTTACGCGCCCCTGCGTGAGGACTTCTGCACGCACCTGGATCACCTGATGTCAGAGAAGCGCGCCGAGATGGGCGGCGGCGTGCAGTACTCCAAGCCGGACGCGATCCTGCAGGCGGCCCGCTACGCGCTACGTCGCGCATCGACCAAACAGGCCGAAGCCGTTGAACGCTGCTACTTCACGCAACCGGCCATGACCCACGCCGAGCTCGCCCGCGAAACGGGCGTCGAGCGCCGCACGATCTCCTATCGTTTCAGCGCCGGGACGCAGTTCCTTGCCGATTTCTGCGCTGAGCACGGCCTGGTCGTTGATTTTTAGTGCGCGCGGAGAGCAAAATCTGGTTTTCCTTGTGCTTTTTTCCCGCGCATGGTACAATAAAGACAATTACGAGTGGGCCTATAGCCTCTTCCTCGTACAACACCCTCGCTCACTTCAGGTGACGAGGTTTTTTTGTTGCCCAATTTGGGGAGAAAATCAATGATTCGCGGTAACTTTTCGATCAAAGACGCGTCGATTCGATTGAGGATTAAGCCCTGGACTATTAAAAGGTTGGAATCGCTGGGACGCATCCCGGCGCCGCGCCGCGATCCGTTTTCCGGCGACCGGATCTATTCAGAAGAGGAGCTTGTCGCGCTCGAGGCGCTGATCGCGGAGTTAGGTCAGAGCAACACGGCGACGCGCGTCGACCGGCTGCGCACCGCGCGATAGCACAGCAAAAGTGTACGCGCTGTGGGCTAATCAGACCCAGCGTGAAACGGTCGGCCAGTGGTGACGCGCGTCCCAGCGGGGCGTCGGTGGATAGTCACACCAGGCGTGACAAAATAGTGGTATGTGTGATATAGAACGCGTGTTCGCGCGAGGAGGCTACATGGATAGGCTTTTGACGCTGGCGGGACCGGGGCAAGCGCGGCACCTGGACGATATGCCGCAGTTGACAGAGGTTCGTGTCCCGCTCACGACGCGTGAATATGGGCAGATCGCGGCGGACGCGCGCACACAAGGGATCGACATGGCCGCCTGGTTCAGGCGGCTCGCACTCGCCATACTAGAGGATGACACTGCTTTTAACATGTAAAAAAGCCGGACGATGCTTGACTATCGTCCGGCTTTTTACGCTGTCTCAACCCTCTTCACTCCCCCGAGATCGAAAGGTTCTACCGTGAATATAGCCGAAAATACTATACGCCGCAATCCCCCTATGTGCACGAGGGTGCGCCACAAGAAAGTTCCCTAGGCGGAGCGGGGCAGGAGCAGCGGACGTTGCGCGGGCGTCGGTCGGGGACGCGACGCGGCGGCGGTCGTGGCCATACGTGGCGACCGCGCGGGGACGGAGGGCGCGACGGGGGCAGCGGGACGCTCCGCCGGGGCGGCCGCCGCCGGTGGGGCCGGACGGGGCGAGGTCGCGGCCGGCTGCCGATCAGGGTGGGTCTGCCAGAAGGCCGCCCAGCGGCCCGAGCGCTGGACGGCGCGCAGGCTGGCGATGGCCTGACTGCCGGGGACGCCCCAGCGCATGCCGGCCTGTTTGAGCCGCGCCTCCACCAGGCATTTGCAGGCACTCTCCACGGCCCCCGAGCCGATGGGCCACTGGCGGGCGACAAACCGCGGATAGTCCATGCGGGCCACGTTGCGCGTAAAGTAGGTCTGGGCGTCTGTGCGGGCGTTCAACGCCTCCTCCGTCGGCGGCGTGAGGGCCGCGAGCGCCGCGAGCACGGGGGCGGCACCATGCAGGTAAAGCTGATCCTTGAGCGGCTCGACCCAGGGCGCCGCGCGTAAGCTGCCCGCGCCATAGAGCGCGTTACCGACCGCCCACAGGTACCCGTAGGCGTGGTAGATGTCCACGATCTCCACTACCTCCACGCCCGGCAGGCCCAGGAAGGCGCGCGCCCGGTCCCAGATCCAGTGGGCGCCATCACCCAGCACGACCACGGTGCGCACCGCTGGTGTGCCCAGGCCCCGCCGTCGCGCCTCCACGTAGACCCGCCACCAGAAGGCCTCGGCGTCCTCGCCGCCCACCCCGTAGCTCGCGGCCCCCCAGGCCAAGGTGGCGCGTCCGTGCGTCGGGTCGAGGCGCAGTGCGGGGCCAAGCGGGGCCAGCGCGCCCACCTTCATCTCGTGCCAGCCCATCTCCTGATGCACCAGTACCCCATCCACCTCCACCACGAGGATGGTGGTATCGTCCGCCCGCTGCACCTCCGCCTCGGTCCACACGGGCTGGCCTTGCTGCGCCCGCGCGATGGCCGCCTGCGTCTGCGCCTCGGCCACCGCCCCGATGTGCTCGGCCAGCCGCCGCGCCGTCTCGTCACTGAGCGTGGCGCCCAGCGCCTCCTGCACCTGCTCCACCGCCGGCGTGAAGGTTGCCTCCACCGCGACCCGCGCCACCACCCGCGTCAACCCCGGCGAGACGGTCCCCGCCCCCAGGCCCAACGCCGTATCCAGCGGCGCCGCGCCCTGCTTGCAGGCCGCACACCAATAATAGGCGCGGCACAGTGTATAGTCGCCCACCAGACCCACCAGCGAACGCGCGCGCTCCCGTCGCTTCAGGGCGCCTTGACACGCCGGGCAGCGCGCCGGACGTGGCAGCCCCTGGGCGTGCCCCGCCGCCACCCGCTCGATCAACTGGCCCAGGATCACGCGGCCCACCTGTTGGACCCGCTGCTCCAGCGTCGCCAGGTCCGCCGTCAACAATTCTGGCACCACGGCCTCCAGCGCCTCCCCCACCACACCCTGCATCTCTTGTATGATGGCGCTGGACAGGTTTGCTCTGTCCATGGGTATCCTCCGAGGGGCCGCTGTAGAGGTGTGTCTGCATCTCCGCCCCTCGGTAGGGTACCGCCTTCAGCACGGCGGGGAACTTTGCTGTGGCGCACCCCCGCACACCGCACACTCGGGTGCGCCACAGCAAAGTTCCCTTGTGCGGCGTGGCAGCCAACCAGCATGGCCGCTGTACGCGTGATGGGAACTTTGCTGTGGCGCACCCTGTGCACGACGCGCGATAACCGCGTCACCCGTCAGGCCCCCTGTCAGTGGTGCGGAGGCACGAAGTATTGTCTGCGTTTCGATGATGGTAATTCGTTCTGCCGTACCATCGGCGACGCGTCCCAACGAACCGATGCGTTCATGGGTGGCTACCTCCACCGCGCCGACACCAGCCCCACGCTCACACAGCGCCCCGTGCGCCTGCTGCCCACTCCGAGCGCGTCTACCACGCCGGCGACGCTCCATGATGATGCGCACCCCGCGTCCACGCCCCGTGCGGAATCCGCACCCCCTGACGTCCTACACGCCGTCTACAGCGATCTGTTGGCGCGCTGTCCGCTCTCCGCCGCGCACCGCGCGCTGCTCACCGGCCCCAAGCATGGCCTTGACGAGCGCCAGGTCGCGACGTACGGAACGCTGCCTAATGAGCGGAACGCACGGGACGCGCTTGTTGCCGCACTCATCGCGACGCACGGTGCCGCGACGCTGCTGAGTGCGCCCGGTTTTGTCCCCGATGACTCTTGCGGCGGTGTCACCCTGGCGCCGCTCGCTGGTATCCTCATGCCACGCCGCGACCTAGCCGGACGTTTGACCGGCTTCCAGGTGCGTAGTGATCGGCCGGACGCCAACCCACGCTATTTATGGCTCTCCAGCGCGAGCGCCAAAGGCCCGAGCAGCGGGTCGGCGCCGCACATTGCCCAACCGTCCGAGATCCGCGACGCGCGCACGGTCTACATTGTCGAAGGCATCAAGAAGGCTGACATCATCGCGGGGCGCACGGGCTGCGTGGCCATGAGCATCAACGGCGTCGGGACCTGGCGCGCGGCCGAAGATGTCCTCGACGAGCTCACCACACGCGGCGTCGACGTCTGCATCATCGCCCTCGATCGCGACAGCAAGCCAGAGGCTATCACGGACGTCGAGCGGAGCCGCCAGCGCCTCGCCGCGGCGGCCGTCGCGCGCGGGTACGCGACACGCATCGCATCGTGGGATAGTAACGCGGCCAAAGGACCGGACGACCTACTACTGACGGGGCTGAACTTCACGATCGAGCGCTACCGCCCAAGCCTAGAGATCGTGCCGCCCCTGGACAACGATAACGACGTGACGGATGGAGAGGGACCGCCGCGCTATGGTGTACCCACGCTCGCCGAGGCACGCGCCCTGTCCCATGAAACGCTCGCGCGGCGCCATGTGGCGCTTGCCGAGCGCGCGTATGCCTCGAACGTCTATCTCGACCTGATCGGTCGAGTGAGTAAGCACGCGGCGGTCATCACGCCCGAGGATGATCCGACCGCGAAACGCACACGCCCTGTGCTGACGCCCACGGATCGCATGTGCGCTGTGAACGCCATCTTCGGCATTCGTGCTGCTCACAAAGGGGCGATCTCCCCGGCGCCGGTCGCGCTGTATCGCGCGGCAATCGCGGCCAATGGGACGAGCGTTGGAACGGCCTCGAGCAGTATGTCCCTTCTCGCGCGCGTGGGTATCCTCAACCAAGATCCCGACGAGGATGAGGAGGGACGCCGGTTGTATGCCCTCCCTGCGGTTATGCCCGGCGACATACCCGCCGCGCAGGTATTGGCGTTTGATTCGACGCGGCGCACCACCGAGCGCCGCCGGGCCTGTGCAGTGTGTGGTGGTGCGCTCGAACGCACCACCCGCGTGCGCGTTGCGTGCAAGACGTGCGGCGACATCGTGACCGACAAGACGCAGACGGTTACACTCTCAGACTACGACGACGACGCGGTCGGCGTCGCGGCGGCTGCAGACGCGTGGACCGCACACGAGGCACAGGGTACCCCCCCCGTTGCAAATTGCAACACCTATGTAACGTCAACGGATCATGAAGGCATGGATATGGCCGGACGTTATAACGTACTAGGTGTTGCAATTTGCAACGACCCCCCTACCGACCCGCACAGCGCGGCGACGTCCGACCTAGACGACGTAGACGACGTACCCCCCGTTGCAATTTGCAACGACCCCCCCCCCACCACCCTTTCAGGGGTAGGTTAGCCACACTGCCATACGTTCTCTGTGCTCCAGTGGAC
>JAABUW010006891.1_pt1 | contig 13972 bp, 4 predicted proteins | sample 5560081 | NCBI WGS metagenome assembly JAABUW01 (sample SAMN10711882, study PRJNA513363) | rock metagenome | isolation source: Antarctica rocks | place: Antarctica: Victoria Land, Knobhead sud
AAAAAAAAAAGCTTTTCTTTAAAAATAATTTAGCAATTTAATTTTTTTTTATTTAAAAAATAGTATATACTCTTCTTTTATATTTTATATAATAATATTATATATTTATTTTACTTAGCTATACTTTTCTAAAATATATAAGCTTATTTTTTATAATAAAAATTGTTTTGCTTAACTATTAAATAATCTTAATAATATAATAACGCAACAATTATTCTTACTTCTATTTGTAAAAAAACAAATTAAAAATATTACTTTTTGCAAATTGTTTTCTTTTAATAGTTTTAAAAAAAAATACAATATTAGCAATATAGATCTACAACTTAATACAACAACAATTATATCTAACTATTCTATATTTATTGTAAATAGCAATTTAAAATTGAAGATATTAACAATATTGTCTAAATTTACTTGTTATAAAGTCAAATTCTATTGTTTTTATTAAAAATATCTATTATAATTTAATATATTTAATATTTTATATATTTAATTGTTTTTTTTAATTACAAATATTATCTATATATTTGTAAATAATTTTAATAGCTCGACAAAAATTGTTGCTTTTTTGAAATTGTAAATAACAACAAGTAACGCTTCTTATCTATCTTAATTTATATATTTGCGTATTGTAATTGTTATTACAAAAAACAAAACAAATATTATTTTTAATATTTTACAAGCTTAAGATCTTAAATTCGATCTTAATTAACAAAACTTAATTAATTTTTTTTCTCTATAATTGTTTTCTATTTTACTAGAGTATCAATTTTTTTACTAGCTTGTTATAAATAATTAAAAGAAGTTTCTCTATATTATATAAATAAAATGCAACAATTACAACAACAAGCTTGTTAGCTTTATTTAGCTATTTATTTATATTATTTTTTTTGCAAAACAATAAGTTACGTTTTTTAGATTATAGAAAAACTCTTTAATTTTATTTAAACTAGTTGCGTATTAAATTTTATTTGCAATAAGTATAACAAATATCTTGTTATATTTGTCTATTTAGCTAGTCTTTACAAGATTGTTTGCAAAAAAATTATCTTATTAATTGTTTTAAAAATACTTATAGATATTTATTCTTTAGATATATACAATAGATTATATTACTTATATAATAGTATATTTTTTATTAATAACTAAATAGACTTTGAGTCTAAACTTGTCTTTAATATTCTTTATAAACTTATAGTATTTAAAACAATTATTAATCTTTTCTTTATAATTGTAGCTATTAAGTAGTGTAATTAAGTACAAAATTAATTTTGTATTTAAAATTTTGTTCTTACTAATTAAAAAGCAAACGTAACTTTAATTTATTAAAAAAATATTAATAGAAACTCTTTTAAATAGATACTTCTTAAAAGCAATTTTACGTATTTTACTTGTTTGTATTATAGATTAAAATATACTTTGTTCTATAAATATACAATATATAATATATATTTTTGTATATTTGAATAATCGACCTCTCGCAACTATTAATTTGTTATTTGCAAATATATTTTTTGTTGTTTAAATATATTTATCGCAAATTTGAAATTATTTACAACAAATATACGTATTCTATTAATTAATAAAAATAGTATTTAAGATATTATTCTTTTAGTATTTCTTAAGCTTTTGCAAATAAATATTAACTCTTAATTGCAATTTTAAGATCTTTTTAATTTTGTATTTAAGACTAGTTTAAATAAGCAAACTTATAGCTTATTTCTTATATTTATTTAATATTTTTACTTAGAAAATTTTATTGTTCTTAATTTTTTTAATTGTAAATAGAATATTTTTTAATATAACAAAGTTTTTAAAATCTTAAATTAACAATTTTTTCGCTTTAAACAAATTGCTAAATAGAATATTCTACAATATCTTTATTATCTACTTAAATATTAATTTTTAAATAAATATTACAATATACGCAAATTTAAGACTTTACTTAAAAATAACTTCGATCTAAATTAGCAAATATTCGATTATTATTAAATTAAAAACAATATTAAGATTGCAATAATTGTTATAACTATTTTAAATATTATATTTTATATCTTTTTAAACTACAACAAAATTAATCAAAAACAAAGAAATTATAATAAAATTACTCTATAGAAACAATAATATATAGTAATCTAATTTAATAGAATACAAGCACGTTTAATTATTAAAAATCGAAAATAAGTTTTATATATAGAAAGCGTTAGTAATCTATTAATCTATTTATATTGTTTTTTTATTTATAATATACTAGTAAACAAGTTATTTTCGCAATATTTGTATAAATATTTATCTCTATATTTAAGAGTATTGCTAAATAATTTCAAACTTTTTAAATTAATATATCTATCAATACTAGAGACATTTTAAATAAAGATCTAAAATATAATAATTTAATAAATCTAGTATTGTAAAAAAATCGTTATATATAGTTATTAATTAATATTGATATAGTTCTTTTATTAAATATAGATACAATTAAAGCTTTTGTTTTCTCTAGTATTTTTAACTTTTGTTATATATTTTTTAATAGATTTATTTTGCAACTCTATTGCTTATTTATTTTATTACTAGATAATTAAACTATTTAACAAAATTTGCAAAACTATTTAGACAACAAATTGCGACAAAACTATTTTTAACTAAATATTATTTTAACAAAGAAACAATTTACAATTAATAATATAAATTGTATAGCAAAGCTTCGCAACTATATTTATATAAAATTAAATTTCAAAAACAATTGTACAAAAATTGTATATATAATATTTCTATTATTATTGTTTTTCGAACTAAATTATATATTGTTATTTATAAATAAAATATATTATTGTTATAATACAATACAATGCAAATTTAATAAAATTTATATACTTAAAATTTTAAATAAATTGCAATAGTTTTATTAAACAATTGTTACAAAAATAGAAATTTTAGAATATCTTAAATTAAAGTATTATATATATAAGCTATACAAATACTACAAGATATCTATAAAAGTTACAATTTAATATTTAGCAAATATAACAACAATCTATCTTTAAAGTATTATAAAAGTTAGATAGAAAATTAGTAGTTTTTTGCAAACAATAGAATAATTTGTTTTGCAACAAAATTTAAAAACTAATTTTAATATATTTTATTACAACAGAATTAAATATTTAAAATATAAAATATATAGTTCAAAAATCGAATATTAAGAACAAAAACGCAAATCTAGCAAAACAAATAACAATTTTATCGATTCAAAAAAGAAATTAATTTGATACTAGAAATAGAAATTGCAAAATTAATTATTTTTAAAGAAGAAATTAGTTTTAGATTATATTAAAAATAAATAACAACTATATTATATAGAAAAGATATTTGTATTCAAAATTGTTTTTGTTAGTTAATATAAAGTTAAGTTCGAAAAGACTAGTTTTATATTGCTAATAATATATAATATTTACTTATTTTCTTTCGAATTGTATTAAATTTCTATATACTCTAGTATTAATATAGTATTTTATTATACTATTAGATATTGTAAAACGCAATAAGTTCTTTTGCAAATACAAAAAAATAATTTTGAAAAAAATTTATTAATTTGCAATTCTTTTTAAAACTAATATAATAATTTTTCTTTATTATAGATCTTAAACTATTGTATATAACAAAAATTATAAAAAATTATAATCTATGCTAGAGATACAATTAATTTGTATAATAATAGCAAAGAATCTTTTACTAACAATAATTAAACAAATAGATAGAAACAAATATTTGCTAAATATATTTTTTCGATTTTTAAATTTTTTGTATATCGAAGAATATCGAGATTAATATTTAATATTTAGTACAAAAAATTTTACAATTTTGAACAATTAAAATTTATTAAAATCTAAAATATTGCTTTCTCTTAATAGTTAAATTAAAACAAATAATTTGCTCAATATTAATTTATAATAATGCAATAATATTCTAGATTACTTGCAATTTTATACAAATTTTTATATTAATTTTGTTCAACTTCTAGCGTTTACAAATTATAATAATTTCTTTTTATATTGTTGTAACAATTTGCAATCTAGTATTTTCTCAAATTCTACAAAATTTCGAATTCGAACAAATATCGATTCTAACATTAATTTTATACAAAATTAAGAAATTGTTAGCTAGAACAACTTATATAGTAGCAATATATATTTATTTATAATTGTGTTAAATAATACTACTATTTAAACTATATTAAATATTAATTGCAATATTAATTTTGTTTACAATTAAAAAACTATAAAATATAATATTGTAATATTGTACAATTATATTAATACTATTTCTAATTTTAATATTGCTTTAACTAAAATTGTAAAAAATATTGTCGCATAATTATAAAATATAGATTTAATTTACAAGTTTTAATACAAAAATTTGTCAAAAAAAATATTAACTTTACTCGAAAATTTATAATATAGTAAAATATTAATTTGCAACTATTGCAATACTATAGATATTTTAGTTGCAATACTTAGAATTTAAAACTCTTAAAAAAAAAAAAATAAAAACTAATTAAAATAGACTAATATTATTTTGTTCTACAATTGTGCTAAACAAATACTAAAAAAGATTCTTTTAACTATAATTTCTAAACAACAATTTATTAAACAATAGTACTTAATATTGAACTCTAATATCTAAGATAAATTTAACAAAGATTGCTTGTTCGACTTACTCTAATTATTTATTGCTATTTGCTAAAAATTAAAAATATTTTTATTATATATATAAGACAACAAGTAAAGACGCTTATTAATAGAAGAAATTAGACAATTCGAAGACAATTAAGTTAACTTTTTAAAAATTGCTATATATATTAATATATATAGTCGACAAAATTAATAAGTTTCTAGCAATAAATAAATAGTCGATAGATAATAGTTAATTAACGCAAATATATTGCTATTATTAAGATTGAAATAAACAAAGTCTTTAAGCAAATATTAGAATATTGAGAGATATTAATTAGACAAATACTATATCTAATATTAATAAAAATAGACAAAATATACAAAGTTAGTATTATTGTTAAACTTGTTTCTAGATTAAATATATAGCAAAAACAAATATTAAACAAACAACAAAGAGATTACAAACTTAATATAGTATATATATTTCTAGTATTTATTATAATTAACTTAACTATATTATAAATATGCGTAACTATATTACAATATTTAACTAAATATTGTTTAATTTATTTAAATTAAGATTTGAGTTATAAAAATATAAGTTTTAAAATATATACTAGTTAATTTTAATAATAGAAATAGATACTAATATTTATTAATAGTCTACTTGTTATATCTAAGTAATTAACTATTTATATTTCGAAAATTCTAAAGACTAGATATTTTTATAATATTTAAAAAAAAATTGATATCTATAATCTCTTTCTATTTCTCTAAAAATTGTAAATTTTATATTTGCGTATTTATTAAGCTTGTCTCTAATTTTATTATCTCGACTATTATTAGTTTCAAATCTTTAACATTTTTGCACTTATATATTTTATTTGTTTAACAATTGCAAAGCATACTTTTATCTATATTAACTATTAAGATAAATTAAACTTTACAATATTGAATTTTAATTTTATTAATCTTAATATAATTTAGTCGATTAATTAATATTTGTTTATAATCTATTGTTCTATAAAAGAGACGCAAATTCTTGTATAAATAGAGAAATTTTTAAATTATCTAAAACTAGAGTATTAACAAAAAAATTATTAGTGCAACAAAAGCTATCTCTTTGCAAATTGCTTTTATCTTCTACAAAACAAGCTAATCTTTTAATATTGTTAAAATATATTTTAATAATATATCTATTTTTTTGTATACTATATAAATTTCTATAGTAATTTGAAATATTTTAATAATAAATATTACGCTAACAATCTTGAAATACTAAGTTAAGAGAATATTTTTTATTTTATTGTTTGCAATACTTTTGTATTTTTTAATTGCAAAAAGCTTTAATATATTGTTAAATACTATAATAATAGATTTTATTTAATTTAGAGATATAAACTTGTAATAAAAAGTTTACAACTTAATAAATTTTTTGTGTTTTGCTTTTTTAAGACTCGATTCTAATAATCTTGTTGCAACAAATAAAAGTCTTTCTTTATTTATTAGTATATTGCGAGTAGAAGATGCGTTTGCTAGCATATAATACTTTAGTAATCTACAATATATAATAAGCAAGAAAGAATCAATTGTTTAGAAATTATTAAATTGAATATTCTTAATTTAAGTTTCTCTTTGTTGTATATTAATATTGTTTATAATTATTTTTTAACAATTGTTATACTATATTATAATATTAAGATTTAAGCTTGATTAAAAATCTTTTTATTTTAGTTGCAAATCGATTTTTCTTTTAAGAAATTATTTTGCGTTAAATGTATTAACAATTTACAAAATTAATATAAAAAAACTAGTTTTTTATTTGCAATATATAATTATTAGATTTCTTTAATAACAAACAAATTTTACTATTACAAAACAATTTTTTTTTTTAATTTCTATTAGTTAAAAATTACAAACAACAAAATTTAATAAAAATAAATCTTGTTTTAATCTTTTTAAAATAAAATTAATACAACAAATATATAATACAACAATTTAACTACAATACAAAAAAAGAATATTGCAATAAATTCGAAATCAAAAATATACTATTTTGCAATTATAAATAGTTACAACTTGTATCTTTATAATATAATATAAGATTGTTAAAACTTAAATATTAAAAGCTATTATTCGATTCTTTAATAAAATTTATATTGTTAAACTATTTTATTTAACAAAATTATAATATTATTTTAAACTTAAATTACTTTTTATACTATTTATATATAAGCAAGCAACAAATTGTATCTACTTCAATAGAAAAAATTTATAATTTTATACAAAAAAATAGTTATTTTTGCAAAGAACTCGCGATATACAAAAATACACATATAATATTTCAAGATCTACAAGAGAAATTTAAATAAATATATTAAATATTGTATTATATATTTTAAGATCTATTTCGAAAACTAATTTAATCAAAAAAATATTTGTTAAATTACTAAAATATTAATATCGATAATACAAGTAAAAAAGTTGCGATTTTTTAATTGACAATAATATATATAGTATATATTACTTAATTTGTTTTGCTATCTTAAATTAAATATATACAATTTAGATTCTCTTTTAAACTAAATTTTAATCTAGATATTAAACTAAAAATTAAAATTTCAATTCTATAAATCTTATATTTTTTCGAATATTTTAAATAATTAATAATCTAATTTAATCTTAAACTTTGTTGTTAACAAATACTATCTCTTTATTAAAAATAAAAAACAAATAATAGTTGCAATATTTATTAGTAATAAGTAATATATTTTTATTTTTGAGCGAATTTATAGTTGCTACAAGCTTATTATTAATATAATTAATATCGATTATCTATAATCTAAAAAACTAATTAAGAACTATAAATTTTTTGTAATATTTAATTTAATTGTTTGCGCTTCTATTTGTTTTTTCTTTAAATAAATTTTTATATTTGAAATAAATAAAAATACAAAGAATTTTGTTTAAATTAGCAATTAATCTATAATAATTGTAGTTAAACTTATATAATCTTAATTAATTAGATTATTATTAAGTATTCTATTAATTATATTTATTGTATTAAGTTTGTTGTTTATATAGCTTAGTAAACTAGTTAATCTACAAATATTGTTATATATCTATATAACTAACTTGTTATATTAAGTAAATGCAACGCGTACAAATCTAGCAATAATTGAAATCAAATATTAACTTCTTTAGATAAAAAAGTTATACAACAATATTAATATCTATAACAATTATTAAAATATTGTTAAATTTATTTATAGAGACTCTATATCTATAGAGATTATTTAATTAAATTTAATAAAAATATTTCAACAAAATTTGATACTTTTTACTAGACTTTATTTAAAAGAAATTAATTTTATAAATTTTTTTAAAAAACTTTTGAGTTAAATTGTTCTATATTTCGATTAAAAAACAAAGTAACAAAAAAGTATTCTTTATTTAGTAAACAATTATATATAAGTAATTTTAAAATATTAAGCAAAGACTAAAAAATAGTATTTAGAGATTAATATATTGTTTAACTTGTATATTTTAAATACAAAAAACAATTATATCGATAAATAGAATATTTTTGCTATTATAATTGTTTTTGCTTTTCTTTAATCGAAATTTTGTTAAATTAGCTTTTTTGCTATTTTAAAATATAGAGAGATTGCAATAAAGAAATTGCAAAATTTGCAACAATATTAAGCTAGCAAAGACTATTATAAACAAATAAATTTAAATATATATTAAAAACTTTGTATTTTATATATAATGCTAGATAGTATATTAAAAGAAGATTGCAAAATTTTAATAAAATTGCAAAAACAATTTGTACAAAGAATAATATAACAATCAAATAAAGAGAAGCAACAATAATACTAGAATAACAATTGTTTATATTAAAATAAGTTGTTGCTATATTATATATAGCAAAAAACTTATTATTAATTCGAAAATCTAAATTAATAAGTTTATTAATTCTTTTGTTTTTGTTGTTGCGTTTAAATTAACATATACTATAGCAAGTATTTTAATTATAAATTTTACTAAACTATAAATATAACGCAAATTTAATAAAGATATTCTAAGAGTATTAATAAGTATACTAAGATAAACTACTATATACAAAGAAACAATATTAATTAAAAATAGATTTTCTATACAAATACTAATTTTTAATATTGTTAAAATCTTGTATAATATATAGAAGATTATAACTATTTAATAGAAAGTATATACAACTATATTAAATCTAATATATAAATTTAAAATTAGATATTAATTAAGAAAAAAAGAATAGAGAAGAATTTATAGAACAAATAAAATCAATTACTTCTATAGTTAATTTTGTAAGATAAAAAGAAATTGCAAAATAATAATAAGTACAAACAAATTGTTTGCAACAACAACAACGTAGATCTAAAAAATTTATATTAATTAATAATAATATAAAATTAAAATAAATCTTTTGCAAAATTTATAATTTATTATAACTAAATTAACTCAATTTTAGAGACAAAACGCTCTTAATATATTTGTTTAAAAATTACTATATTCTTAAAACGCAAAACAAGAATCAACTAACAATATTATTTAAAAATTAACAATATTTTTTTAATTCGACTTTATATTTATTGTTTTTTTTATTGTATTTCTTCTTTCTTGTTTGCTAGATATTAATTAATTTAATTTTTAAAATCTTTTTCTTATTTTGTATTTTGCGCAAGACTATTAGTTGTTTATATATTAGATTTTTTTAATTTTTATAAATTTAAGCAATACGAAGAACAAACTAAAGAATTTAGAAATATTTTAAAAACAAAGCAAAACAATTTTTTATAAAATTAATTAATTAGCAAGTAAATATAATGCAAGAGTCTATTGCTTGCTTTAGTATAACAACAAATTTTATTAATATATTTCGAATATTAAATCTGCATAATTGTTATTAAAAAAAAATATAATAAATTTTTAATATTTTATAGAATCTCAAAACTAATATTATTATTTAATAGTTTTTTTTTTTTTTTTAAATTTTAATAGTTTTCGAGTTTTCGAGTTTTCGAGATACTTATACTATAGATATAAAAAGAAATCTACAAATTATTAAATAGCTTAAATATAGTATATATACAATATAGTAGACAAAGATTATATTAAATTAGAAAAAAGAGAACAAGAATAAAAAAATTAGTATTTAAGATAAAATAATATTGTTCGAAATCTATATATTATTAAGTAAAACTTTACTATAGTTATAGTTTAAAACTAATAAATATTTCTTTAATATCTTGTTTATAGAAGAGATTAAATAGCAAAAAACAAATTTATATAATAGAGAAACTTAATTAAATAAGATACAACAATTGTTTAAAGTATTTAAGACAAAATTGTTATTTTCTAAAATTTAGTCTAAAATTATAACTATTAGTTTGCTATTAGTATTGCAAAATATATTTAGAAAATCTAAATTTAGTATATATAATTAAAATACTTTTAATAGATTATTATTAAAAAAAATATATATTTATTTTATATTTAAATATCGAAAGCAATTGCGACAAAATTTGCTATTACAATTAGATAATAGCAACTTTAACTAACAAAGTTCGATTACAATTTGCAATTAACAAGTTTCAAATTAATATATCTATACGCTAGAGAGTTCGAACAATTCGCAATTGCAATTTTTAAACTAATATATATATATATTAGAGAGTTCGACTTGCGAGTTTTAAACTAATATATATATGCACTAAAGCAACTATTAATAAGTATTTAGATTATTGTAGTTTGACACAATTACGTGTTGCGCTATATATTGATATATTTATTTGCTTCTTTAAACTATCTTAATTGTTTATCTATAGTATTAGCAACTATATTTAAACGTAATTATAACAAATATAATTTTATTATCTTATTTTTCTATTATTATTTATCGAAATATTTTCTCAAAATTAAGCAAGATATCTATTAGTAGCAATTTTTTTTAAATTTATAATATTAATGTTTTTAGCAATTTTACTAATAGTAAATCTTAAATCTTCTCAACTAGTCTTACTAGCAAACAAATCGATTGCGCAAATATTCTATATATTAATAAACTTTTGCTAAATATATATAATTCTTATTATAGTTACAAAATTAACTAATTAAATATTAGAAAAGTACAAAAATTCTTTTTTTAAGTATTTTTATTTAAGATAAAGCGACATAAACTTAAACTCAAATAATAGAGATTTAATTTTTGCAATATTAAAATATACTACAAAAATTAAATTTGTTTAATTAATAGAAACAAATATATAGCTAGTAGTTTTGCGCAATTGTTTGTTAACAAGTTGCAAACTATTATTGTTATTAATAGTATTAAACAATATTGCAAATTAAAAATCAAAAATTAAATACTATTTATTTTTTGTTATATTAGATTTTGTAAATATCTAAACAAAGTCGAGCAAATCTTAAAAAACAAATTAAATATTAATAGCAAATTTTTGCAAATTTTATCAAACTTTATTAAGTACTTCGAGTATATATTGCTAGCAATCGACTTTTTAAGAAAAATATTAGAATTAATATCGAAACTCTAATATTAGAAAAGAAACAATTGCAATAATAGTTTAATTATTTTTAAATTATTTTTTTAAAAGACATTAAGCAACTAGAATAGATACAAAGAAATATAATATTTTTTAGAGAAGTTCAAAAGACACTAATAAAAATATTAAAATATTAAAATATATTATATAATAAACTCGATAATGCGTTATAGACTAGAAACCGGATTGTAGCTTATCTCGAATACAGAAATTGCATTTAGGACAAGCTTATCTCGAATAGAAATTTCTATTCGAGATATACTATGTCGATACTTAGCTTATACTTAATATAGTTATTTTAAATTAGAGAAATTAATTGCAATTTTTGTTTGCAATCGAGATACAAACTTAATATATATATAGTTTATATAGAATATAAATCTTTTTATTTAGTATTAATTAAAAATTAACTCTTAAAATTTTGTTTCTTTCTAATATATACTAAATATAAATTTAATTCTTTATATTTATAGTATTTTTAGAATTGTATAAAATCTATAATGCACAATTAATTAAGTTTAAAAACAAAATTTATATATTGCAAAATTATATTTTGTTATAGTATAAATTATTTTTAGACGTAGTATAAATTTAATATAGTTTTATATTTGCGCAATTTAATTATTTGTTTTGCATATATATTATATTTAAGCTTAGTCTATATTTAATTCAAATTTTAATAACAATATATTTTTTAATAGTATTATTAATTTTTTTGTTTTTGAAATCTTTATATTTTTTAACAAAAAGAATTCTTTTATATTTAAAATTTTTGCAAATTAAGATTAATAAACAATTTTGTAATAAATAAATAGAATTAAAATTTACTTTATATTTACTATATACTAGATATTTGCTAAATATATAAACAAATTTCGAATTTTAACAATATTAATATTATTAAATTAAATACAATATTAAGTAATTAAAATATTAACAAAAATATTTCTATAAACAATTAAGAAAATTAAAATATATTAAATAATTAAAATCTTAATAGTTTTAACAAACTATTATTTATAGAATTTAAAAATATAGTTTTTTTTATATATTTTATATCTATTATATATTAAGTTAATATTTATTATATATAGAGTTTTATTAATATTAATAGAATTGCAATTATTTTTAAAAAACGCAATTAAATAGTTATATTAAAAGTGCAAAACTATTACAATATTCTAATATATTTATATATATATTTAAAGAGAATTCTTTATTTTGTATACAAAAAAAATACAATATTAGTCGAGATCTTAATTAATGTTTTTATTAAAATATTAATTAATAAATATATATTTAATATATATTTAATTTAAGTAAGATATAATTTTAATTTATATTAAAACTAAATTTAATTCTCTATTATTGCAATTAATTTTAAAATTATTTAGATTGCTTTTTTATTTTTAGAAACTAAAAAAAAAAAGTAAACAAAATTTAATATTAAAGTTTTAAATATTTCGAAATTAAGTATTGCAAATATATATATTTAAATATACTATATATATATTTAATATATAATAGAGTTAAGTTTAAGAATATTAATAATTTTCGATAATATTTTATTTAATTAATATATATAATAAATATTAATGCGCAATAAAAATATTGTACAAAAATCTAGTATTATAGATTTCTTAAAAAATAACAAAATTAATATATATATTATATATATTTTAAATCTATAACTTGTATATATAAAAATTAAGATTTTGCTATATAAAAAATTTATAAAATAAACTTTTATTTTATCTATATTGTTTGTAAACTAATTTTATAGATTTATTAAATTAAATATTTTTTATTTTTTAATATAAAACTATAGTATACAAATTAAATTATTAACGCAAATTTAATATATATTAATATTAATTATTTTTGTATTTTAATAAACTACAAACTACAACAATATATAAAAAACTATATTTTTATTAAATATTTAATTTTTAGAAACTTTATTTGCAATTAATTTTATTTTAATACAAATTTAGTATATATTAAATATATATAGAATTTAATTATTTTTAAAGAAATAATAAAATTAAAACTAATATATATAATACGCAATTAAATATCTATATTTTTATTAATTAAGAACAATTTTTATTCTTTATACTAATTATATACAAAAATTATACTTATTATTTATTATATTTTATTAAAATATTTTAAGAAATTATTAACAATATAATTGCAATAATTAAATAACAAAATTTGTTGTTTTTAATAATATATAAACTAAGTTTATATTTAGTATATATATTGTTTGCGCTAAATATTTTGCAAAATATTTTGTTATCTTTTCTATTATATTCGATTTATATATAAAATATAACAAGATTGCTTTGTATTATATAATAATATTAATTTATAAACAAAAATTTAAAAAGTTTTTTGTTAAAATAGTTTTAAAAAATTAATTTATATTTAGTTTAAATATTGTATAAATCTAATTTATAATTTATAGAAATTAAACAAGATTTTTTTTTAATTAATTGTATTTTTTAAAAAAATAATAAATTAAAAATACTATTTATTTTAATAAAAATCTTTAACAATATATTGTTGTATACTATACTTATATTTAGACTAAAATCTTTATAAATTAATTATATTTTAAAATAAATTTTGTATTTAAATAGATTTAAAACAAAACAAATCTATATAATATTTCAAATTAAAATAAAAATTATT
>JAABUW010006892.1_pt1 | contig 13971 bp, 4 predicted proteins | sample 5560081 | NCBI WGS metagenome assembly JAABUW01 (sample SAMN10711882, study PRJNA513363) | rock metagenome | isolation source: Antarctica rocks | place: Antarctica: Victoria Land, Knobhead sud
CTACGCTTTGCTCAAGGAGCAGAATCCCGAATTGGTGCAAGCTGCGCATCGAGGCCACAGTGTCATCGACTCCGAGGGTGGCGCTGTGAGATCAGGGAGTTTAGCACCACGGAATATGAGTCTGGACGCTAAATTACCCGAGAAGGACTCCGACGACTTCGACGAGAAGGACGGCGTGAAGCGCAGCTAGGTCACCATCCTGGAAGAGCTATGAATGAAGTAGATATTCGCCCATGTACAGTAGATTGTTCATGTCGATCTTCACGCTCGCTAAGTCTACAAGACCAATATAGTTAAATTTGGAGCACGAGCAGAGACCTGGTGTTCCATGTGATAGAACCACTCAGATTACAATCAAGAGGAATATGTGCCGTCTACATTGTTGGATTCTATGAGATCAGCGTCGATGTATGTTCCCTGTTCGACCATGAACGAGGTTACGTGATGGTCCTATACCAATAGATAAAAGCCAAGACGATGCTGGAAGACTGTGGATTCAAGCTGTTCCGTACCCTATGATTACTCCACAAACTTCTTCCGCCATCGAACGTGCGCAATTGTCTTTCTGTTCGATTGGGACCCAGCTCGTGATTGTATCATGGCACAACACCGGAGCCAGGATCATCTTTCGGCATCGATATGTCTCGTCAATCTCTCACTCCACGGCTTGTTGAAGTACACAGAGGCACAAGCTCAATCACTTTGCTTCAGCGACGCAGAGGCATGCTATCACGTAGCCATGACACACAGCCATGACAGCGAAGCCAGACGTGGCACTTCGCGATTTCACCCTCTTCTCGAGCAAAGACACTTCCCCCTGCTGTATGAACGATTAAAGTTCACAAAGAGTTCATATTGTAGGCGACTATGTTATCTATCTTGGTTTTTCAATTCCTTTGTGTATTCCTTTTGTACGATCCAGATTCGGGGCACAAGGGCCGCTTGAGCAATGACGGGACGCCCAATCAATGTAGGTTATATCCCATCAGAGTGAGTATCAGATCATGCAACTGGATTGACAGTCGCTTGTGACGAGTTTTCGAAAATTTCTCCCAAGGGCTTGATGGTCGATGTTTCCACGGCTTGCCGATTGAGGACCCCACTGCTTTGGTCGCATCCTTTGTCCCTTCGTTCTCCACTAGCTCAATCACCCATTCCGTTCTTCTTGCGCCCTTAGCACCGAGAGGCTTGTCAAAAGTGCACTCATGCTCAAAGATCACTCTCGCTTTCTGGTTGTCAATAACAATATCAATGCGAGAGGTGGCTCCCAACAACAAACGTCACATTGTTACCATAAAACAAAAATGTGGCTTGCTGTGTTTCTTTGTTCAGTCATACGCACGTGGACCCACGTCCCCATTACGTGTTACCCAAGGAATACCTTATTCATTCGACGAAGATTCTTCCAGTTTTGTCTCCCAGAACTCCTGTTTCTACCAACATTCCTTTTACCTACTATTACCCTCCCGATTTCGCTGATAACAAACTCTGACCAACATTTACACTCATTTTATCCACTGACACTATTGTTGACTTGCACACAGGCCCAAAATCGACTCACACACTTTACAGCACAATGTTGCCGCAATCTTTTTACCTTGTTCTACCCTTCGCTTCCCTCGGAATGGGTGCCATCATAACAGAATATGTCACCGTCAAAACCATGACATACGTCAACGCCCCGGCGGCACCTACCATCCAAGCTGCAGTCCAGCCGCCAGCAATTGTTCATGGTTCTCTCAACCCTCTGCACTCACACACTTCAAACAAGGCCCTCACAGACGCAGTGCTCAATTCTGTCAACGTGTTCCGCAAACAGCATAATGCTTCCCCTCTGTCATGGAATGACACTCTAGCCAGCTATGCTGCAAACCACGTCTCGGGCTGCGTGTTCCAGCACACTAAAGGCCCCTATGGCGAGAATCTCGCAGCTGGTACAGATCAGAGTGTCGAGGCCGCTGTCGATAGTTGGGCAAACGAGCGGGCATCGTATGGTTTCGCCAATAGTGGATTCAGCATGGGCACAGGCCATTTCACCCAGCTGGTATGGAAAGACACAACGAGCGTCGGCTGCGGAAGAGTCTATTGCAACAGACCTGGGACGCCAGGATGGTTCCTGATGTGCGAATTCTATCCCGCTGTAAGTTGTTTACTTTCTTCAGAACAATTGTTCCCCTCAGCCTCGTTTTCTAGGGTGGGGGATGCTCATTACAAATCGTCTTCGCCTGAGTGCTGACAAGCGACATTTAGGGTAATGTCATCGGATCGTTCGCGCAGAATGTGCAGAGCAGGGTAGCCTGACGGTTTCTGCCAGGAAAGGCACGGGAAGGCTTACAGCATGTAGACATTAGGATCGTGGCGGGTCTATTTTGGTAAAATATTGGGAGCCGAGCAGTCTGCACAGCGCTGAGCGCGTGTAACTTGCGAGGCTGGCGATAGACTATTATTTGAATAAGAGCAGGATTATTTTGAGTTCTAGATACTTCCATAAGATTATTTTCACGAACAAGAAGCATTAAGATACATGGCTAGGTTAGACTGATCGCGTCGGGTCGGGTACCCGACCCAAAAGTCTTGGCGATTCGATTCCTAGAGTCGAAATCGACAATTCGAATCGATTTCTAGAATTGAAATCAAAACTCGACTCGAAAAAATCGATTCAAATTGTCAAGAGTATTAGTTTAATTATATATAGTTAATTTATAGTAATTAATATTTAATTATATAAATTATAATAAGATAATATATTATAGTAATATATTACTATTTTAAAAAAAGAAAATTAAATTGTATCTATAAGATCTATAGAGTCTATAGATACAAATAATATATTTTATTAATAAATTGTATTTATAAGATCTATAGAATCTATAGATACAAATAATACGTTTTATTAATAAATTATATATATAAGATCTATAGAATCTATAGATACAAATAATACGTTTTATTAATAAATTGTATCTATAAGATCTATAGAATCTATAGATACAAATAATAAATTTTTAATTCTAAAATTAGTAATTCTTAATATAATAATATAATTTTCGATTTCTTAACAATTCGATTTAATTTCTAATATTAAAATCGAAATTTAAGTTAAATTAAATTAAATTTTAGATTAATTTCTAGAGTTAAAATCTATAAGTTAATATAGTAAAAAATAGATAAATAACTAGTAGAAGTTTTTTTTCTAGATTAATTGCATAGAATTAAATTTATTATATAATAATAATTTAGACTGATCGTTTGATTCCAACATAATGCGAGCATCGTCTAGTTAGTCGTCATCAATTAGGCATCGTCTAGTTAGTTGTCACCAATTAGGGTTCACATTAGTTAGAATTTATCTAGCTAGTATTCGTTTCTAGTTTGATTATCAATTATTATATTATACAACTAGTTGTCTTGTTTGCTTTGTGTTCGCGACAATTGTCTTTCTTTTTGTATTAATTAATAGTTTCAAATATTAGTTTTAAAGACAAGCAATTCTTATTGCTTAAATTATTGCACTAGTTGCTAAACGCTATTAGTTATTATTTTTTTCGCTTTTGCTCAAACGTATTAACGCAAGTCTTAAGTATTTAAATTCTTGTATTAGACACTTATCTTATTAAGATTATTAATTAACATATTATACTAGCTTTAGACAAATGTCGATAACAATATTGTCGACACAACTTACTTAACGTCTTTTCAATTACTTAATGTTGTGTTTCGAGCTTCTATTGTAAACTAATATTTATTGTTAAGAAAATTCTTTTAAATACTTTTGCAACAAACTAGGCAATTGTTAAGCTAACAAACATTAAGAATCTTTCTTAACTTACTTATTAACTTCTTGTTTTCGCAAAAATCAACTATTCTTTTAAATTTCTCTTGTTTTTATCTATTATCGAGTTAGCTAAAAAGTTATTTTGACAAGCTTCGTCTTTTATCTTTGTAGAGCTAAAAGAACAACAAAACAATAGAAAAGCTAATTAATTAATTATCTAATTACTAGAGTAAACAATTAATAAGATCTTACTTTAAAGAGTTATAAAGAGATTTATTATAGCAACTAATAATTAAATATTAAACTTAAACAATTTCTCTATTGCTAAAATTTTCGAATTTAAAACTTTTTCTTCTATAAACGTTGTTAAAACGTTCGACTCTAAATTTTGTTCTTTCTTTAGTTTAATATTTTTAAACAAAAAGTCTTTTAATCTTTAAAGTACAATACAACAATTGCTATTCAAAAGATCTTAAAAAATTAAAAATAATTAAAACGTTTTTAATTAATTATTTAGCAAATCTCGAAAATATTTTTCGACAAATATTGTTGCTCTTATTGTTAATACTTACTCGAATAGCAATTTTAATTTAACAAAACAATTATCTATTCTTTTACGTCTTAATCTATTAACAATAAGCAATCGAACTTAGTTTTTATCTTTTTAGATTATTAAAAATTAATCTTCGAATTTATTAAATAATAATTCTTAATATAAGAATATCTTAAGATTCGACAATTATTTAATCGATAAAAATGCAAGTTTAAATTGAAAAAAATTATTTTTGTTTTTGTCTAGAAATTGCAACGATTGTTTTTTTACTTTTAGTAAATAGCGTTTAATAATCGAAGCAATACTAAATCTATTTATCAATAAATCTTGTTAATAGAATAGACAATTAACGAGCAATTAACAAAATTAGAATACTTTCGAACAAGCGTCTTTCTTTTTACTACTTGTATCTATTAACAATTGTTAAAAACACAAAGTCTCTATTTTTTTGCTTGTCTCTACAAATAGCTTTAGACAATTAGTTATTACAACAACAACAATTGCTCTTAAACAACAATTAGTCTCTACTACTACTTTTGAGCAATAATTAATCTTAATTGTTATTTTTGCATAATTAGCTTTAATTGCTAACTATAAATAATTAATTTTAATTATTACTTTTAAGCAACAAGCTAAACAACAAATTGCTTTTAATTAAACAATTAATTACGCAAACAAAAGACAATACAAAAATTAAAACTTTAATTAGTATTTTAGTTAATTAGAATATACTTGTTAAGATCGATCTTAACAAAAGAACTTTACTTTTACTCTTTAAATAATCGATTAACTTTAAGATATTATGCGTAATAAAATCAAACAAATTATTTCAAATTCTAACAAAGATTTTTTTTACTAAGATTGCGTTAAATAGCAAATTAATTGTTTTTATAAAAAGAAGTCTTTAATTATTGACAATAAATAGTTGTTAACTAAGTTTAAAGCTACAAATATTAAATTTTTTTATTTAGATACTTTCGAAAGCTACAACGCAAAATCTATTATCTTTGCTTATAAAAAGATAATTTATTGCAAAATTTTTATCTTTATAGATCAAATAAATAACTATATTTATATTGTCGACAAAGTTGTTGCTTGCGAGAATCTCTTCTTTTGCTTTTAAGAATCAACAATAATATAATATCTTAAAAAAATTAAAAATTTTAAACAAAAAACTTTTTGAACAATATTGTTAATCGATTTTATAGATAATCTTTGAACGCAATTTAAGATGCAAATTAATAAGACTCTAAATAAGCTAATATCGAAATCTTTTATTGCAAAGAACGTTATAAACAATTGCAAAACAATTAATTATCTTTAAAATATTGTTCTCTATTTTTAATTTGTTGAAATATTTGATTTGCAAAATTAATTAACTTAGATTTAACAACAACTTAATTTGAAGCTTAAAACAATAATAACTATATCTACGACAAGTATTATAATTTAAAACTTTATTAAGAAGTTCGAAGCAAAACAAAAGCTTTTTAAAACTATACTTATTTAACAACAAATAAAACGTAGCTTAAAAATTAACAAATGTAACAAAGATTTTAAATTTAATTAACTAGTAGATTGTTAACTCTTTGTATTAGTACAAATACACATAATTTATCTTTTACGCATATTGTACTACAACGCTTATTAGAATCTTGTTAAATATTTATCTTGTTTTTTGATACAAAATCCTAGATATGTTGTTAGTTAATATTGATCAATAATACAATTGTCGCAATTTATATCTTTATAATCTATACTATTGTAGTTTAATTTAATAAGAGAATTGTTAATGTTTAAACGTCTAGCAATTACTATCTCTAATACTAAGACTTAAATCGATAACAAAAATAAGAATTCTTTTTTCTTCAAAATAGACAATCGACGCAATAATATTAAAGAAGATTAAAATCGCAATTTCTATCAAATCTAAGAACAACAATTAATCTATTAACTATATAGCTATTAGCGACGTTTATATTAGCAAGAGAGCTATTTATCGTTTAGATACTAGCAAAGTTCTTATTAGTTCTATATTACTTTAGCATATTATATAACGCTTTTTGTTCTTGACTTTTATAATAGATAACAATTAGAGATTTTGATTTATTTTAGCGCAAAGTATATTAACGAGAAATTGTTTATTAAAGTTTCAATCTATTATATTAAGAACAAGCAATTAATTAACAAAGAGCAAGTTAATTGTGCAAACTTTCTTGCTATCTTAATTGATATTTATTAAGTCGACATATATTATGTCGATCTTAAAATTAACGTTATTCTAGATTGTTTAATTTGTCAAACTTGTTAACGTATTTTTTGATTAAGAAATAAGTTATTTAAACATTTACAAAGTTGTTACAATCTTAACTATTAAATAAAGAGAGATTATATCGAAGCTTTTTAAATAAATTTTAATCTAATAAATTTAAATTAAATTGTCAATAACTTAGATATAATCGAATTCGACGCAACAATTGTTGTTAACATTAAATTAGCTTTTCGATTATATTTTTATGCGACAATGCTTTTGAAATTTGTTTGGCGTAATATTATGCATTCTATTTGCGTTAACACAAAATATATAATATTCTTAATCGATTATCAATTTCTAGACGAGCTTATACTAGAATATTTATTAAAAAAGATTGACGCTTTTATCTTAATATGCGAAGTTGATATCGAGAAACATCTTACAAACAATTATTTATTTTTAGATATATATATTAAAGAATAGATTAATAGTAAGAGCGCAATAGCTTATATTTGTCGAAAGATTTACGTAGTAAATTATCTAAAAGTTAAGATATTTTTTAAGATAAATATTATAATCTTAAAGCGAATAATAGTAAATCTAGATAGCAAAATACTAACAATTAATTTTAAAATTATAGCAAAAAACAATATACAAGTTTGTAGAGTCTTAAAAGCAAGTTAAAAGACAATTGTTAATGCTAATACAATTATTGAAATATCTATTTGTTTGCTACAATTCTTGCTAGACAAAGACTATCTATTTAAGTTAAAACTTGTCAATGCGTATACTTATATTGTTAATTTTAGCGTATCTTTTATCTATGTTTATAATATCAATTCAATGTCAATAATTATCGATAAACATGTTAATTTTAATCTTTTAACAAAGTATAAAAAGCAAAGTTGCTATTAAATTGATGTTAAGAAATATCTATAGACAACGAAAGAAAAAATACAAGTAAATATATTAAAGAATAATTGTTAAATTATCTTGTTAAACAACGTTTATGCGTACGAATCTCTAGATAAAATTAGTTCTCTTCAAACATTAATTATCAAATTTGTCAATCTATAAATCGATAATAGAAAGACAATCAATCTATTGAAAAACAATTAAATAATAGTTTCTTTTACAAAGAACTAAAATTCGATAAATGCTTTTTATATTGTTTATAAAGTCTATCTATTAAACGTTCGAAATAAATAAGTAGTTAATAAGAAATTTAACAAACTTTATTAACAAGATAAAATAAAGTAATTAAGAAAGTTTACTTTTTTTGAGTTTCTAATATTTGTTGTTTAACGCATCGTTAATAAATTAAATAGACTCGAAAAAAAATTACAAGTTGTAATAGATATTAGAGAACTTAATAAGTTTGTTGTTACAAATAGTTATTTTATCTTAATGCAAAGTAACGTTATTACTTATATAAAAGATTGCAATTATATTAATTTAATAAAGAGTCTAACTTTTTTCTTCTAGTTTTTAGTAACTATAACAAATAGATATAAATTCTCTCTTATTAGTTATTAAGAAAAAGAAAAATTACAAATAGTTACTATAAGATTTAAAAACTCTTTAATGTATATATAGCAAATAATAAACAAGCAATTGCGAGAATTTCGAAAATTTATATATGTTTATATCGACAATATTATAGTTTTTTCTAAGACGTTTGTTTAGCATTTGAATTATTTTAGTTAATTTTTTCTTAAATTTATTAAACTTCGAGTTATTTTAAATTTAAAAAAGATCTTCTTAAATTACTTAAATATTATATTGTTAAAGCAAAAGATAAACGTTTTTAATCTATTTACAATTAAGAAACAAATAATTGTTATTAAAACAATTAAATTTTTAAAGAATCTAAAAGCTCTTAAAATTTATTTTGATCTTTTTAATATTAACAAAATAAGATTGCGTAATATATATAGAAAATTAATACTTTTTAAAACAAAAAAATGCAATTGCTAAAGAAAGCTTCGACTTTAAACAATTAAAAATGCAAAATATATGCTAAAATAATATTTATCGAAAATTTATTAATACTAAAAAAAATTTACATTTAGCTTTAACGCACTCTAATAACTTTTAACTTTTTAATTTACTTTAATAATAATCGATATCTCTATATTAACTTAAATGCAACAAAGAAACGCAACTTTAACATCGAAGTATATTATATTAAAAGCAATTTAATATTAGACAATTTTAAAAAGACAAATATTTAATATATTTTGTTTTTGTTAAAGATGCTTATTACGACTAAATTTTATTATTAATTTATTAAGTTAAAGATTGTTGCTTTAATTTAAACAATTAGAAAAACTCAATATTTTATCGAAGTTTTCAAATAGTCTACTATAATCTATATAAATTATTTGACAACAATAGAGATTGTTAAACAAATTACTCTATTGTCTTTGTTAATTAACAAGTTGAACTTAAGATTAATTAGAGTCTCTTAGTATTTGTCGCAATTTATCTTAAATATTTGTTATTATCTAGATAGACTTAATATTGTTTTAAAAACTTTATTAAGATTTGTTATCTTAACAAAAAAGAAAAAGCTAAACAATAATTAAAATATACTTAATAATATTAACGTCTTCTATAGCAAAACAAAGACAATTGTTAAAATTGACGCTAAAATAAATATTGTAAATAAACTAGTTGAACAAACAACTAAAGAAAAGACGAATATTGTTGTATAAAATACAACAAACAAAACAATTTCTTTTTACACTTATTTCATTAAAATAAGTATCAATTTTCGAATATATTTTATTAACGTCTACAATTGCTTTATTAAATAAACAAAAATCTTAAAAAATTTGCAAAGAGTTTTTATATTTTTCGAAATCTAATTTGCGCTAAACAACGAGTTTATCTATTTTATTAATTATATATAGAAAAAGCGTCTATATTTGTCTAAGAAGTTTGAAAAAGAAATCTTCGAACAAATTTATAACAATAATTATTATGCAAGTTTCTCAAAAATATATAAGACAATTATAACAAACTTTTATTTTTAAAAGCTAATTAAGCGACTAAAACAATATATAGCTTATTGTTGTTAATATAATATATATCAAATTAAGTAGCATTAATTGTACAATAGTCTTAATTTAATTATTAATTTTTTAATACTTTTCTATATAGTAAGTTTCGATTTTATTTTGATATTATTAAGTGTATAAAATATAGATTTTGCTATATTTATTATTTGCAAGTTCTTAAAGAAAATTACTATTTTTTCTAAAAAGACTATCTATATTGTAGAAGACTAAGCAACAATATTAGTTAACAAGTTCGCAAACTAAAATATGTCAAAAGCATTTATTTATAATTAAGATCGATTTTTTTTTTTAAGTTTTAAAAGACAATTTTTAAGAAACTTAAGATTAGTTTTTTGATCTTAATTGTTTATTATTTGCAAACAAACAACTAGAGTAAACAAATGAATTAAATAGTTAAAATTGCGCTTCGATATATAATAACTAACAATTCGAGTTTCGACTAAATTGTTTTTCTTTCTATATTAAGAGCAAAGCTTAACAATTTTTCTAATTTATTAATTAAGTTTTTGTTTAACAAACTTATTATAAGTTTTAAAATACAAAACTTAATATTGTTATTAAAGCTAAACAAGCAAAACAAAGATTAGCTTAAGAAAAAAACAATAAATGTTAGCAAGACAAAAGTTTTTATAGTTTAAACTAATATAATTTTTAAGCTTATTTACAACAAATATTATTAATCTTTATTTTTTAAAGTAGAAGACAAAACTTTTTTGCAATTGCACAAAGAATATAGTTTGTTATTAATTAAATTGCTTAAGCTTGTTATTTAGCGCATAAATTTCTTTAAGATATTTGAAAAAAAAAAAATTTAATCTATTAACTTAAATTGCTAAAAAATTAAATAATTTATTTAGTTATTTTTATAGCAAACTTAAAGTTCGCACTAGTCAATACTAATTTTTACAATTGTTTAGCATTAAATTATCTTAAGTTAATTAAAAAATTTAACAAGAATTAATACTTGTATAAGATCGAGATTCTAATTAATTATTAAATATGCAAATATAAACAAAAAGAGTTTATCTCGAAATTCTTAATTTAATAAAAAGAATATAGTTCGACGTTCAATTATTAATATAATAAGAATTTGTTTGATAAAGTTAAAGAGCTCGTTCAAACTTATAAAAAGAAGCACAATATATCTATATTAAACGTTATTTATTGTTTCGATCTAATAGATAGTTAAGCTATTGCAAAAGAGAGAGATTAAGTTTTCTTATAAATTGACAAACAAAATAGTAATGCGCTATCTTCTTTATAGAATAATAAGCAAGATAGCAATTTATTATTGCTTTTACGTCTTAGCAAACAAGACAATAATTATTTATTACAAACTATTAAGCAAGACAATCTTTTTATTAAACGTCGACAAAATAGATTTTGCAAAATAAAAACAAATAATCTTATTTAAATCTTGCAACTATGCTTGATTATATTAAAGACATTAAACTTATATTTTTTATATATATTGTTCTTATATGTTTAATAGTTAAACTTAGATTTAGAGTTGCAATATCGACAAATCGAGATAACTCTCCCTAGAAGCTCTTAGCGATTAGGGGCTTCTAAGATCGTTGTGCGCATGTTTTGGCTCTCGAACCTTATTAGCAAGATACAATTGACTTAAAGTTGTTCGTAGTTAATCAAAAAATTTGAAGAGTAATAAAGAGTTCTTTAAACATTATTTGTGTTGTTAAGATTTACGAACGCAATCTACAAACGCAATCTACGAACGCTATTTACAATTATTATGCGCACACAATTACGCAATAAAGATGTTTACGTCGACGCATAACTCTCGCATAGAAATCTCACGAATTGTTCGATTCTACTATACAAATTACTATAATGTAAACGAGTAACAAATAAAGACGTAATCGAAGTGCTACAAGAGTTTGTGCGCATCTCGAACATCAATAATTAAACTTTTTGTTAAGCTTTATTTGACCTTCTAAATGCAAGCTTTTGGAAGTCTCTTAAGTTAGTCCTAGAGGTGTCTCGAGCTATCTAGGTCAAATCTGCAATTTGAACTTGACGAGTCGTCTTCTCGATTTGCCAATAAACATAACGCGCTTTTATTTACTATTTATTTACTTAGCGCAATTACAAATCTTACTTAGTATTCTTCTCTTTATTAATATACTTTAATTTTCTTTTACTTATTTTAATTGTTAATTTACTACAACAAGATTTTATATCTTCTAAAGATCTATTTAGTTTAAAAGTTAAAATTTCTTTTGCATTGTTCTCTATTAAAAGATTTGTAGATAGCAAATTAGTATTTATGTTAAACTTTAATTACTAGATACTACTTGCAAGTCTATTCTACTTAGTCGAAAAGTTAAATATAATTAGCGAAGACAATAAATTGATGCAAAAGAAGTTAAAAATTAGCAACAACTTTACAAAGATTAATAGCAATAACAAGAACAACAATTACTATATTATTTATTAATTTGAAAATGTTTACGCAATTTCTCTACAATATAACAACGTCGAAATAATAAATATTAGACAAACGAATATCGCATATTTTTTGCAACTTCTTCGAGACAATACTTAGATTCTCTACGTAATCGATATTATATTTATTATCGATTTAGAATATATTAAACAACAAGAAAGCGTAGAGTATCTTGTATTAGACACAAAAGTATCTAAGATACTCTACGAAAAATTAACTAAAACAAAGAACAATTAGCTCGCTCTTAACTAGATTAAAGACATTGCTAGCTTACTATTATTAAATATTATCTTAATAAATAAGAAGTTAATTTGATCGATAAAAAGAATTATAAGTCGTAATAACTACGAAAGAACAGTTGACAAAGACGTTATAAGCTTTTTGAAAGAAGAGCACTTGATGCGAGCATTGTCTAGTTAGTCGCCATCAATTAGGCATCGTCTAGCTAGTCGCCACCAGTTAGGGTTTACACCAATTAGGGTTTATGTAGCTAGCATTCGTTTCTAGTTTGATTATCAATTATTATACTATACAACTAGTTGTCTTGCTTGCTTTGTGTTTGCGACAATCGTCTTTCTTTTCGTGTTACAATAGTTGAAATCAAATTGCATAAATTATGAAAATACTAACTATATTAGGTTAAAACTTAGCCTAATTAGGTATAACTTTCGGGTCGAGTTATAGATTTTGGGGAAAAACCGACCCAAACGATCAGTCTAAATAATATTAAGATTTAGATTTTGATTTCAACTATTAGGATTAACTTACGAAAAATTACTATATATAATAACGTTTATTAATAGCTTAAATTTCGATTCTAATATTTGGAATTAATTTGATTCAAAACAATTAATCTACTTTTTTCGATTTCTAACTAGCAAAAAACTATTAAATATCTAATACTAATTTTGTTTTAATCTATTATAGAATCTATAAATATTAATTCTAGACTTTAGATAATTAGAAGTTTGTTTGCAAGTAGTTTGTAAATTAATTGCAATTTTATTTTAATTCTAAATATTTGTTAAATATAAATTAATTATTTTGGATTAAATTAATTTTAAATATTAGAATTAAAATCTAAGCTATTAATAAACATTACTATATATAGTAATTTTTCTCGCATTAATTTTAATAGTTAGAATCGAAACTCAAATCTTAATACAATTATATAATAAATTCGATTTCGCGCAATTAATTTAAACGCTGAAGGCGCATGCTATCCTTCCAGTGATACCAGAATATTGTGCAGCAAATAGTCAGATGTTGTAGATGGAGTAATATGCTTCATGTTCCATGCATCGAGGATCATTTCTATCTACGACCTTCAGGCTTGCATACCAATGCCAGCAGATCGAGAAAGCATGATACCTCGTAAAACTACAAATAAATATCCTCCAACGCCTCGCTGAACACTACAAATCCACGAGTTACCGTCTTTACGACCCGCCGCCATAATCATAATCATTACCAAGACCACCATCAATACCCCTCGCGTCACACATAATCACAAACCCTCCCCTTTTCCTTTTCCCTCGCCTTCCTCCCTCAACCGCTCTCTAACCCGCATCAGCGCCTTCCCCAAAAGGTTCTCGCCCCACTCCGCACGCATCTCCTCCGCATTTTCTGCCGCAAACCCAATACCCCAGATACTATCGCGCGGACTCGCCTGCTATCACGTCAGCGCCCTTATTCCCACTCCATTCCCCACTTCCCCCCCCCCCCTTCTCACACCCCAACCACCCATGCCAAAAAAAAAAAGAAAGACCAACCTCAACCAACTCCCTCCCCCCCGTCTCCACCAGCCTCTTCCCCAGATCCCCTCCCTCCGCATCCTTC
>JAABUW010006893.1_pt1 | contig 13970 bp, 1 predicted proteins | sample 5560081 | NCBI WGS metagenome assembly JAABUW01 (sample SAMN10711882, study PRJNA513363) | rock metagenome | isolation source: Antarctica rocks | place: Antarctica: Victoria Land, Knobhead sud
ATAACGTTATTATACCAAAATATACTAAAAATAGTATAAAATAAGTTTAAATTTAGATTTTTCAATTAAATTCTATAAATATTGTTTAATTATTAATTTATTATAAAAAACAATAATGCATTACTATAATGCATTACCTATATCTATAAGCGTGCTAGATACTATTAAAAATATTAAATAATTAATATTAAGATATAATTTGCATCTATAGGCCCTATAGATCTTATAGATGCAATTTATTAATAAAATGCATTATTTGCATCTATAGACTCTATAGAACCTATAGATGCAATTTAATTTTTTTTTTTTTAAAAAGTAGTAATGCATTACTATAATGCATTACCTTATTATAATTTAAATAATTAAATACTGTTAAAAATATATTGATTATTAAATATATATTAACTACTAATAATTATAATATAATTATTTAAATAGTCTTGGCGATTCGAATCGATTTTTTCGAATCGGATTTCGATTTTAACTCTAGAAATTGATTCGATTTGACTCGATTTTTGATTCCAACTTTAGAAATCGATCTGCCAAGACTTTCGAATTGGGTTGACTCGAATTGTCAAGATTCGAGTCGATTAATCGATCCGACGCGATCAGTCTAGCTAAATAAAATAAAAAAATTAACAAAAAAATTTGTTTTTGTATACAGTCAGATTTATTAAATAATAATAAAAGAAACAAGTTTTAAAAAAGATTATTAAGAAAATTCTATATCTTCTATTAAAATAGTTTAATTAAAATTTTATTCATTAAGTTTGTTAATAACAACTAACTAATTATTTGTTTTTTTTTGTTTTATTTTTTAGTATCTTTTTAATATTTGAATAGTTTAAATTCTATTCTAGAGTACAATAGTAACAATAATAGAAACAACAAAAATAATAATAAAAATAAATATAATTCTTAAGTAGAATAGTCTGACAAATTCTGCGTTTTTTATTAAAATAATTTAATTAGAGTTTTATTTATTAAGTTTGTTAATAACAATTAACTAATTTTGTTTTGTTTTAATCTTTAATATATTCTTAATATTTAAGCAGCTTAAATTCTATTCTAAAATCTTGCAACAATAATAATTGAGACAGCAAAAATAACAAAAATAGCAAAAATAACAATAATAGTATATTTGTTTATATTTAAAATAAATTTTGATTTGCAAAAATTAAAGATTTTAATAATAAGTAAACAATAAATATTTTTATACAGAATTAAATTAGAGAATTAAATATTAATTAATTGTATAACAATTGCAATATTGTATTTTTTGAGAATATAGTATTTAAAGATAGTAAAAAAGATTAAATATATACAAAAAACAATTTAGAGTTTTTATTCTTTTGTTTGCAAGTAATAGATTTGTTTTAAGCAACTATAATATATAATTCTCTTTAATATTAAACTGTTGTTTAAATAGATTTAAAATTAATAATAACAAAAAATAATATAGATTTTTAAGTAAGTTTTTTCTAACTAAAATAGAATAGTTATACTATCTATTGTTTCTATTAATTATAAATTATATTTAATATTATTAATATAATACTAGTTTGATTTAGAATATTTTTGTTGCAAATATTGTTAAATATATATAAAAAATCTTAAGAGTTAGCAATATATTTAAACAAAATATTTTTAACTTTATAATTAAAGTAATTTTCTATATAGTTGCAAAAAATATACAATTTTTAAATATTAAAAAGACAAACATTTATATAATTTTTCTTTCTTAATATTGTTGTCGAAATTTTTTTGTAACAACTAATACTTTTATAAGTATATACACTTTAATAATATATTTAATTAAATAAAGAAATAAATAGAAAATAAGAACTAAAAATACAATTTTTTTTTTAATTTTTAAATATTATAATAAGATTTATTGAAACTTAATAGAACAATAATATAGAATATATAAAATTAATAAAAATATTGTTAAACAAATTGCAGATATTAACAATACAAAAGTACTAATTTAAATAGAATATATATATATATTTTAAATTGTAAATAAATTGAAGTATTATTAAAAATTTGTATAATTTTATTACAAAATTGCTTAAACAATTGTTTTTATTTTTATGTTTATATACAAAATTGTATTCTTTTTAATCTAAATAAGAGTTATACTATAATACTTAATTAATAAGATTTCGACAGCAAATTATTATTTCGATTAAATTATAATTTAATTATTTAAAAGAATTTAATAATATATTAAAATTTAGACTACTATTTTAATTTATAAAATTAAAATTAATTTTATTTTTATAACAATATTGCAAACAACTATTTTATATTATTGTTTTTTTATTCGATTTAAATTGTTTTTTTCTCTTAAATTTCTTAAGTAAGTACAACAAATATAATTCTTCAAATTTAATAATTTCTGTACTTAAGATTGAATATTGTTGTTTATTAAAAAAATTAATAAAGCAATATAATACATAATATAAACAGCTTGTACTGGAGAAAGATTAACAAAATAAAAAATACAAAAACAATTTTGTTATAAATACAAGTATTTAAATTAGTTTACTAAAAAACTTATTAAATTTTTTTTCAAATTTAAAAGAAAGTTTTGAATCTATATTAACTGTAATTAAGAATTTAGAAAAATAATAGTATTATTATTCTAAGTATTTAAATTAATTTATTTAATTAAAAAATAGAATACAAGAGTTTGCAATATATTTAAAACAATATTTGCAACATTTGAAATACAAAAAAAAAAAAAAAAAGTTCTAAATCTGCGTTAACTATAATTAAAAATTTAGAAAAATAATAATAATATTATTCTAAATATTTAAATTGATTTATTTGATTAACAAATAGAGTACAAGAGTTTGCAATATATTTAAAATAATATTTGCAATATTTAAGATACAAAAAAGATAAAAGAAAAAGAAAATTCTAAATCTATATTAACTATAATTAAGAATCTAGAAAAATAATAATAATATTATTCTAAATATTTAAGTTAGTTTATCTAATTAAGAGATAAAGTACAAGAGTTTGCAATATATTTAAAACAATATTTGCGATATTTAAAATACAAAAAAAAATAAAAGAAAAAAAAAGTTCTAAATCTGCGTCGACTATAATTTAGAATTTAGAAAAATAATAATATTGTTATTTTAAATATTTAAGCTAGTTTATTTAACTAAAAAATAAAATACAAAGATTTGCAATATATTTAAAATAATATCTGCAATATTTGAAATACAAAGAAAAATAATCGAAAGTTTGTTATATTGTTCTAATTAAACAAAAGTATAATATAATAATATTATTAAAGTCTATTACTATATATTTAATTGTATCGAACTTAATAACAGAGTTGATCTCTAGATTATTTTATAATATAAATAACAAAATATTGTATAAAAAGTCTTAAATTTCTAGACAATATATATAATTTTTTTTTAAATTGTTTGTTTTAATATAAAAGACAAGAGCTATAATAGAATTAATATTAGATTAACAATAATTTTTTTATTATTAATTTTGTAGAGTCTATTATTTATATACTTAATATATTTTATAGCAGAATTTTTCTTTAAAAACAAAATAACAATCGATTTAATTTCTGTAATATTAATTGTATTTATTAGAATTATTTTAATAATTAGATTATTATAAACTTATTTAAAAATTTAACTAAATAAATACAACAATTTTAGATTAGAAATAATAATTTTGCAATATAGATTTTAAATTGTTAGATAAAACTTGTATTAAATCTAAAAACACAAAGAATTGTCCAAAAAATGTAATGTTTTAAAATAATTATTGTATAAAGTTATTTTTATATTATAATTGTTAATATTATAATTATTAATATTAAAATTGAAACTTTTTTTCAAATTTGTTTTAAACAATTTTTTTAATTTACTGTTAATAGCTTAAGATAATATATAGATTTCGAAATTATATTTTGTATTTTTCTCTATTATAATATTACAAATTGTATTTATAGTAACAGTTTTATATATATTATATTCTATAAAATTGCTGAATAATATATTAACTAAAATATAGATACTTAAATTTAAAATATTTTTAAAAACTACTTTATTAAAAAAAAAGTAAAATAGCTATATTGTTGCAAATAATTAAATAGACAATTTAATATAGAATTTTTAAGACTTTTTAATATTTTATTTTTAATAAGTCTTAAAATACAAAAAGAGATCTTATATATATTCTATTTTAATTAAAGATTAAAAACTAATAGAAAGTTTTTTAAAAAATTATAAAATATAATTCTAAAAGTAATAAATATATTTGTAAAATTGTTTGCTAAATAGATTATATTAAAAAATAATTTATAATTAAGATTTAAAGTTGTCTAATTTTTTAATTAAGTTTTTAGAAAAAGTCTATTGTTTAATATAAACTATAGAGTTTGTTTTTAAAAAACATATTAATATATATTTTTGTAAAGTTTAGACAAATCGATAAACAATTAGTTTATTATATTTAAGTTTTCGAAAATAGAGTTTTTTGCAATCGGAAATAACTCTATTAAAATATTGCAAAATTTAAAAAATTTATTAAAATTGATAATTTTATAATTAGAATTTTCGAAATTATATATATTTTGTTTAAAAGATTACTAATAAAATTTAAGATAGTTTATCTATAATTAAAGAATTAAACAAATTATATTTTTAATATTATATTTTGTTATAGAAATCTAATAAAATAATTTTTAAATTTAAAGATTTGTTTTTAGAGTACTGCAATTAATACTAAAAAATAACAATATTTTTAAGCAAATCTGTTTTTCAATATTATTTACTATTTTTTCTACTAACATCAACAATACAAATTTAAGATTTAAACAGTTATTTTCTTTGCTTTTAACTAATTTCTGTTTTAAATCTTTTTAAAGTAAAAAAACAAAAAAATTGTTTAAACTATTAACTAATACTATAGAATTTTAAGTTACTTGTTGTATTGTAAATTCTATTTATATATATTAAATAATATAATATAGAATTAAAATAGAAAATTTACAATTTTTCAATAGAACAATTATTAAAAATATTAATATATACAAAATACAAAATACAAAACGCAATTCTATTGAAAAAATATATAAATAGATTGTTAAAAGTAAAAAAAAATTAAGTTTAAAAAAAATTAGAGTAAACAAAGACGCAAATAGATTAATTTGCACAATAAGAAATTTTAGTAAAAGTTATTTTTTAATAGATTAAAAAAACAAAAGTATAAACAAAAGTAAAATATTAATTTAATAAAAAAAAATATAATTTTCTTTTCTTTAAGATTTGTATATAATTAATAATTTTAAGATTAAAGTTGTAATTTTTAAATTTAGTAAAAATTTAAGAGAAAAGATAAGACTAATTGTTGTTTTAATTATTAATATAGATATTTAGAGAGATTTATATTTAATAATATTTAGTAGCTTTTAAAATATAAATATAATTAAAAAATAACAAGATCTCGAAATTGTAATAATAAAAAGATTCTATTAAACTAATTTTTTTTCTATCTTTTTTCTTTTTATAGTTATATTTTAGCAAGCAATTTTAAATCGAAGATTATATTTAAAATTTATAAAATATCAAGTTATTAGAGTACTTACTTTGTAAAATACTAATTAAAAAATAGATTTTTTAATACAAACAATTAAATAGAGTTTTAATCAAATATTTGTTGTATAGTTATACAAATATTTGTAATTAATAATAATACTATTAATTTAGTAATTAACTAATTGTTAGCAATCTTGATAATTATAATATTGTAAGTTAGATATTTAAGAGAAACTCGAAAAGTAGAGAAGTTAAAATACTATACTAGTTAATATTTTTATACTAAAATAATAAACAATTAAAGCAAAGTTATTTATATTGTAATAAGTTAATTTTAAAGTACTATACAATTGTTTGCATTTAAAAGATATTTTAGTATACAATTTATTTAATAATAAAATAAAATTTAAATTTTAGAAGTTAGAATTTTAATATTTGCAATAACTGCAATATATACAATTTAAAGAAATATATACTCTAAATATATAACTAACAACAAAACAATAATAAGAATAGTAAGAAAATTTTTTAGTAGATTTTTTTTAATAGAATTTGCTAAAATTATTGTATTAACAACAGAAGTTTTGCGCAATACTTAACAATAAAAATAAGTTATTAAATATAATAGTATAAAAGATTTTACAACTTAAATAAGAACATAAAGTATATAATAATTTTAAAAAATATAGAATAGATAAAAAAAACTAATTATTGTAATTTATTTGCAAAAAAATTTACAAATAATACAAATATTGTTTTTACTTTATATATATTTAAACTTTAATATATATGTTTTGGAAATTAATATTATTAAATACACTTATATATAGAAATTGTAAAACTATCAAGCAATATTTTAATAAAATATTTATTTTTGTTTTTAATTTTTATTTTAACAACTATTAAGTTTTCTACTTATAGTTTTTTTATATAATATTTACTATATTTATTATATACTATCTATTATTAATACTAAAAAAGATATTTGTAAAACTATTTCTACTATTTTTATATATATAGATTTTAGAGATAAGAGTCTCTTTTTAATTTAGATTTTTGTAGAAAAATATATTTATTTTAAAAATTGCAAAGATCTAAATTATAAAATAGATATATATTTAATTTAGAATTTTATTGTTTTTTATTAGACAAAACTAGATATTTTTTGTAACAAAAAAAAACAAATTTGTAAATATATTTATCGAAATAATTATACAAAACTGTATAAATAGTACAATTCGATTTGTACAAATAGTTAATAAAATATATTAATTTATTTATATTTTATATATATTGTCGATAGAGTATTTAAGTTTGTTATAAAGAAAGTAGTATTATATTTTCTACTTTTTGTTGTTTTTGTTGTTTTTGTACTTGCTGCTTTTAACAAGATTGCAATATTATTGTTTTTTATTTAGATAGTTGTTTAGAAACTCAATCTTAATAATAACTTCTAAAATATTTGCGTATAGTTTATTTAAATTAAATATATAATTGTTGTTATTAATTTTGCGCAATTTATTGCAATAATTAGATTTCTTATTTATAATAATTTTATTGCAATATATATCGATAAATTGTTTTTTTAGTAGAAACTTAAAATATTGTAAGTCTAAATTTGTTAATAATCAATATTAGAAAAGCACAAATTATAGAAATATTCTAAAACTAAAAATTTTAAACTTATTTTATTTACAATTTGTAATTTTAACAATCTTTAAATTTATTTGTCGACTATATTAAATAATATAATTCTTGTATCTATTGTTGCAACTATAGTTAATATTATATTTGTAAATATATTATTGTTTTTTAAATTAAATATTAGGCAAAAACTTGTAGTTTTTATTGCTAATTAAATAAGAAAAGTAATATTTTTCTATTATAGTATCGAATTCTTGCAATTGTATATATAAGTATTTTAGATATTTATATTTTTAGTAGATAGAAAACAACTAAATATATATTTTTAAAACTATTTCTACTAGAGAGCAGAAACAACAACTACTATAATTATTAGATTTTTTACTTTTTGTATTAATCGATTTGCAAATTTTATTAACTCTAAATTTCGCAAGTATAAAAAAAAAAAGAGAACAAAATTAATAAATATTTTTATATTTTAGTATTGCGTAAAATTAAAATAAAGAAAATTATTAATTTAGAGTAAAAGATATATTTAAAAAAAAATTATTAGATAATCTACTCTAGTAGAAAGATAATAGATATATATAAAAAAACATTTTTATTTAAATATTAATAATCTTAAATATATTTTTATATTAATTTTTATAATTGAGATTGTTGTTGTTATTGACAACAATATTACAAAACTATTAAACAAACTATATAAATATTTTTATTAAATAGAAATTAATAGCAATTTATATTTTTAATTAGTTTAGAATTCTAAACTTTTAAAAGATTAAAATTTATCTAAGATTTTCGACAATATAATATAGTTTCTTTTCGATTTAATTAATAAAAGTCTTGTTCTCTATTAGAAATAATATAAAAAATTACTTAATACTTATATATTGTATAAAATTAAGTTTAGAGATTATTTAATTTAATAACAAGTTATTTAGATTGCGCAATTTTAAAAAGAACTATATTTTTAAAATTTCTATCTACTAAATTAATATCGAGAATTTGATAAATAATTAATAATAATCTCTACAAATCTGTCTACTTTGTAACAATATTTATAGCAAAATAGAAATTAAAATCTATAATAAGTTAGTTAAGAATATCTAAATAAGTTAGTTAAGAATATCTAAATAACTTATATTGAAAAAACTATAATAGAATTAAAGTAAAAGCAATATTTAAAAAACAATACAACTATAAAAATATAGAAAGAATAGTTTAAACTTAGACAATAAAATATTATTATTATAAGAAAAAAACAAAAAACAAAAAAGATTCGAATATTCTTATTAAAAAAATATTCGAAAATAAAAAAACTAGTTACTAAGCAAGTTAATCAAAATTTTATAAAACTATTAAACAAGTATTTATAAAAAAAATGCGCTAGTTTACTATAAATAACTGCGTTTGTTTTATTAATACTAAATATACTATTTTGTATTTTAATTACTTTGCAATATTGTTTAGTATAGTACTTGATATTTAAATTAATATAGATATAATATATTATTAAAAATATTTAAAAATTCTGAAGTTTACAAACAATTTTATATATTATATAAAAAAATATTATAAAAGTTGTACTTAAGTTAAAAAGATTAATATATATAAATATTTGAAAAAAATCTTATATAATTAAGAGATATAATAAGACAATTATTACTAAAGATAGTGCTTTTGCACAAATCTATTAACAAAAACTGCAAAAATAACTATTATAATAAATATTATATATATAATAGATAAAAACTTAAAATATTATACTAATTAGATTTTTTTAAATAATAATTTTTTAAATCTAAATTTGGTTTTTAAATACAATTTTAGTTTAATATATTTATTGCTTAATCTTTTAAAAGACAATTATTCTATAGATTGCAATATATTGTATTATTTAATTAAAAAGATACTAAACTAATAGATACAATAGATTAAAATAAATCTAATTGCAATATTTTATAATTGCAAAAAATAAATTAAGTTTATTAGTAATTTTTATAAAGATTGTTAATTTAAGTCTAATTTATTGTCTATATTATTTTTGCTATATAACAAAAGTTACAAGATTGTAATTAAGAAAAAAATTAAAAAATTATTGTTAAACTATTCTTAAATATACAAAAAATTGTTTAAAACTTCGAATATATATATTAAATATAATAAGAAAATTTAGTAACAACTTAATTACTTAAATATTTAAAATAAAAACAAAAAGTATTATTATTTAATTAAGAATTGCTATAAATCTTTTCTTAATAAAATAAACTATATTTTAATATATTGATTTTATAACTACAAATATACTAAAAGCAATATTAATTAATTTTTTAAAAACAAACAATTAAAGTTACTTTATAAATTTGTTTTTTATTTAAACAATAATATATAACTTATTAAGTTAAATAATGTATTATAAAAAATATCTAATAACAAATAGAAAATTAACGCGTTTAAGTTAATATTTAATATAAAAAATATAACTTATTTTAATTAAGTATATAAAATATACTATTAACTAATAGACAAAATTATTGTTTTTATATTTAATTATTTAGTTTATACAAACTATTTATAATATATATTAATTCAACAATATATAACAAAGAACAATAAATTCTAAAATTAATATTATATAGTTAACAATTAATAAGAAAAATAGAATTTTTATTTAATTAAAACAATTGTAATATCGATTTTTATTTTAACAAATAAAATACAGTTTTCTAGACAACAGAAAAATCAAAATATATAGTTAATATATATAATTATTAAGAATTTAAACAAAAATATACAATAAAACTATTAATTAGATATAATATTATTAAGTTATATTTTAATAGTATATATTAAAAAAGACAATATAAAATATTTAAATATAAAGATATATTATAATACTATAAATTATATAACAAAATATAAATAAAAAGTAATTTGCTAGAAAATTATTGCGCTAACTATTTAATACTAGTTTTGTGCAATTTTTTAACAAAAGAACTAATAATTTATTGTATAGATAACTAATATAGATATTACTATTTAATATTAATAGAACTAATAATTAGCTATTTAAAATAAATACTTGTAATTAAGATTAAACAAAATTGCTATTATACTATATATAAGATATTTTTAGACAAATATAGCAATTTAATAAGTATATAAATATTATAGATATATAAAGATATACTATAGTAACTTAAATTTCAAATTAATTATAAAATTAATAAAAAGAACTTTAAGTATATTTATAATATAATAATAGTAGATTTGTTATATTAACTTAAGAAAGATATCTTAATAAATTTGATAAATTAACTAAAGAAATTTATTGCAAATATTATTTTTTAAATTAGAACAACTTATAAATATATTTACCAAAGCAAGAAAGTAAAAGAAACAAATATTATATTTAAATTGAATCAAAGTTTGAAATCAATTTCTAAGATTCTTAATCTATATATTTTTAAGTATTTGAGCAAAATTTAACAATAAATCGAAATTAAGCAAAGCGCTATTCTCTACTAACTAATAGCAATTATAATATTGTTACTTTGTTATTATATTTTAGTTGCAATTTATATAACAAAATTGATAATTAATCTTATAATATTTGCAATATATTGCTTTTACAATAAAACAATCTTGTTATATATATAATATACGCAAAAACAATTTAATATATTTAAAAAAAATTGTTAAATATTAATTAATAGATATAAGGATAATAGAAGTTTATTTTAATATATCTAAATTCTATATTATTAGTTATTATAAAAAATTTATTAGAAAATTTAATACAATTAACAATTTTAATATCAAGAACAACAAGTATATCTATATATATTTAATAAAGAATTTCTATTTTTGTATTAATAAATCTTCGGAATTTATAAATCAAATATATATATACAATTTAAGAAAAATAATTTTTCTAACAATAGATAGTTAGATTAAATAAAAAGAAAATTTAATTAAAATTTAATCGAAAATTGTTTTAAAATTACAAATTTCTTATTTTGCAATATCGACAAAATTTAATAACTAAAAATAAATACTTTTCGATTAAGCAATCTTAAATATTAAATAAAACAATTACAATTCTATATATATTAGAACTCTTAATCAAATTTGTCAATTTACTAAATTAAAAAACTAATTTCGACAGCAACTATATTTATATATTAGCAACAAGCTTGTTTAAACAATCTAAATAAATTAAAATAAAACAATAAATCAGCAATATAAATAACTCGAGAGTAATTGTTTTGATTCTATAATACTTGCAATTAACTTACGCAAATAGATAAGAGAAACAAATAATTTCTAAATTAAGAAATATTTTGTATATATATATATTTCGATAATTTGTTTTAAATTTAATATATATAATCTTAGTAAATTCGATCAACAAATAAAGAAAATATTGTATTGCTCGAAAACTTAGAACGATTATATTAATATCTAATAGCAAAATTATATATAATTTCAGAAATTCTTTTCGAAAAAGATATATATTGTCAAATTGTTATTAATATATAAAAAGTGCTCTATTAAACAACTATTACTTATTTTGTCTATTATAAATTCTAAGAAAAGAAACAAACAAAATTGAAAAAAAATATATAGTAAAATATTTTTAAATATTTTTAAATAGTATAACAAAAAAGAGTTAAATAGATTAAACAATATATTACAATTAAAATTTTAATTAGTAAGTTGTTATATATCTAGCTAGTAGATTGCTTTACTCGACGAGTTTTACTCAACAAGTTGCGCTAGTTTCTAAGAGAACTAACTCGACGAGTAAAAATAAATTTGCGCATAGCTAGATAAATTATCAATTCAACTATTTATTACAACTTGTCTAGTATTTGTTTTGTGTATTTTTTGTTTTGCTTTCGTAACAAATAGTAGCTTTATATTACGAGTCTACGCCAGTATATAGCCTGCGCACAGTATGTAGCACCGGGAACGGATAGCTATATATGCTTTTACAGCTCTGCAAGAGAGCACTAGAAGCACTGCTCTTTTTGTTTTTCGAGAAAACAACAGAAATATAGAGATTTGCTTCTTTTGTTCTGCAAGAAAGTAAGAAGAGCAAAAAGAATTTTATTCAATATATAGATTCTCGAACACAACTCTTTTATAAATTGTGTTCAACTTATCTATCAAGTTATTTTCTATTATTAATACAAGCTGCAAACTCTTGTTATCAAAAGATTGCTTGCATTATCTGAAAATATCTACAGATTTTTTTAACAGTATTAATCTATTCTGATATTCTAGTTGTCTAGATAGCAGTATAACATTTTAAATATTCTAAAAATGTTTGTATTAGATTAATATATCTCTATTTCGAGTACTAGCTTATCAGCACTATATTAACTATCGATTATAAAAAACAACAAAATCAGAATTAACAAGTCCGATATCTATTATAGAGACTGTACCGATCTGAAGAACTGATTTATACAGATAGATATTTATTTTATTTTCTATTCTGTTTTAGCAAATCAGAAAACAATTTTTGCATCAATATTTTTCAGAGCAAGAGTTTAATACTAATTTAAATCAAATTTACAAAAATATCTGAAAAATTATAACAAAAATCTCTATGCAATATTTACGAACTTCGACAACTTCAAAAGAGAATTTCGAAAATTTTTTAAAATATTTAACAAAAAACAAATCGCAAAAAAAGTAATTTAGTATCTAATTTAACAAATTTCTGCAGCAGACTATACAGCTAGATTTCAGAAATATATCAATCTAATCGAGTAGAATAATACTGTATTTATAACAATATTTCGACAAAATCTCAAAAACAATCTAAAAAACAAAATTATATATAATAGAAAAACTCTCAGCAATATATCTGATTTTATCGAAATAGTTATCGATTTTGACAACAAACTGTATAAAAAAGCTATAAAAAAAGATACAATTAATTCCGAGAAAGAGCAGAAATTTTTTTCGAATCAGCAATTAAATATTAGTAGAAAGAATCTTGTTCTAATCAGAAATACAGTAATTCCGATTATTGTAAATCTGTATCTATAAAACTGAATTTTACTCAGCAATATAAAGAGAAGAATTCTAGAAAAAAGCAAAATAATAAATTTCAGAAAACGTACTATTTATATAGCAAATCGGATTATTTTGCAAAAGATTGCTGATTACAAAACTTGATAGACTGTTAACAAATTAATACTATATTAAAAGAGATATTCGATAGTCAGAACAATATCAGAAAACAAATCGATACAAAAATAAATATTTTCGAGACTGAATCGGACAATAACTACTATTTAATAGAAAATTCAGATTAGTTATAGAAAGTTCTAGATAAAATATTATCAGACAAAATATTTGTATCTATATAGAAAATTAATTAAATATTTAATAAAATTATAGAAACACAACAATCAGAAATGCTATATTTTTATTCAGCAATAGATTTAGACAACAAATACAACTGAATTTTTTTTTACAAATATCTAGACAATATTACAAATTATTTTAATATTTTAGCTAGTTTATCAAGAGAAAAAAAGATTAATCAAACTGTAAATAAATGCGAGAAAGCGCTAGAAAGCAACGCTACTATAAAAAAAGATATTTTCGACAAAATCGAACAACAACTGAGCAGTATAAGTCTATTTCGAGAGAAGATAGAGAAAGCAAAAAAATACACAATACTCAGTTAAACAGAATACTATAACAATTTATACTAAATTTATC
>JAABUW010006894.1_pt1 | contig 13969 bp, 15 predicted proteins | sample 5560081 | NCBI WGS metagenome assembly JAABUW01 (sample SAMN10711882, study PRJNA513363) | rock metagenome | isolation source: Antarctica rocks | place: Antarctica: Victoria Land, Knobhead sud
GGTCCTCGAATTCGTTCAATGCCTTCTTTTGACCTTATCATTGGATGCTGACTTCAGATGTGCTCAGATGCTGGAGCCATACTCCGCAGATCATACAGTCGCCACCAGACCGACACAAAAAAAGGTCATGCACTACGATCCCCAAACAGAGCTCTTCAGATGGGTGATACAAGCAGATCTTGAAGGTTAGTCCAGTGTCGCCGAGTGCACTAGTAGCCCGAATTGACCGTAAAGCAGGTTTCAGATATGTGAAGATTAATGTCCCGGGCAACGCATGGCCAATAGTCTTGTACAAGATCGACGACAATAAGGACAAGATATCGTACACTACGACTCCAGAGAAGCGAGGCATTCCTGCGGTACCCATAGCCAAACTTCGCCGGGATGATCTGAGAGGGTGTTCCGAGGACGAAATGCCGTCGCTTGACGATCAAGAGCTGTGGATTGGTGGGTAAGGCACACCTCTGCGTTATTTCCCTTTTAGTCGCGAGGCATGTTGCGGTGGTACGCCACGTTTTGAACTTTTCATGGTTTGCATAGTCTTGAGCGTTATCCTTTTTCTCGGGAGCATTCCCTCGTCCTGAGTCAGTCTTTGCTTACAAGTACTTGATGATTGCTTCACTTTTGAGGAAACCAGTCCCTGCTTATAGACCGCTTTTGCTCCAGTGAATATTTCATGGCTCTCTTCAATGTCTTGATCAGGTTATGCTGACACCGGAACGTGTGCAGGATCGGCAAGATCGAGAGCGATGTGATGACTGCATCAGCTCAGTCCGGCGCCGTTGGTGGCGAGCGGTCGCATTTAACTATTCCAGACATCGAAATTCCTCAGCGTGGTATGATAACTACGAAGATGTTCAAAACGGGTTGTGATTCAGATTCTCAAATGTCTGAGTGCGGAACGGATGATGGCGAGACGATCAAGACACCGATGTATTTGGTTGACGACGGCGAATGGATGCAAGTGGCTGCTTCCGAGGTCAAGGTGTCCGCGAATTGAGTATTTTGGGAACTTGTTGTGATTGCTACAACGCCCTGAGGTGTAATGGCGGCGCTGAATCTAGAGATCCCGTAAAATTAATGTTCCACAGGTTGAGTTTTCATTTGCATGTTTTGGCGATTTGCTGATCCAATAAATCTGGAAGCGACTCCTTTTTTGAGTATTTGATGCCGACACGGTTGAGTCAACTACTACGTGCAGTGTCGTTGGTAATCAGGGTCAGAGAAGAATGGACGATTTTAACTGACCTCGCTGTGATGTTGTAAAGACTTAAGGAATAGTCAACAGGGTCCTTTACTCAAGCCGACACAAACAAAATTTCTACTTCAATGAAATCAACCAATTCTCACTCTATTACCTTTCGTTTGAATGCCGACCACTACCAATTTTCTGTCTAATCACCCAGCAACCTTGACAACAAGAATCCACCCAATATCGAAGTGGCCCCCCCAGCGCCTTACCAAATATCTCCTCGGGAGTCCAGGACCGCTCTATAACGACACAGAGATGGAAGAGCAACGGGATATTGTGAGCGTGGTGGTGGAATACTTGTAGATGGATGGTTCGGATAGGATACGGGAAGAGGCTGCTTGCTTCGAATTGTCGTCTGCGGCTACAGATACGCTTTATTCTCTGCTGCACAAACATGGAATTTACCATATGATCGTTAGAAGTGCGAAGTAGTAAGACAATGGAGGCATTTCTTGAGTGGAGGAGAGTAAATGCAGTCAACAAGAATCCGAAACCCACGTCTTCGGAGGCTCATTCATCGGAAGGATACCGCCATGTCCCATCTGTAAAGACCGCAAATACTTGGCGGAGGATTCACATTTTGAAATATCTGAAATGGCGTTAGGTACATCATACGAAAAACGGGGCATACCTCAACCACTCATCCTTCTCATCGATGACCAGATCATCCATATACAATATCATCGATCATCAATCATCATCTTTTCCATCAAACAGCACTCAGAACCCAGAATCCCCACCGCCACTAACTCCCATCAGATGAAAACACTGACCCTAACCCGGTCCAAAACCCACTGCCCCCATCCCCAGTGCTAACAATATCACTCGCGGCCACCGCATCAGCCACGCCACTATCGTCGGCTGCGACAAAAGATCCGCTGTCGCCTTCGGCACTATACGCACTGCTATCGCCGGCAGCTTCATAGACAACAGTATCTCCAGCCGGCACATCATAGACAGGCACCGTCCCACCATCGGCCACATATATAGGCACCGCTCCACTATCAGCCGCATACATAGGCACCGTCCCACTGTCAGCCGTATACATAGGCACCGTCCCACTGTCAGCCGTATACATAGGCACCGTCCCACTGTCAGCCGCATACATAGGCACCGTCACACTGTCCGCACTATACACAGGCGCGGCAGACCCGCTGTCAACAGGCACAACATACGTCGTGCTGGGAGCGGCTCCAGAGGCCCCACCCACGGCATAAGTACTGTTATTCACATTCGCGTTGCTGTTCGTATTCGAATAACTGTTACTACTAGTCGTGTTACTTCCGCCTTGGCCTTCATTGCTTTTCCTCAACAGATTAGACGCCATTTGTCCGGCAGCCTTCCAGTTGGCGGACGACAGCCTGTTTCTTGCGTTGGGACGGGGTGCTTGAGTAGCGGGCACTTGCGTTGACACTGGCCTCGCTACTGGCCTCGCGGCAGCTGGTTGGACGCGGGGGACCGGGGCCGAAGTTTGGTGGACGGCCGTTGGTCGCGGTTGGTGGGTTTGGGGGATTGGCGAGGAGACGAGATGGTTTGCGTTGGGACGGGGTGCTTGAGTAGCGGGCACTTGCGTCGACACTGGCCTCGTGGCAGCTGGTTGGACGTGGGGCACCGGGGCCGAAGTTTGGTGGACGGCCATTGGTCGTGGTTGGTGGGTTTGGGGGATTGGCGAGGAGACGAGATGGTTTGGTTGTGGGCGTGGAACCGTCTGGGGTTGGGATACTGGAGGAGAGAGAGGTTTACGAGTTGGCATCGGAGCGTGTGTCATGGGTGGCGGAGAGGCTTGTTGCGTCACTGTGGGTGAAGGCTGTTGCATGATTGGTTGTGATACTGTCCTTTGCTGGGCTTGCTGTGGTGCAGTGTTTCGGACGGGGAAGGTGCCCGTCATGCTGTTTAGGGCTTGAGACGCACCTGGGGAGAGCTCAGCGACGTGGTGGCCTGTATTATGGAGAGCAATGAAATGGCCAGGCTGGTAGATTGACATGGAGACCCACTTGCCCCAATATCAGTACGAGAGCTGTGAAGAATGGACTACCATACCTGGATAAGTCCGAACCCGGTCAAACCCCCAACATTGGCCCTTTGCAGTCCCAGGACCAACTCTTGCAACTTGGGATAACTTCCCAATGCATGACTGGCCCCGCCACGATCATTGGAATAGATGAATGCTCCATCAGCGCCAAGGATAACAAAGTCTGGTCTCGCTGTCCATCCGGCTGGACACAAACGCTGCTGGATTGCCTCTTCCAGAGCATCTGGAAGGTTATGCCATCGATAGCTGTCTTTGTCGCGGGCGTAGAAGCTACCATTTGGTCCAAATTCGACGGCAAGGGTCGCGATGTCTCGCTTGCAGGTATGAGTAACAGGATCGATCAGCCAAGCCTCGAGCTGCGGCGGGAGGTTATTTCTACCTATATCAGGTGAGCGCAATTTATAGAATCCGGTCCAAGCAATACTGTACTCACGGATGATGGCGCCGTGGACGGTCCGGGCGGCAAGAATGTAGGGCACCGTTACAGCCAAAATTCAGGCTGTATATCGTCTGGAAGAATCGACCAAGACCAACACCAGCTTCAAGGTCCTTCAATCCTTCGGGCAGATTATTGCTTTGTCAAAATGTTAGCGATACGAACCGATGTCGCTAAAAGATAGACGTACGTGGTAGTCCCGCCAGGTGTATCAAATAGAAATGTCTCGCCGGGGCCAAGCTCAAGGATTATCGACATGACTCCTCGATGGCCTTTCCTGAGAGATTTACTACGAAACCTTGGGAAGCGACTCAACGAAGCTAACCGGACATGTCAGCCGAGCTGCTTTTGCGGCACAATGGCTGTGAGCTTTTTAAACTGGTCTCAGCCTCACACGCTTCTGTTATGATATATTGAATAAGCAAGCTCCTAGCCGATAAGACTCAGGCAACGAACATTCACGAACAAGAGAGTATTCGGAATGTCAGATGAGCACGACACAGAAGCTTCAATTGAAAACGGCTGAATTGATCATGTGTCTGGTAGGGATGAGATGTGGACACAGCTTGTTTGACGGAGGACAAACCTCAGACTAAATCGGAGGCAACGTGAGCAACAAGATCGAGTGCAACAGTGCCACAGTCAGTGCGTGAGACAAAGGGTGTACCAGCATACTACCTTATTGTTCTTTGGACGAGAGTCGGTGTAAACCTGCTGCGAGTGTCGTTGGCTAGCGAAAGCGGGCGCAAGTACGGAGGACTCCGTAGCGAATTTAAATGCTGGTCAGCCCCTAAGAGGAAAGCCATCGCCCCTTTCGGTCACGCTGGCTGATTAGCGATACTAGGTGCAGTAGCGGTCTTGGCGCGGCTCTCCAAGTAAAACCTCCGTAAAGTAAGGTATGTTTCTGTATTATATTATCCATTGGGAAAAGCCTTTGCTCTCACGGTGCTGGCAGTACGTAGTCCGCCTGTACATTGGAGGCCACAATGCCCCACGCAAGTCATGCCAAGCCATAATCCTCATGCTCCTGATTTTGGAAACAAAATATCAACGACTTCGTCTAGTACTGTAAAGGCAAGATGTGCGTTCAATCTTTGATTGTTCATTGTCGCAAAGATCCTCCTGCTGGCGGCCTGCGCATTTGCCTTGCCCACCACATTCCCTGCCAGATCTGGTATCAGCGTCGCGAGCATGACGCTCGCCTCAACTTTTGCCTGGGCTTTTTGCGACTCCGTGCGACCTAAACTTTCCTTCCGCAACTCTCCATTTGGCCACATACTATCTTTGAGCAAGCCGATGTACTTGAGCATGGAAGACTCGGCGAAGAGTGACCGTGCCATCTCGCGCACTTTTCGTTCCACTGTTCCACCCAAGAGCTGATGGAGGACAACAACCACAGCGCGGCCACGTAACCAATTGTTGCCGCGTTGGAGATCGAAGGTCTCGAGAAATATATCGCAGATGGGCTTGACGAAAGGTTCAAGTTGATCATCACGATTGGTATTTGTGACATTAGGCTCGAAGGCGAGGAGCTCGGCACGGGCTTCTGCGGTTTGTATAGGGTCTTCTGGTGCAATAGGTAATGAAGTTCCGCTGACGGTGGATGGCATAGTGTTGAATTGGGAGGTAGCGGCTGAAATGAGATTCTGACCTGCGATCGAGAGTTGGTCTAATACGGGCATATTGCCAAGGAATTCATCCATGCCGTCCGTCACAGAATTATAGATGCGAGAGATGATATCACGTCGCTCGCCTTCCCGAGTTGAGTCTTTGGTAGATATTATAGCCGATTGCGAGAGAAAAGAGCGAAGGTCCCGACTGCGACATACAGCTGGAAGGCGTAGAAGCTCTCGTAGGTAGTTCTCGAGCGAAATTCGCCGTTTGTGAAGGAATTCTCGCTGCAGCTTCATCACCAAACGACGTCTCGGGAAGTCAAGATTGCGCACAGCGGGATAGATATTGCGAAGGCGCTGATGAAGATCGTGGAATTCGCTGTAGCGGCGAGCAACTGCCCATGATGCTGCAGACAGATTTTCGCCAGCCTTACGTTGCACTTCAATGACGTATAGTGCGAACTCTTGCCCATCGTCTTCCTTGCCGACCATGATTGACTTGATCTTGATGTTCGCCCGCCCATAGAGACTGTTGTCGCTTTCTTGTACGATGTACTGTTGTCGTTGAAGTTCCTTCCGCCTAATCTCCCGTTGTAGGCTTGACTTTGACTTGCCCAGTATTCGCAGCTCAGCAACGTTATTTGTAAGCTCAGCTTTTCGGGTTAAGGTATCAACAACAGAGTCTTGAGCAGCCAATCTCTCAATGTCGGCAGTCAGAGCAGAGATTGCTTCTGCTAAGCCAAGGTCGCCAGGTGCTGCGTGATGAATTTCTTCCTCCATGGGCTTCTCGTCTGCAGAGACCTCAGGATCGTTTTGCTCATCCTCGAGAAATTTTTCTTCGTCTCCGAATAAATCGTTGTCTGAGAAGACACCAATTCGTGATGAGGTATTCACAAGTCCAAGGGAAGCTAGATTGGGTTTCTCTCGATCTTTTTCACTGGAAAGTGTCTCGGTTCTCCTAAACTCGCTAGAACTTCGTGGAGAATCCACCATCTTTGCCGCTAGGAAGTTTGACTCTGGGCTTTCGAAAAGAGAGTCCTTTAAGTCTTCCTCTTTTGGATCATTTGTCATGATGTTGGTTAGGGCTGCTTCCATGGCTTCCACCATCTGCTCCTGACTACCAGCACCTTGATCGCCATTCACAGACTCGCCGTCAAGACTGTGAGCTGATTGAGCCATTCGCTCGTCGTCAACATCATCGTCAAATAATGGCGCCGAAGTATCGATGTCGAGCGAGCGCCGAGCCTGGGGTATAATCAGATCCTCAGCGACCTTTGCTATACCTTTAAGATCACTACTCGATGCTGCACTTCTCCTGAGCTCAGAATTGCTGGCGTTGAAGCGAGAAGCCACACGAGATAGAGGAAGCGGCTTGCTTGGGGATTCGGGGATTGACTCAACAGAGGGCTGTTTCAAAGCCTTCACAGGTGGCTTCGAAGACACTCTGGCTGATGCGTTATCGGACGTAAGGTACTTGTAGTAGAGATCAGATTTCTTGAAATTCGGGAAATGAACATCCTCCATCTCGTGCAGTACACCTGACTGTGCTTTCAGAACGACAGTACGAGCCCTGAGATATTGCTGCATCGTCGCTCCAGACCCTGCTTTTAGAAAGGCCCGAACAGTATCTCTTGACTCTTCAGGGACATTAAGTTCGGGCTTTAACAGGTAGGCTTCGTTGATTTGCGCAATATCGGCGCGGTCGGATTCAGTCCACCGGGTCCGGATTCCAGAGAAAGGATCCTCTGTCTGCATGTCTTCCTCCAAAGGATTGCGAAAGCCATCGACGACTATCCAAAATTGGACAAACGTCATAAGCCGTTGACGGTCCATGAATTCCATGAAGTAGGAAAGGCCGGTAGCGTCGTGGAGAACTTGGGTGATCGAGGCGTTCAGCAGACTCGAATTTCCTTGCCCATTCCTTAGTTCTGCTTGACGGTTTTGAGTGCCAGATGTACGCCCAACCGCAGACAGCTTTCCCACCCTTTGATCAAGCATGTGCTTGCCCGACTCCAAGCGACGGAGGTATGTCTGATCTTGCCTTTCCGTCATCGACTCCCGCTGCAGTTGGCTAGCTACCTCGCTTCGAAACCTCCGAGCCTCAGAAAGGTTGTTGCATTGCCGAATAGACCTAATGAATCGCTCAAATTTCCGCTCGTCATCACCAGAAGCAATCTTTGGGAAAGTAGAAGGCTTTGGTACTTTGGGCGCAGGTGACGCATGCTGGTCGAGTGCAGCGCGTAGTTTGCGGACTGTCTTGCGATCTTGAAGCATAGTACGACCGTAGCCCTCCATGACTTGATTCCAGGTATCTGGATCTGAAAGCATTTGCATCAAAGGCGCTAGTACGGCACATGACACGATCTCCTCAATGAGCACAGATACAGCTCGGCTTTTGATCATGGTCTCGGGCAAGACCTCGGGCAAGAGCCTGGCCATGTTCCTGCGGAGGTATTCTTGTTGTACAAGTTTCAACTCGGAATGTCCCAACGAGACCGCTGGATGTAAAATTCCTTCCCGATATTTTCCAGCGATAGCGATATTCAGCTCCTCAGAATCTGTAACGTTGCGGTTGAGATTCTTGCCACGAACGGCCCTCTCTGCTTCATAGAACTCTTTCAGATGGGCTGTGACCAAAGGCACCACTCTTGCGACTACCACCTCAACGACGTCCACTCCGAATATTCTCTCTCTAAGATTGATCAATGCCGTTCTCATAGCACGTTCGATTTCGTTGACGAAGTTTGGACTCGGCGAGATTCTGCTGTACCAGGAGGTGACATAATCGCGAAGGATCCAGTCGAGCAAGCCATCGAGACCGTCCGAAATCATGAACGACTCAGGGTATAAGGGTGTTCTTCTGTAGATGGATTTGCTAGAGAGCCAGTCGGTCTCCTCCTTCCATGCTTCCGGTGCAGCGAAAGCTGCAGTTCTCGACTTTGGTCTCGCCCATTCTCCGTCGTTTTGCTTTTTCCTTGAGCTCGAAAGCAGCAATACTGCGATACCCAGAAAGCTCGTGGAAGCCCCGGCTGTGAATGCGTATCCGAGAAAGCGCAGGATAGGAGCCCAGCTGGTGAGGAAACCCCATGCAACGAAGGCTATGAATGCAGCTAGTAGGGCATCCCGGGCACTCAGGGCCATAATCCTGAAGGGAGTAATGCACGTCGTCGCCGCATGGTTGTTTGTTTGACTACTGCGCCTTTCTGGAACATTGACGTCTGGAGGGGTGTCGTTTCGGGTCGCCAAGACTTAGGATATCTAGCGTGAAAGTGGCTGCAAAGGTCAGCCCTACAGCTAGTTTGGATTGATTTGCATTGAGCACTCCGTAGGGGACTGCAAGCAAACGATGCACCCTTATCAACGCTCTTTACCACACACGGTGAAGTGTATGAAAGAGACTGTATACTATACCTGCAGAGTGTCAAATACATTAATCGAGGAGCGCCGACAGTGTAGCCAAGATCGGAAACACTTGGGCCAGCCAAAAGTCAATTTCCGCCAACTGCCCCTGAAGTGGTTTGGACTAAACCCTACTCCGCAGGGGCCGAAGATTTATAGTGGAGGACAGCCAACAAGGTGACTCAGCTTGCCTAGAAAGTAAGCACGAAGCAGCGAATCGATAGACGGGGCCCTTCTTATCCCACCCCTTCCCTTGCCCGTTACGTTCCTTATTGTGGGTGGAAGCCACTCCGTATCCATCGAAATCTCTCGGCCGATGCGACTTACGCCAGCCACCACGACCCCTCCGTCCAGGACTGCAGGCTCCCGAGAGTATGGATGCTTTGAACGCCGAAGCTGAGAAGATTAGACATATGAGCGACGAGAAAAGCACCAATAATTCTTCCTTCCTTGAACCTCTTCGACCAAGAAGTGACTCTGGTACTTCCGAGAGGACACTTCTCAATATGTCCGATACGGAGGAGAATGAGAAGGCGAGGAGTGCAGACCTTGAGAAGGAGGGTGTCGAGGGCCAACTGCCGACCATCGAAATCAAAGACCATGTCACAGAGGATCCTCTGGCGAGGATAAAATTGCTGTGTTGGATGTTCATTAACACCGTCGCTACTGTGCTAATCGTGAGTTGTCCACCCCTCGCGAGCCGGTCGCAATGCTCGTCTCCGGTCGATGCTGACAATATGATGCACTTCCACAGGTCTTTTGTAACAAAGCCATCTTCAGCGACAAATCGTTTGGACAATGTCAAGCCGCCTTCGCTGCCTTCCACTTCTTCGTCACAGGTGCTACGCTATATGTCCTCTCTCGGCCGACTTTCGCCATGTTCGATCCCAAACGCGTCGCTGTCACCAGCATGCTTCCTCTCGCAGTCGCCATGTCCATGAATGTCGTTGGCATGAATCTCTCCCTACAGATATCCACCATCACTTTCTACCAAATCACACGAGTCCTCCTTACGCCTACTGTCGCAATCATCAATTTCTTCTTCTACAAGAGATCTATCCCTAGACTCGCCGCATACTCTCTGATACCAATGTGCTTTGGCGTGGCCCTCATCTCATATTATGATCAGAAGCCTGCTCCAGTGGCCGGTGCGCCGATCAAGGCTGTGGGCGGTCTCAGCGTCCTGGTCGCACTTGGCAGTGTGTTTATTAGTGGCATCTACACCGTTTGGGTCGGCACCTATCAGCGCAAGTTCGAGTTGAACGGCTTCCAGCTGCTCTTTAATCAGGCTCCTCTTGGTGGTGTTATCCTTCTCTACGTCGTCCCATGGACCGACAAGTTTCCAGCTTTGGACCAAGCACCTATGAATAAGTGGATGATGATCCTGCTGAGTGGCGTTCTTGCCGCATTGATCAATCTATCACAGTTCTTCATAATCGGTGGTGCCGGAGCTGTTGAGAGCACCGTGGTTGGACATTTGAAGACATGTCTTATTGTGGTTATCGGAGCCTTTACCGGTGGAAGAATCATTACCGACAAGGCTGCTCTGGGGATATTGCTGGCTCTTATCAGCATATTCACGTAAGTCACTTCAAACCCCTTTCAGATGCCTAGCGAAGCTACTAACACCTTCATAGCTACTCCGCAATCATGATGCGGCAACCAAAGTGATCGACAGAAGCGTCGCACAAGGGAAAGAACGCAGCATTCTCCTGCACTTTGATTTCAATATCACCTCCAAAGCTACTGGAGTCCTTAGGGGCACTCGAACCGGCGTTTACGATGGGCATTAGACATTTCTCACCTTATTAGAACCCTCTGATTGGGCATATAGGAGGGCTGCACGTCTCGCATTCTATTGGTATCTAGCGTTAGGTTTTTTATAGTTCAGGACAGGTGCATCTTACGAGCGGCAGATTCAATCGGTCTTCTATAGATTCAGTATCGGATATCGAGCAATACTGGTATTACTGAAACAATGTACGCCACAGAATGGAGGACTCTTGGCCCTTTTCTCATCTATCCTGGACGCGATTGGGAGCAAAGCTGCAGTGGATGCTATCTGTGACGCCATTTCATATTATATATGCTGTCAGCCACATCATCACTCGCCAGGCCATCCAGGATCCTCTCTCCTCTGCCAGACACCCACAAACTTCCTCCCACCATTCCTGTTAACTTTCTTTCCCTCCTCCGTCTCCTCCCTAATAGCTCTCACCATCCTCCCCACCTCCCTCCTAGCATCCCATTCCAGCCCCGTCCTCCCATCGCCGCCCTCCTCAATCCACTCCCTCTCCCTCCCCTCCTCTGGAACCTCCACCCGTTCAAAAACCTGCCCGCCGCCAAACTCCGCAAATCTCTCCTTCATCCACGTTCCCAGCTCTTCTACGTCTGTGATCGTATAGATGCGTCCGCCTGGCTGCAATACGAAGGCGTATTCGGCGCAGAGAGTGGAGCTCACGATGCGTTGCTTGTGTTTGCGGGCTTTGAAGTGGGGGTCTGGGAAGCAGAGGAAGATGTGCGAGAGTTGGGCTTTGTGGAAGAAGTTGGGGAGGAATTTCATAGTGTTGGCTCGTAGTACGGATATGTTCTGATATGGTGTGGGAGGCGGCGAGGAGGTGATTTCTTGGGTGGTTGGATTGTAGTATCTTAACGCTTCGTCTTTGTCCGATGTTCCGAGTTTGTTTTCTTCTAGGTATTGGACCCCTTCCAGATTCTGGATCTCTCTGACTTGGGCTGGTGCTAGGTTCGCTACCCACATGGTAGAGCTCTGTGTGTCTTGGTATGAGGGCATTTGATTTTGACCGGTAATTTCCTTCAGGGCTTTTTCGGTATTCTTCATCGTCTTCTTGTCCCCACCTGCCAGACCGTGTATGATATGCTCATTCATCTCCTCTGGTGGATCAGCCGGCAGCGGAAGCCGTTGGTAGGCATCGTTCTCCACCGTCCAACTGGGGAACACTATTTTCCTGCCCCCTATTGAAGGAGGAGCGTGTTGTGATCGTAGGGCCGAGATGCGATCTTGCACATACTCGGTGACCTGTGTTCGTATCTCCAGTCCCAATATCAATTCGTCCGGCAGCATAGGCGCCAACACTATCAGTAGTCCTCCAAACCCACATCCTATATCCGCCACCGTGACCTCCTTTCGCAAGGGTTTTGGCAGTCCCTGTGCCAGCTCAGCTTGAGCCAGAGGGTCAACGAAGGCGGGATAACAGGGGGACCAGTCCATCTGGGACGGGGAGGCAGGACTAGAGACATCTCTGGTCAGCTGTCAGTCAGGAAGCTCCAACGAGAAACGTAGGTATATGTCGACGAAAAGTACGGAACATTGATCGCTTACTATGTCAATTGATGGTCAGAGAAAGGATTAGCATGGGCGCGTTGTCGGTAGAATCTCTTCTGCGGGAGCTCGGTGTTGCCGCCTTCTTGTCTATGGGTCTTGCGGTATTCTTCGCGTTTTTGGCGCTTAGCTGAGGCTGTCATCTTTGCTGAGAGGGTGTAAAATCGATAGTAAGGTCAGCAATCGACTAAGAGAGGCATGAAAGGTCTGATAGGATTCTCGAGAGCGAAGCTCACTCCGGATATTGGAGCTAGTCTCGTTTGAGAGTTTGGAGGCTAACTTTACGGTATCAATATTAAAATACCGCATCGTAGCTACTACTTTCCTTTCGCGAGGTGACATGTTTCCCGCTGACAACGGGCCTCATCCTGTAAGTCTAGAAGTGGGTTGTCCAGTAGATGTCAGATTACCAGGTCTGTATTGGCCTTTCACATATACCAAGTTGCTTTACTTGATTAGGTAGTCGATCGAATGATCTTCCTCATCTCACTTTCAACACCGGTGAAGCCTGTCAGCTATTTTTCGTCATCGGCAAGATCTGGCAGGCTGATGTTTGTACTGATTTATAGAGAAGAGGCAATTGTTGGTTGCCTTTCTTAGGATTCAGGGGTTTTCTATCCTCAACGATCAATGAGAGATAATAAATTCACGGGACTCTATTGGGATCATCCCGCAATTTTGTTTCGGTCCTGATCTTTGTTAAACAACTTTAGACAACCTGAAAATCTGGACCGTGGCTCCCTGCGTTATTAACGTCAGATTGAAGCGATCCTTGGCCATAGTATGTTTGGACAAAAGTACCAAGGTTCTTTGATATCAATGGCTCGTCTACGGTAAGACATAGCTGATTGGGGTTGTGCACGTTTGTGGAGGCGGAAGGGATCTATTACCCTCGTGAGCAATGCCTAACTAAGGTAGAGACCAAGAAGACTGGCACATTGATGGCGCGACATCAGCAACGCCGAGCAGATGCTGGTCATTAATGTTACGGAATGTGAATAGTGTTCGGTGGAAGATGGCGCTGATATGCTGATGGATGCTCAATGGACTTTTGCCTTAGAGATTCCGGCCTATAACTATACCCAAGATCAAGACTGCTAGCCATGGATACAGACACAGCTGCAGATCCAGAGCGGAAATGGGATGACTGGACCCATCTTCGCATCAAAGTCTTGAAATGCCACGTCCTTTAATTTTACTGTCACCTGTTGGATGGCACCGACAGAGCATTGCATGACCGTGATCCCGTATGCTGTGAGGTCTGACTGGCCAGCAGACATCTATTCGGCGGCTCTTAGGGGCACTTGCGTCAATTCATGCAGGACCTCCGAACCCAAACGATGCTCTAAATACCTTCTTGATAGACGGATTTGGTACCATTAGGATGGTCGCTGCCCGAATTAATTCGCAGAGAACGGTGTACGCTGCGTATGAAGCCACACATGGGACGCCCCTAGAATAATCCCATCTGATCTAATATGATGACGATGATTGGACTTGGATGCTATACCTGCGCAAGCAAAGGTTGAATGAACAGATCATAGTAGCTACAGTTCGGACATATAAGTTGCATTGGCGAGGGAAGAAGATGAGGCCGGCGGTGTGCTTTGTAAAGATCGTATAGGATCAATATTCAGGATTTAGTAATGGACTAGGGTGGCAATGAGATACAGAGCGGGTGAGCGTGTACAGACAGAGCAGGTAAAGAGATGACAGCTAGACATGACACGCAATGGGGAGAATTGACAAGATATAGGTTCTCCGTAAGCCTCTATCCTGTTACGGTGCCCTATCCTTAGGGCTTCGAGCATTCGATGCCGTAGCGACTGCGGCTGCAGTCCTCAAGCGATTCATCCGATCATTCTCATAACCGAAATTGAAAATGTGTGGATCA
>JAABUW010006895.1_pt1 | contig 13967 bp, 13 predicted proteins | sample 5560081 | NCBI WGS metagenome assembly JAABUW01 (sample SAMN10711882, study PRJNA513363) | rock metagenome | isolation source: Antarctica rocks | place: Antarctica: Victoria Land, Knobhead sud
CAATTCATTTTGCCTGCAGGTTCATGCTCTATACACAAGCAATGCCAGCAGAAAGCCAGCAGTATGCATTGTGTACAGAGCAGCAAGACCATTTGGCACCCTCATGGAAGACATCACAAGACATAATGATCAGCCGAATCAGCAAGGGCAGAGCAGACGCAGTGGCACAGCATATGTAATGCAGTCAGTGGCCAAGCGCTGCCGGTGCAATTGGTGCCCCACAGATTGCTGTGGTCATCACCTGCGTACAAATCATGCTGTGTATGTCTCATTTTGCAGCATGCTGTGCATGTATCCCTTGTAGCCCTGTCTATCATCATTGTGTTGATTGTTATTGGGCAGTATGTGTTGAAAGTGTGAGCACTTAGCAATATCCAGTCACACCATTCATGGAAAGATTACTCAGGTGCTTCAACAGTATGGCATGCAGATGCTAGGCCTTGCCCTGGTCTGCCCTGAGTGGCATGAAATGCAGATCAGCTTGGCAAAGGCTGTTTTGTTTCTGGGCACAAATGTGCTTGGCAACTAACAGTGCACCAGTTAGACGCACAATGCAGTGCACCTGACGTTCAGGGAATGCTCTGCCCACAAAGTCAACATCAACAACAGGCAAGCCCATATCAGCTGCCACATTCAGAGCTTCCATCTGTCACCACCAACAATTTCAGCAGCTGCCAAGGCATGTCCCTCCTTGCCTACAGCCTGCGATGCAACACAATGCAATCTGCTGCATGGTGCCATCTGCTACGCATTTGAGATCAAAAGGTGCTGTGGTGATGAAAGATGTCACTATCTTGCAGCCTAGAAGTTCGATCAAGCTATCTAGTTGTGACAGAGCTTCAAGAGTGATGTTTCATCAATGACCAGCCTTGCAAGCCATCAGGCGCATTGGCAGGGAGTTGCTGGGTGCTGTTTGCAAGCGTGATCACAATGCTTGTGGAGGCTGCCATACCAGTTGTAACTTACTTGGAGCAGCCAACGAATTGAATTGAATCAATCAACTAAACGTGGTTGACCATCACATGCGTGCATCATCAGGCTAAGCTCTGGACCAGCAGCAGCGCAAGATTCCTCAGGAAAATGTGTGGCTCACAGCAGCGCCATGGCTTGGCCACTATCCAGCTTAGCAAAACGCCCACTGTAGGTGCTCCCATGCAGCTTGCATTCACCACATATTCGTTCTCTGAGCATGGTATCACTCTGATCTTGCAGTCCCTGCGATGGCAGCATTGCATCATCTGCAGGAAAAATTTGCAGCATGCAATGATTGCTTCTGACTGATTGCTGTCTGTTGAAGATGCTCAGGATGCAACCTGGCCCAGTTCTACATCTTGGGTCAAGGCCAGACAGCTACAGTGCCGAGTCACCATATCTGACGGCCCAAGACAGTGCGAGAATGCCCACCTGGCTGTGTGGGACACCCACCTTCCCAAGAGCCCTGCACAGTACCCAAGATGCCGCGCCCTGCAACGTAACCACCCGCATTTGGACAACAGGCAAATCGCGAGGGTTCACAACAACAGCAGGTCCTGATGCTTGAGTACTGTCATGATCTGTGCATGCCACAACAGTGCAAACAGACCAGCAGCAAGCACCCGTAAACTGTGACTTACGCAGCTCAGCTCACACCTGAATCACTGGTTTCCACAACCGCCTGTACAATACGAGCTCCACACCAGATTGTCTAGAGCGAGTAATCTTGGTCGATTCTTCGAAGCCAACTAGCCGGCGCAAGCTAGTGCGTTCGAAAGCGGGAAGATGCGCGGCTGGAATAGCCTCTAATATGCTAGTCGAAAGCCTTGACCTAGCAACTCTGCCAAATTACTAAAAATCGTGAAGAGTCAACCAAAGGTGCTTCGGTCAAACACCCTGAAGCAGCTGTCTGCTCCCTTGTTCGTTGCCACAGGAGCTTACACCAATACAGTTGGCACTACACCACCTATACATCAACGTTTCTATCAAGTTGTCTGTGGATGCAACTCGCCAATCCACACACAGCGCAAAAGAACTCTGCCTCTCAGCCCGGTCAACGTCAGGCAGCATCATAGCACCTGGAGGTCACCTGTGTCACGCGAGCCCCAGCGCACTCAAAAACACTCAACAAGCACGCTATATAGGATGCATTGAGTGAATGCAAGCAGTTGCATGTAGCCTGCGTTCAGTGTGGATTCGCACTGTCACAGTGACAGATGTTGAGCAGGCTTGATGACTTGGCCTGTGCCAAATGGCCATGGGGTCTTGAGCAATACCACAGCATTGTTGAACGCTCTAAAGCAACCCCTGAAGTCAGCGCACATGAGCAGAATGACCACACAATGATGAGGTCCACTGATTGTTCTATTGTCTGACAGCGACCAAAGTCTGATTGGTAGCGTTGCCACAAGAGTTTCAATGCCTGGAAGTTATGTAATTGCTATGCTGATGACACTCATAGTAGAGTGTGCACAGTCTGTAAGCTTCTACACACAGGAAGAATGCAAGGCGGCAGACCAGTTGATGAACACAGTGCAAGCTAATCAGATATGACATACAATGCAGCACTACTTAGGGCCATACATATGATGTAACAGCGCTGCAACCTTCCCTGCTTGACGCATAGCACAAGGCTTCCTCAACATGCATTGGCGTAACTTTGTATCTGCAGAATTTGTGTGTTAGGGTGAATGTATAGATAGCTCATGTTCAACACCTTGTGCTGACCAAGGCAAGCTGCAGGTTATGATTGCTTCTTTGCCCTTGCTGCAGCCGGCAATCTTAACAACCAGAAGCTTTCTAGTCAAAAGCATAGAGATGGTGTCTTTTGTTGTTACCATTTGGCACAAACTTGCATTGTGACTGACATCTGCACGTCATTGTCAGCAATTTGTGACGCCTTCGTGTATCAGCTTGAAGGTACAAACAAAAGCTTGGATTGCAAGACATGGAGCTGCTGATGCCATGTGCAGGCTTGAGACAGCCAGGGCACAACTGCGCTTGATGTTGTCCAGCAGACATGGTCTACTCAGGTGCAGTGCCGCACCTGATGTAGATCATGAGCATCATGCACAAGCCAATCAACCGAGTATCTGTCAAAGATGTTACCTAGTGTCACCGCCACACACGACATCTTTCCAAACAGTATGAACACAGATCAAGCTCTGATGCCAGCAGCGTAGCAGCAAAGCCCAAATAGTCACTTGCATCTGATGAATGATTCAGACTGTCAGTACTGACTACACTGTGAGTGGTGCTATGCAGGCGATGTAATGCAGCTTATGTAGAAATCCGTTGACGCAGTTGGTCAAGGTGTTTGCCTGTGAGGTTTGAATGCAGGCACGTCACGCGCACAATGTGGCTCAAGGCAATGTAGTGGCTTAAATCCATAAAAGAAGTGGACTGATCAGAGGATCAGTAACTGCTGCAGCCTAAAGTTGCTGCTGCTTTGAATTATGACACTACCCTGTCGGCCGTGTGCAAAGAGGCTGCATTCAGAAGATGTGTCCTGTCGGCTATGGCGTGAGTCTGCATGAGTCAGGCATCAACCAAAGCGGTCAGGACAAAAGCATGTGCACAAAATGGTATTTCTTATTTCCTGCTGCAGAAATACGATTTCATTTTGCCTCACCGCAGTTCAGAACAGCTGCAAGTAGAGTCAACGGTAAGCGCATGTGACAGACGCGAGCTACTGACGACTACCAGAGCACAAATATGTGGGCATGGCAAAGACACAGTACGCTGGCGACAGCAGACCAGAAGACCTCAAAATATCTGTTTGATCTGTCACAGTGGTTCAGATCCGGCTAGCGTCGTGCACGATCCCCTACTCTTTTCAACATCTGAATCGATCCAGCGCCACCTGTTTTAGTTGGCACGTTGACACAGCAGAGCGATGGTCGCCTTTCAGGCCAAGAGTCCAAGAGCAAGGCAATAAGGAGTTTGTGCTGCATCTTACAGATAGAGCTGAAGGGTCATGCGCCCATGCTACCTGCAGCATACGTATGTCAAAATCAGATTGTTCAGGAGTAGCAAGTCATCATAGACAGCTGGTGGCATCCACTGCAGTGGTTTGCAGGAGAGTTGGCAGGTTACAAGCACATGCTTCAGGCTCTAGAAAGCTTGCTCGCTGCAAGCATGTTTTGGGCCTGCCAAAAGTCTGTGGCACGCCATGCACACAGCAAAGGCATGGTCAGCAGAAGCAGGGCTGCCAGGCCAACATCTATTCAAGCTCACAGCCTGTGAGTTTTCAACCAGGGAATGGTCACATGCATGATGGCTTGCCCAGCAGTGCACCCTCAGCCTTTGGTTCTAAGCCAATACATGACACCATTGCCTCTGTAAATGGAGACACACAAGTCATGATCACAGAAGCTATGTACGATATTTTGGCCAAGCATTTTGCTGTGCACAATCTAGCAGGCGCACATTGACATCCCACAGAGTTGAGCACATTTGCACAGACCTGGTCTTTAGTAACTTTGATGCCTGATCTCTGAGTCAGTCAATGATTGTATGCTTATGTGTGCCATTGCAGGAGCAGCATGAGCAAGGCCATGCCAAAGTCAGTCAGCTCCTAGGTTTACGGTTGCCTCGGCGCCTCCCAAGACTGCAAGTTGCACCTGATGCCCAGCAAGGCTTTGCTGGCAACCTGTCAGGCTTGGCTGCTGGGTCATTGTCAGCTATCAAACACCAGACAGGTCAGCCAGGATGAAGTTTGGCGCCCCTTATGATCATGTCCTTGGTGATTGCTAGGATGTGTAACTGTAACTGTAACGCATGCTGTTGGAATGGACATCAACAGAGCAGGAATGGTTTTCTACGTTGCTGCAAACAACTGGTGTGGATTCTGGCTGAGTCACACTGTCCACACTGTCTGTGCCTGTGTGTGTAGGAGAGCAGATGTTGCAGTTGAACTTGGGGTCAAGGCACCTCAATCCATTCACAGAGGTGGTGTGGATGCGTGGACCCAGGCGATGGCTGGGGCTGCGTAAAGGGCGGTACATGAGGGTGGAGCGACCTGCCCCCTGGCTCTTGGGTATCCCCTTACCCTCCTTTCACCTGGCCCCCTCCTTAGGCCTAGGTGCATCATGGCTGCTATCAACTGATTTTGTATGCTATGTCTCATGCTCAGAGCCCAAGCTCATGGCGTAGATTGATCTTCTGCTTGACCTTCCCCTGCTTTGTTTTGTCCTTAAGCTCTGCATCTGTATACAATGAGTTAGTCATATGGAATCAGGCATCACTCTGTGAAGACAAGCTTCTGTCAGATGTGTGTTCTGCGGTGTGTAATTCTGCTCAATGGCCTTTACACTGTAGCGCAATACGTCATAACAAAGCATTGTGCGAAAGTTGTCTTACTAACGTATGCCCCAAAACAGACAGGCAAACTGTCGCCTGGCCAGTATCAATTGCAAACATCATGCATCACCTATTGCAGCTGTCTCATGCCTGCACGTCTGCAGAGGTGCAACAGCGGTTGTCAGAGCTCCAGCAACACATGGCTGAAGTGCCGCGGCGCCTGTCAGAAGTGCCAGAGCAACTGTCAAAGGCTCCGCAGCATTTGCTAAATATGAGGCACCACATCACACTCCCCAGCCTGCTCATTGCAGCAGCTGTGGTTGCAGCTCTTCTGCTCACCGTCCTGCTGATGCAAAAAGCACTTCAGCAGGTAACTGGTCTGCTGCTGTGCTGCTAGTCATGAAGTAGCGGTGCCACTTTGCTTGTCTTCTGACATGTTGCGTGTCAGCTGCTCGTCAGTCACATCTCTGGACTCCAAGGCTGTGTGACCTGCTGTTCTTACAGCTCTTGCCATACCATGTCTGCTGCTCCCAGGCCTATGCTGTTGCTAGCTTTGTCAGCAAACAGTGGTCTGAATTCTGTCTCCAACCATACTCCTGTCACACCATGTGCATCAGCATGCCCCATGTACACAATGCATCTGATCAACAACTCCTAGTCTCTACCTGCTGCTCAGCTGTGCTGTGTAGAGAATAAGGATGGTCTGCTAGCTGCACAGCACACGGCATTCTGTTGTCTGCAGAATTGCCAGCAGGCTGTAAGCCCATTGCATCTTGTTTGCAGAGAGGGAAGCAAGTAGTGCCTCAGGAGGATCCAGAGCTGCTTGCCAGGAAAGCTGCCAGTCTGGACATGCAGCGCAACAGGTTCAGGAGGGCTCTGGGAGGAGAGGAAGATGAGGCACCTCCTGACATGCCCGTTTTGGTGCGCAGCACTTCTGCTTCTGGAAGCATCTTGACGTGTCTGTGCTTGTAATGAGACCAGTGCTGAATCATATGCGCTCAGCTGTCGGGCGGCAAGTCGAGCTGTGATGTTGACTGGCATAACACATCATGGATGATGCATGTAGAGAGCCAGATCATACGATGTTGCCAACCACTAGACGTCAGCTTTTTGAAGATTTACAGATCTGCCATGTCTGCTCTGCAGTGTCTCTTGCTGTGCAGTGTCATCTGTTTGCATTATGTTTGCCTGCACATGCTGGCCTGACTGCACACGCCGTTCTCCCAAATGCAAAACGCAGCAACGTTCACTGACGCTGAGGCGCTTGAGCAGTTTTGCTGTTGTCTCGTCCGCACTCAGGCACTGTTGTTTTGTGGTACAGGTTGCCAGCACCTCAGCAAGCACATCGTCAGCCTTGAATCTGGACCAGTCTGTTACTGACAAGGATGACTTTGCAGCCTGGGATGATGACACCCAGAAGCAGTGGAAGCGCTTCATGAAAGGCTCACGCTCTCAAGAGGTATGCTGCCATATGCTGCTGTTTTGGCTCCAACGCACCTAAATGGCTGGGTTTCCAGCCAGGTGTGGCTCATCAAACATCCTGTGTGACTGTGTAAACCTGACCTCAGGGGAAGACATGTCTCCCACCATTGACTGAGTGAATGAATGAGTGTTTGAATGAATAAATGAGTGAGCGAGTGAGTGAATAAAGGAATGTATGCAAGAAAGATGAAGGAAGGAAACATGCTGTTTGAACAGCACAAGACAGTAATGTCTCTGCATACACCATGCAAGTCGCCTTCTGCCAAATAAGGTCCATGTACCTGGATGTTGCACGTGCAAGTCTGTCAGCCATGTTCTTTACATCTTCCTTTCTCCTAGGCATTGGCTTGAGTCAGATTGGAGCAATGGGCACCTGTGACTTAATTTGCTGTCATGAATGCAGCATTTAGAACCATGACCACTCGAATTTTGAGAGACCCTGCACATTGTGATTGCATGCCGCAGATTGATGAAGAGCAGTGGTGGGACATTGACAGAGAAGAGCTGCCACCAGACCGTCAAGTCTTCCAAGACTTCAACTGACAGTCCTCCTGATGCCATGCGCAAACGTTACCATCTGCAGCACATAAGCTGACAATGTCAGCTTCCTACCAGCTGTACATGTGGATCATATACCCACATTGAACTGCATTGCTGCCGTTGCAGTCAACCTGCCATACTGGCAACCTGACATCTTCTTTGAACACTGCTGGTTAACATCACTGCAAACATTACGCACTTTATACAATGTTGTATCATTTCGAGTTCATCAGCAGCTGACATGTACTATCACATGTAGTACAGTGATTTAGTATGGGAGGTTTGACTTTTGTGTGCCATGTCATTCGTAGTTTCAATAAAGCAAGTTGAACAGGTGTGAGAAATGGAACATGACTCTTGCAAGTGCATGCACGAACAGGTATGCTCATAAGACACAATTTCAGCAAAAAGCTGAGGCGTGACACTGTTTTGCACAGCTTGGCTGAGGTATATGCGTATTGCATCACCCTTGCTGACGACTCCAACTCGGTTTTAGTAATACGCAAGTGCAGGCGTAGGATACAATCCGGTTCAACTGCATGCAGTTCAACTAGTGATTTGCATGGTTTGCTGATGTGAGGTAATGTCACTCGGAGGCGTCTGCCAGGCTATTTAGTCATAAACATACAGAGGACCTACCCTGTACCAGTGGCAAACCAATGAGCCACCGTATGCACAACCAGCTTTGACACGCTATTTGTACCATCTGATGAAATGACTAGCATATAAATGAACCATCTTGGTTAGTCCAACGTTGCACTAACAGATGTTTTGAAGGCAAGCAGCAGCTCTTTCGTTTTGAGCGCAACACATAATCCGAAAATGCCCAGTAGACCCTCAAAACTAGAGTTTGCTACTGAACAGGCATATGGTACATCAAAACTTAATGGCCAAAAACAGGTACAGTAGTGTGATCCACAGACACCACAAGAGCGTCTGAGCTGTAGCATGCCTCTGACGGGTGCAATGCATGTGTACGCAAGGTGTTGTACACGTTCTCCCTGAAGCAGATGCCATTGGAGTCAGTGTAGTCATCAACTCTTGAACTGCAGTCCACAGCACATCCTCAATGCATTGATGCAATGACTCACATTGCAGTCCTGACACCATCAACCGTGTGCATGAACCACAAGCATGAATGCTCCTTTGCAACGACAAGCAGCTGCAGCATGTCATTGTGAGGTGCGCACAAACCTGAACAACCTGTGCATGCTGGTCATGGAAATTTGAGAATGCATGGCCCGGCACAGCATAGATGTAAATGGGATGATGACTTTGTGACCACTGCTGCTGGTGCTGCAAGCTCTGCAGCACCAGCAGCATCACTCCACATGTGAGCAACGCACTTGTTGAGCTGCACACTGGTGGGGACAAGCCGGCCAAGACTCTGCTTGGCTTCATCAAAGACATCCTGAGCCTATGGCAACTTCTGCAGAACCTCAAACCCAAAGCCACGCAGCATCTATTCACCAAATTGATAAGCTTAGGTGCTGCGTGGCTGTGGGGTGGCTGTCTGCGCACCACAGTATGCGCTGCTTGACTGTAATGCCTGTGGCATGCTGACCCATGCTTTGGGTGGCATGCTGACCCCTACTTTGGGGGGGGGGGTGCCACAAGGGGTACAACTGCACTGAGCTGTGCAGTACATCGCCCCCGCTGCAGATGAGGCCTGATGGGGATAACCAGGCTGCAATTGACGAGGTGATCACTCATGAGGAGGCCGCAGCATTTGCTGCTGACTGGCCACTTGGGTTTCCGGTGGTGGAGTTGAGCCCAGCTCCTGAAGAAGAGGCCTCATGTTTGCTATATTTTGCAGCAGCCCAGGGCCTGGTGGGCTTGACAGAATGAGTTCTGTGAAGGCCTAAACTGCTGTGTTGCACAGCCTGCCTGGATTCTATCTGAAGAACCATTGCAGAAGTGCAGGGTGCAGCGTGTTGCGCAGCTTTGTCATCAGGATGGGTGCATGTTGTGCCTGATTTGCCTGTGGGGCCAGCAGCAGAGTCACATGATGGGTAACATGATATCAAAATTAAGGCGCAAAGCATGAGACCAGTCTTCTGATGTCATAGCTGCAGCATCCAAGTAAACACCATAGGAACACCACAGAAACCCATGGGGGGCCAAATACGCTGCTTGTTAGTATGCTGTTTGGCATTGCTGTTTGTTTGCATGAGACTTGTATTGTTGCTCATGAGACTTTGCTGTTGATAAGCAAACGTATCGTTTTGATTTGTGTGTGCTTGCATGGCCCTTCTATGCCAAGGCAGATTAACAACATGTGAGGTGATGCATCTCTTGCAGGGGCACTCATATTTGCATCCCGGCTACTGGGCTGATGCAGAGCAAGGCTCTACAGCAAGGTCAAATTGCATCTCCTGATGTGTCGTGTCAGCTACGCCGCTGACACATAGCCAGTGCACAAAGTCAAGATAGCACATAGTCACCAGCACAACTCCCGCGATTTTTAAACAGCGCAATGACAACACGCACCTGTGTTTGTCTTCTTGGTGTCCATGCTTGGTTGTGGTCTTGCATGCAGCGAAAAGCGTCCGAACCAGGCTTTGACAAAAACCCCTCGTGGCAACTGAACCCTGCATGATCCCTGACTGGATCATCATGCCTTTATTGGTCCATCATCATCCCTCTTGGCTGAGGCTGAGGCTGAGGCTGCGGCTGTGTCCAGCTGCCAGCAGTCAACGTTTCTAATGCACTCAAAGTGACAGTAACACTTTCAAAATGGCCTCATGACTAATACAACAAAAGTGTAGAGTCGTCATCTGTTGGTGCTAAATGAAATGTTGCGAGTATGGGTTGCCCGCGACCCTAGTCATGGTTTGGCCTTAAGCGCTCGTAGTCAGCAGCTTGGAGCATGAGCCTGGAGCCAGCATGATTGATTCAAAGCCGGGTCTCAGCACGCAAGAGGTCTCACAACCGTTCGGGCTTGAAATTGACGCTGAGCTTGCTGCCTCAAAGTGGCAGCAATTGCAAGCGTAAGCCACGAACTGACACAGCAGTATCCAGGAGTATCTTGTTCCTGCAGCTTGCACCTGCTGCCTCTGTATGTGCCCACTGCTATGACCCCTGGGCTTGCACACGTCTAAGCACTGCGTGACCAGTAGCATGCAGTATACCAGGACAAATGAAGAGCTGCTAGTGATGACAACAGAACCAGCTACTAGCAGCAGCTGCTAATGGGAACTTGGCTATAGAATCAGCAATTGCAAGCATGTATGTTATGGATATGCTGTGTTGCAACTTTAGCCCCTATCAGTTTGCTGAACTGAACAGGCAGCAGTCTTGTCAGCTAACAGCAGTCTTGTCAGCTAACATTTACAATTTAGCTGGCATGACTTCAGCTTGCTCAGCACTGCTCTAACTTGTCTGCTAGACCATCATCTCGAGCCTACGACATGTAATGCACTCGTACAGTAGTCGACACCATGGTGGTCTTGCTGGCCAGCAGCAACACTGACAGACCATGTCGCAAGTGCAAACACAACACAGCTGACAAGCTCTGCTTGTGAGCCTGCTACCATGCTTCATTAGAACAGCACAACCAGCTGACTAATGTAACTATATCTGGGCTGGTGACACAGGCAGCTTTGCGTCAAGAGTGCAGCTTGTGACAGTGCATGCTAATGTGTGGCTTGTGCCTGGAAACTGATGCAGATAACCACAAATTGGTTGGAAATATGACAAGTTTGAGCGATGCTGGGTTATCCAGCTCTAGCTCAAACTAACCCAAGCTCTGAACCCTTTTGTGTTGGAAGTCTAGACGGCTGGTAACTTGCTGATCTGGTCTATGTTGCTTGTGACACATGGCAGCAGCACAAGTGCATGGATTCTCTATTGCCTAGAAGGTCCAGCAACACTGCGTCAGCTGAGAGCCACGCCAAAGCGTTGCTTCTGTGAGCATGCAGGAACTCTCTCTGCTTACTCAAACCTGGCTTCAACAAGTCTGTTCCCACTGTCACACTGTTACAGTGTAGCCTGGCACCTGGTTTGTATTCAAGTATCAATGCAACAATTCCAAACGCCGCCAGCGGTGGAATGTAGCTGATCAAGGCTAGCTTAACAGCGCTGACACTGAGTGAAATGCAGCAACTTGCGTGGCTTGTGACAGCAAGAGCGTGTCACTTCATGGCCTCTGGCTGTGCCTAAACCAGAATGACAGCTCGTTGTGTCAGAGCAAAGGCAAACTCTCATTTGCAGACTGCACAAAGGGCCCTCATCTCTTTTGCGTAATATAGATGCTGAACCAAAGGCTGACAAGATGTACAAACCATCAGGATCAGCGCACTACCTGATCACAATGTACACCAGGAACAGCGACACAAACAAGCAAGAAACTGCCAGATTGTCATGACGCCTATGACTCTCAAGACCTATAGGATCAATGCTGTTGCTCAAATAGGGCAACAAAGCAAAAGCTTCGACTAGAGGTGCAACCATTGATGGGCCTGTGATTTGAGCTCTGACTTGAGCTGGTCTATATTGTGCTTAGTCATATGCCAGTGACTCACTTCCTGTGTCCTACTGGTACAAAGGCTGGCCGTTTGGGTCTATGGTATTTGCGTGCCCATTGGAGTAGAAGCAGCTGTTTCCTAAGACATCAGTCCGGGTAGCCTTAAGAAATGGTTCCTTCTGCCGTGTTGAGCACATGGAAAACGAAGTCTGCAGTGTACCTGCCAGAAAGCAGGACTGCTGACATACCGTTCTGAAATCCCTGTCCTGACAACATGCTGCTGGGCTGTAGGGATGCACCAGCATGCAAAATCAGCTGTGTTGCAGCTAGAGCAAGGAATGCCAATGGGTCAGGATCCTACCTGATCAAGTGCTCCTGCAGGCGTTCCCTGTTCCTGTCAGAGGCTGTCCTGCTGTCTGTTGGCATGGGTGGGGTCCAGCCTGGCTCAACAACATGTGGGCATGAGGCCCACTGCTGACCTGCAATGCATGAACGACACTGCACATCGAACCGCCGAGCATTGCTCAGTATCTCAGACAATGCTGGAAATGCCATAGATGCAGCAATAACAAATCAAGATCAAAGGTGTACACATATGCAAGCAGTTGTTGCCTTGCGCAGGCCAGTGCCATGCAGACTTCAGAAAATTGTTGCATCAGGACGGCACAAAGCTCGCTTTGCTGAAATCATTTGCACGTGTCCTGGTGCCATGTTTGCAAAGTTTGTAAAGTTTGGTGCAGGCGTCTGCAGCTTGCCTTGAAGGTCCATCATCATAAAGGCCAAAAAGAGCAGTGCGAACAATCCAAAAACTGGTGAGGCAGTTGTTGCTGTTGTGCAGCAGGGCCCATTCAAGCCTGAGATGCGCCATCCTGCAGTAACACAGCAAGCAAGACGTCGACATCATCCAACGTTGGGATGCAACAAGAAAATCGCTACATAACAGTCGACCACCAATGCACATGCACAGTCATGTGCTTTGCAAGCATGTATCATCACCGTGAAGACAGCTTCAGACTTGTGCCTGTGACGCCCTGTTTGACTGAGAAGACTTGCTAACAGCGCCAGGATAATGCAGCCTCATGCTTTAGCTTGTACAATACTGTACAAGCTAAAGCATGAGGCTGCATTATGCTGGTGCATGCTGTGCATCCTGTCATTAATGTGCCAATAAAGTTGCCAATTTGTACGGACACTCTTTTGGGGTTAACGGCGCTGAGCATGCGTGAACATGCATTGACATGCTGACATGCCAAGTGCATCATGTCACAAGCTGACAGGTCCTTGCACACCCCTCTCATCTTACCTAACAAGTGAGATGCAAGGAGCCTGCAAGGAGCTGTTTGAGAGATACAGAGTGTTGGTGATCCATTAGTGCAGTAGTAACAAGACATGCATGCGCTGCTGTGCCAGCACCAAATGTCAGCAGACATCCATCATATTGTGGCAGCTGCTGGGGATCTTGTGACCTACATTGAAAAGACCAGATATCTAGGTGCGAGAGTCTCAAGACCAGCTTACAGTTGTTACATGTTATAACATGTAATTACGGCATTGCTTGCTGCATGCTCAGACTGACAGCAGTACATACAGTGTACTTTGGTGGCATCATGGTTCTCCTTGACAGCAAGTGGACAACTGCAGCTTCAGCAAGCACAGTCAGCAAATTGAACGGCCCCTCGGAGCAAAAGCCCGTATGCCGGCCTCAGGTCTGAAGGCTGTCCATTTTGCCAGCTGGCTTCATGCCAGTATGACAGCTTTCTGCATCCCAAGGTGGTCTGCCATGAATTGAGCCTTTTGCAGTTTCAGTCCAAATTGCATTGGATACGGCCTTGTTCTAGAAGCAGATCTGAGTGATATCATCAATAAATCATTGGCCAGCTGTGTAAATGCAAATCATGAACCCATGGGTATGTGATTTTCACTTATTCAACTGGCCAATCAAACATTGGGTCATTTGTTTATGCTTATGAATCTACAGCAGACTGGCTGATTAGACGTCCACACTCCCTCACGCTTCAAGTTGTGTTAGACCTGATGTGTGCAAATTGGGAGGAACTGTCTTTCACCAAAGTCTTCGTCCATATTGCAGATTTGAACGTATGGCTAGGTTGCAAGGAAAGAGGCTATGGCCTCTGTAAGACTACATGTGAAGAACAACAGCTGCTGCAGCGTTTGTTGCGAAACAAGGTAGGTGGAACTACCAGGC
>JAABUW010006898.1_pt1 | contig 13958 bp, 1 predicted proteins | sample 5560081 | NCBI WGS metagenome assembly JAABUW01 (sample SAMN10711882, study PRJNA513363) | rock metagenome | isolation source: Antarctica rocks | place: Antarctica: Victoria Land, Knobhead sud
CTTTTTTTTTTTTTTTTTTTTTTTTTTAAAGTTCAATTGTTATTTCGACTTTATTTTTGAATTTGTTGTTTATAATTATTTTCTTAACATATTTATATTAATAGAAAATATTCTTTTATAGAAACTTTACTATAGTAAGTACTTTAAAATTCGAAATTGTTTTAACTTTTATTTATTTTGTTAAATTATTTCGAACAACTATTAGATCTATTTTAATAGATATTTCTACAATTAATATATAGATACAATTTACAATAATTTTTTTCTACAAGTTGAAAATATAAGTTAAATATATAGTTTTTTCTTGTTTGTTAAAAGCTTTTTGCTAATATTTATTGCAACTTGCAATATATTTCTTGCAAAAATTAAATAGATTTTGCTATTAATATTGATTTGCAACGCGTCAATAAATATTTTTTCTCTCTTTATAATTATTTTTGTTATATAAGTCTTTTACAATTCGATTTTTGTCTTTTGTTTAATTTACTATTCTACGTAGAAATATATTTTTGTTTGTCTTTCGAAACAAACGTTTTTCTTTTATTAGAAAATAAAAAATATAATTTTTGAACTTGCAAAAACTTTTCTAACTTATATTTGATTTTTGCAACAAGATTAGATATTAAGCAATTTGTTTAAACTTATTGAAATATTTGTTTTTAAAAATATTTTTGTTCTTTTTTAATATTGTTATTTGTGCAAAACAAATATAAACACAATTTAACTAACTATTAATAAAATTAATAAAATTATTTTTATTAATTTTGTTAATATTGTCGAACAACTTTTTTAGTCTTTTTGAAAATTTGTTAGCTATTATATACTTTTAATCAAATATATATTGTATATTAAAGTCGAAGAAACAAATTAGATTAATTAGCAAATTATTAAAGTATTAGATAGATTTATCGCAAAGCAATTAAGTTAAATTATTAAAATATTTGTATTAATTTTAATTGTAAATCGAACTTTATACAATTAGAATTGTATTTTTTTTAAGATTTTTATAAACTTTTAATATTTTTGTTTTTTGATATTGTATTAAAATTCTTGCTTGCTTTAGAGCTTACTTTTATATTGCCAATTTTTTTTTGTTATTATATTAATTTGTATTAATACAATTTTTTAATTCTTTAAATTAGAATTTATAGTTAAAATAATTTTGTTAGTTAGAATAGAGTAGTTTAAAATATATATTATTAATATATTTGTTAAAGCAATCTTTAGTTTATTTATAATATTTTGTTGTTTAAAATCTTAAACAAAGATATATTTTGTCTTAAATAAACAATAGATTAATTCTACAATAATTACAAACTCTAGTATTTAAATTCGATAATAAATATATATTTTTATAAAGACTCTAACTTTAAGAATGTTTTTGCACAATAATTATTTAACAATCTTAATAATTTTAATACTATTAAAGAATTGTCTATTAAAATTATATACAAAATCGACAATTTTAATTTCTAACTTGCAAAATTAAGATTTTTTGTTAAATATAGTATATTCGAACAATTTTATATTTATTAATACTATATTTAACTACTAAATATATTTTAGAACAAATAGTTTAATTTTTAAGATTATTTTGTTGTTGCTTTAATTCGATTTAAATTCTTTTATATTTATATTGTTTACAAATAGATAGTATTTGTTAAGAAGATTCTTAAAAATACATATTATAATTCTTACAAATTGAACAATTAAGTTAGTAGTATTTTGCAATAGACAAGTTATTTTAAGTAGTTTAAAAGAAGTTATAAAGACAATAAAATTGCAACTCTTTAACGCAAGATTTATTTAATTGTATTCTAAAAAAAAAAAAATTAATAATATAATTACTATTTCGATATACTCTTTTATAAACTCTTTGACATTAAAAGATATATTAGTATTTCGAACAATTACTTTGTTTATCTTTATAGTTGTATTAATTATATAATATTTGTTTTTCTTCTTTTTATCTATTAAAAATCAAGAATTTCGATAGAAACTATAATAGTATTTTAGCAAATTTGTCTAAAAACGTTTTTCTAATATCTTAATTACAATAGAATTTAATATTTGAAAAATTAAAAATTTTAAGATTTGTTATATTTTGTACTTTATAGTACAAATTTTCTAATTAGATACAATCTTCAATTTGATTTTGTCTATTTTAGCAAAGCTTTATATTAAGACAATTTTACAATTAAAAAATATTCTAATTAAGAGTTTTTGTTTTTGCAAAAAAAGTTCGAATTCTACAATTAATTTCTAAATATATTTCTTAATAAGACAAGAATTGCGTTTAATATTAAAAAACTTAAGTATTAGAAAAAAATTATATTTTTTGTTAAACTTCTTTTAAAAATTCTTTGTAATTAATAACTCTAGTATTTTATTTCAATTTAAATATTTGTTTAAAATAAAATTATTCGAATTATTTGTATTTATTAAATTTGTTTTTTAAGTTTTTTGTTTGTATATTGTATTTATTCGAACAAATAAATACAATATAATAAAAAATAAACAAAGAATATCGAACTTTTTAAACAATTAAATAGTAAAAGTCTCTTTTATAATATATAATCGAAAAGTTCGAATTATTAATAATTTTAAAAATATTTAAAATATAGTATTAATTCGAATATTTGCTCGATTTTAATTAACTATATTGATAGATAAATAAATACTAGTACTATTTGTTTGCTCTAATTAGTTAGAATTTTGTCAATTCTTTTTTTTAATTCTATTTTGCAATATTGTTATTCTAATAGTTTTAATTTTTATTTTCGAAGATTTCTTGCAATTAGATTTGCGAAATCGAACAATTATATTAACTAAACAATTATCTAAAGATTTAAAGATTTCTCTAAGAACACAATATTTTTAATCTTGTTGCTAGAATAATTAGCAAATATTCTTAAAATATTAATACGTTTTGCTTTGTTTCTAAAATAAATTGTTAATTTTAAAAAGTTGTTGTCTATATTTACAAAACTTATTTGAATATTTTGTTAAAAAAATTAATTTAATAGAATTTTGTAATTAAATTAAGAAACAACAAAAATATAAATATAAATTATTATTTCTTTAATTAATATCTTTGTATTTTTTATTATTTTTTCGAAACAAGTACGTGCTTTTGTAACTTTTATTAATAAAATAGAAATATTTTGTCGAATAATTAGATTAATTTTGTTTGCAAAATTCTTGCTAATATAATTGATTTTTGCACTACTATTAAATATTGCTTTAACTTTTATATTTTTTAATTATATTTACGCAATTAAGCAAACAACAAATTATAAAGTTCTAAGAGATTTTACTTTTGTAACAATATTCTTAAAATAAGCATATTTTTATAAATTTAATACTAATTAATTTTATAATAACAATTGTTTTCTTCTTTTGTTTTGTAAATTTCTAAGATTTTTTTTTGTTACTATAGTATTAAACTTTTTATTAAAAAGAGAACAAAAGAAAGAGCAACTTAAATTAGAACAAAAATCTCAATAATTTATTAATTTTATCTTTATTTTTAAAATAAAAATACTTTAAGTTAAAATTTTAAAATCGATTAAATTTTTTATAGTTTATAGTATTTTTTTTGAATATTTTGTTTACTATATATAGTTTGCAAAGATTTTTTGCTTCTTTCTAGATTTGTTTTTTTAATATTTAATAGCTCTCGAATTAGAGTTAATTATTGCAAAAATATTTTCTATTGTAATATTTTTTACTTTTGTTTTTATTATTCTTATCTCTATATATATTTTTTTGTTTAAGACTTTTGTTATTTTTAAATAATTCTTAGATTTAATATTTTTAATCTTTAAGAATTTTTCTTTCTTTTTCTTTCTTTTTCTAATTCTTTTAATTAATTGCTTTATTAAAAACTTTTAGAATATTTGTTGCTTAGAAAAATTTTATTCTAATTAAGTTTTTCGAATTTTTACTATTATTTAATTCGATTTACTATTCTTTTTATTTTTTAACAAAAAATTAGTATTTAATCTTATTGTTGCTATTATAATTATAGAATTTCAAGTACAATCTTATATTTTTTATTGAAAACAAATTCTTATAGTCTCTCTCTTAATCTTTGTATTATTAAAAGACAACTTTATTTTTTCATTTTTAGAATTGTTAAACTTATAACAAATTTTGTTGCTTTTGTTTATATAAATTTTCTTATTTATTATTAAGACTATTAATTTTAAACAAACTTATTGTCTATATAAATTGTAACAAAACAAGTACTTATTTAATTTTAATTAAGATTAATTGTACTTAGAAACAAGTACAAATTTCTAATAGATATAAATTGTTTTTTAAAATAGACTCTAAACTATTATTTAAATTTAAGAAAATATAATATATAAATTTTCTTGTAATTGCGTTGTTATTGCTTGTTAAATTATTTAATAAATCTTACTTTTTATTATTTTGCAAATACTATTATTCTTAAGATCTTTAAAAGTTTGTATTAAAATATTTAGTATTTTGTTAATTTTTGTATTTTCGATTGCAACTATTAACAATATTAAGAGAGCAAAAATTGTCTTTAATATTACTTTTTTTTTACAAGATTTTGCTTCTTGCTTATTATATTTATTAATTTATTTATATTAATATTCGCAACTTGCTAAGCAATCTAATTGCTATTAATATTTATTTCTTATATAGTTGTTTTATTTTCAATTAGTTTTATAATTGTCTTATATAACAATTTAAATATTATAGTAATTATGTTGTTAAAATTAATTTTATACTTTTGCATTATCTTAGTGCAAATATTACAAAAAAGATTCTTTAAATATTACAAAAATTTAATATATTTATCGACTTAATTAAGTTTAATAAACTTCGAGAAAATAATTTTAAATTGTCGACTATATTTACAAATATTATTTGACTTTGCTTTTAATATGTCTTTTAAAAACTTTAGAAAAACACAAGAGTTAATTTTTTAATTTAAATTCTTATTTTTATATTTCTTGTTTAATTTATTTACTATTTTAAAATACTTTTTATATATTTAGATTGCAATAAATTTAATAAAGTTCTCTATAAACTTGTTGCAATATTAAGACAACTTAATAATCTTATATTAAAAGATAACTTTATATTTATTACAAAAATTTGAAAATTAATTTAGAAAGTTAATAATATTAAATTTATCAAAATGCAATACTTCTAATATTTCTAAAAAAAACATAGAAATTACGTAGTAATAGAATTTTACAATTTTTATAAAATTATTAAGTAAACTTGTTGTTAATATAGATATATCGATTTTTTTTTTTGCAATCTTTCTATTGTTTTGAGATATTATTTTTAAGAGAATAGCTTAACAATAGATAGTAAGAGTAATAACTACTAAATTAAAAAGACTAATAATAATAGCTAATTCAAAGAATAATATTTTTTATTTGCAAATCTTTTTCTTTTTCTTGCAAAAATATCGAAGAAAAATTTTCTTTTTTCTTCTTAATTTTATATTTTTTTCTTGTTTATTATTTCTCTATTTTCTTAATTGTCTATTAATAGACGTTCTCGATTTATTGTTTCTCTTAATTAGTTGTTAATTTATTGCTAACAAATATTTTTGCGTTAAAGATTTACTTTAGTTTTTATTAAAAAAAGAGTTTAAATAGTGTTCTTGCTTTTAAGCAAATAGATTGATTATATTGTTAAAAAATTTCTTTTAATAATATTATTATAATTAGCAAGCAATTTATTGTTTTAATAGTAGATACTAATTGCAATTTCGATAAAATATCTTAATCTTTAAATTTATAACTTTTATTGCTATTTTTAATACTTTAATTTTGTTTCTTTTATTCTTGTTTTTTAATTTAATAATATCTTAATTTCTAAATTGTTAATTTTGTGTTTTTGATTTTTGAAGTTTTTGATTCTAATAGTTTGTTAAAATTAATTTGTTTTCTATACTTTTTTTCTTGTATTTTTGAGTTTTTGAATTTCTAAATTTCTAAGACTATTTTTAGAGATATATTGATAGTTTGTTATTTTAATATTTGTTGTTGTAACTAAATTCTTGTGTTAAACTTTAGTATAATAAAATAAGAATAGAATTTTAATTAGTAAACAACTATAACAATAGAGACTTATTGCAATATATATATAAATTGTACTATATAGTTTAATAGTATATTGAGTAACTAAGATTCTAAGATCTAAGTAAGAGAGATCGCATATATATTGCAAATAGATTGCTAGTATTGGTAACAAATATTCTTAAGTCTATAGTCTAATATTATCTGATTATTTGACTACAATATATATAATAAATATTAATGCACAATTAAAATATTGCACAAAGATCTAATATTATAAATTTTTTAAAAAATAACAAAATTAATATATACGCTATATATATCTTAAATTTATAACTTGCGTATACAAGAATTAAAAATCTATTATATAAAAGATTTATAAAATATACTTTTACTTTATTTATATTGTTTGTAAGCTAATTTTATAAATTTATTAAATTAAATATTTTTTATTTTTTAATATAAAATTTTAGTATATAAATTGAATTATTAACGCAAACTTAATATATATCGATTTTAATTATTTTTGTATTTTAATAAACTACAAGTTATAATAACACACAAAAAATTGTATTTTTATTAGATATCTAACTTCTAAAAACTCTATTTATAATTAATTTTATTCTAATACAAATTTAGTATATATTAAATATATATAAAATTTAATTATTTTTAAAAAAATAACAAAATTGAAATTAGTATATGCAATACGCAATTAAACATCTATATTTTTAGTAATTAAAAACAATTTTTATTCTTTATATTAATTGCACGCGAAAATTATATTTATTATTTATTATATTTTATTCAAATATTTTAAAAAATTGTCAATAATATAATTGCGATAATTAAATAATAAGATTTACTATTTTTAACAATATATAAGTTAAACTTATATCTAGTATATATATTGTTTGCGCTAAATATTTTGCAAAATACTTTGTTTTTCCTTTTATTATATTTGATTTATATACAAAATATAATAAGATTGCTTTGCGTTATATATATAATAGTCTTAATATAAAAAATTGTATAATAATATTAATTTGCAAGCAAAATTTTAAATTTTTTTTTACTAAAATAGTTTTAAAAGATTAGTTGATATTTAGTTTAAATATTGTATAAATCTAGTTTATAATTTATAAAAATTAAACAAGAATTTGTTTTTAATCAATTGCGTTTTTTAAAAAAGTAATAAATAAAAAATATTATTTATTTTAATAAAAATCTTTAATAATATATTGTTGTATATTGTATTTATATTTAGATTAAAATCTTTATAAATTAATTATATTTTAAAATAAATTTTGTATTTAAACAAATTTAAAACAAAACAAACTTATATAATATTTTAAATTAAAACAAGAATTATTATTATAAATTTAATATATATATAATATATATTAAATATATACTAAAATTATAATAGAAATTAATATATATTATTATGCATAAATTAACATAAAAATTATTAAAAATTATTATATAATATTTAGTAAAATATTTAAAATATTAAAAGAAGTTATTTGTCAAATTATTTAAATTTTTTATATTAATTATAAAAACAAAGAATTCCAAACTTTTATAATAAATATAAACAAAAAATAAGCTTAAAATATATTAAATATATATTAGAATTATATAAATATTACTAATATTTTATTTAGAATTTAAGAAATATTTTTACAATTTTAATAATTCTTAAAAGTAATTTAAATATCTCGAATATATATTAGTCTTTTATTAAATATATTTTAAATATAACTTTCGAAAACGTTATTTTAATTATTTAACAACTTATTTTATTAATTAATTTAAAAAAATTAAAACTATTAATAAACTATTACAACGCATATCGATATAAATAATATAAATATATTATATTTTAAATTTAAAATATAAATTAAATATTAAAAGATAAAATAAATTTTTGTCGAATTATATAAAGAGAAATTAAATATTTCCTTGTATTAGTAAACGCTAGTTCGCAATTATATTAATATAGAAAAAAACAATTACTTTTCAAACAATAAATTCGCGAAACAAAAATTATTATTACTTGCTTCTATATTTAGATAAAACTTATATTTGTTCTAAGTTATATTTATGCTAATTATTTAATAAAATAAGAAAATACGTTATTAAGATATTTAAAAAAAACAATTTCGAGATAGAAAAAAATATTTTATTTACTTAAAGCAATTGCAATAAATCTAATTGTATTGTTGCTTAGTTAATTGAAAAAAATATATAATTAATTTATATTTAATTTGACTTAATAATTAATTAAATTATAGATAAAAAAGATCGAAGAACTATAGAATATTATTAATAATATTTATATTTTTCTTTTAATTTAAAAAATCCTTATATAATGCTCTTTCTTAATAGACTTAATTCTAAGTATAAATTTAATAGAAATATAGTATCTAAATTTAATAACAAGATTTTTATATATATTTTAAAGTCGCAATTTAAGAATTACTTATTTAATAAAAAATTAATATCAAATATCGATTTAATATATATTAGATAAAAATTCTAAAACATTTTTTTTAATATAGCAATATATAGAGATATTATTTAGAAGAGATAGACACTAAATATTTACTTAATATATATTAGATAAAGATCTTAAAATGTCTTTTCTAATATAATAATATATAGAGATATTATTTAGAAGAGATAGACGCTAAGTATTTGTTCAACATATATTAGATAAAGATTCTACGATATCTTTTCTAATATAACAATATATAGAGACATTATTTAGAAAAGACAAATGCTAAGTATTTATTTAGCATATATTAGATAAAAATCTTAAAACGTTTTTTTTAACACAACAATATATAGAGATATTATTTAGAAAAAATAGATATTAAATGTTAACTTAATGTATATTGTTATCTAGCTCGAATAAGTATAAATTAGACTTAAACTTTACTTTATAGCCAATACTATAGAAAAAAAAACCGTAATTTTACCGTAGTAAATCGATAGTAATACGATAGTACTACGGTAGTTGTTACGAGATTCTCCCAAAGATATGCAGTCTAGAGTCTGCATAGGGTTAGTCTTGGCAGACACACATAGATATTCTGCCCGGGATTATATAGATTGCTCTCTAATTTAACTATTATTATTATTACTATTGCTTACTGCATTTATTCTTACAATTTAATAGCTTTAACTATCGATTAGTTCTTTGCATCTAATTAATGCGTTTATATTATTTAATTGTAGTTCTCTAAACAACTCGCAAAGTCTTTGTCCTATTAGAGCTTTTATTATTTAATCGAAAATCTTTGCAACTCTTTCGCTAAACGTTTGCTCTATCTTCGTCAATATTTCTAATTTAATATTTATATTATTTAAATATAGATCTCTATTCTACATCTATATTAATAGTATTTGTCAAGAATACTCTGCGTAATTAGCAATTGTTAGTAATGTCGAAGCAATTCGAATTGTTTGTAACTACGAGTTAAGAACTTGTTATTAATAGCAATATTGTTGACAAACAAGTAGAGCGCTCTATATTATTTGTCGAAGATACTCTTTGCAACATAATTATTGCAGAGTTCGATTAACGTCTTAATACTATATAAAACAATATTACTAAAAACATTATAACAACGTTGATAGATCTAATTCAATCGAAGTTCGTAAAGATATGTTTAAACTCGCTATTATTTGCTCCAATTTCTACTATCGAAGAATCTTCGCAATTGTCAACTACGTCGCAATCTCTTGCAGCTATATCTTTGTTGTCTTCAACAACAATAAGCAAGCTACGAACAAAAGAGATAAACTTCTTTGATCTTAAGTATCTATCAGATTAAAAAGCAATCTTCGTTGTCTTTGTAGTAAACGTCAACAAGTATATTTTCTATCGCAACGTCTATATCTTTGTCGATAGACTTAAGAATCTAATTATGTAGCATAACAATAAAATAGTTAAAAATATTATTGTCGTTTGTCTTTGCAACTCTACACTAATATAGTACTCTATAGAACTATCGAATTACACGCAAGAGCAGCTTCGTCTACTTAATATAACAATCAAATAAGTTAACTTGTTAGCTCAATAGTTAAAACAAGTACTAGTTAATTTCTCTTACTACAATATACAAAACAAATTAGTAAACCAAATTACAAATATATTTCGAAAATCGAAATAGTTTTATTAACTATTCTAAAAACAGCATTTAGACGCAACTTTTAATTAAATAGCAATTAATTTTGTTTAAATAGAATTAAAAAGTTCTTAACTATTGCGAAAATACAGAAAATTTAAATTAAAAAAACTAATATTCAATTTTATTAAAATAAAAAAACTAAAAAGATCGATTTAACAATCGCAAAAACGCAAAATAATATTGCTACTCTTATAATTGTTAAAATTAAGAAGAAAAATAAAAAGATTAGATAAATTAGTCAGATTTTAGATAATTAACAAGTTTTATCTACAATTAAGCGAAAACAACAATCTAATTAGAAATTATCTATTAATACTTTATTTTTTAAACAAATTAAGTCTATTAAATCTACTTAAATCTATATTTGTTATAACTTTAAAATAGAATAACAAAAATATAAGACTTATTTAAAAGCTTATTAATTGTTTATCTACTAAAATTTTGCTCAATTTATAATTAATAAAATTAATAAAATTGATACTATTAACAAAGAGAAATATATTTAGCTATCTTTTTTATCTAAACTTTTCGAAAAATATCTATTAAACTAAATATCTAATTTAAATTCTATTAACTTATTTGATTTTTGTAATCTAACAACTAGAATATTTTTATCGAAATTATTACTGCGCAATTGTGTCTCTTTACTATATTTACTAGTACTACTATCTACTATTTACAAGCTATTATTAGAGTTCTAAAAATAGCAGATTATATTAATATTATTATAACTATTAGTATTTTTGTATTATCTCTTGCAGTTCTAAAACAAATTGCTAAAATTAGCAATAATATAAATTTTCTTGTCTAAGAACAAAACTTGTTTAAAGTTTTTAAATAAATTAAGTTTTAAAAATATATCGAATTAGATATTAGATTTGTTAGCTTATTTAATATAATTATCAAAAAACATATCAAATAGAACGCTAACAACAAGAAATATATAAATATATTTTAAAATATTATTAATAGAAATCTATATTACAACATAAAAAAGATTAATCTAGTCAAAAAAACTTATTAAAAAATTGTTAAAATATACAAGTCTAAAAAGTTAAATATATTAATAAGAATTTTTGTTAAATTTAAGTTTCTTAAAATTTTTAGTTTTCAAAATATTAACAAATACAAAATTAAGTTCTATAATATTATTAATAAACTATTTATCTATTTATCTATTTAAGCAATTTAGCTATAGATAAAAACTAACTTATCTTTAAATATCTAGTCGATTTTAACAATATTGCTTGCTTCTTTATTAATTAATAAATATTCGAGTATAAGTTTTTTTTATAACAATAGTATTTAAAAGCAGAAGTTATTTACTATTATTTACAATTACAAGATTTAATATATTAATTCAATAAATATCTTAGCTATTAATATTATTTTAATTTTAACAATAGTTACTAAACTAATTGTTACTATAGATAATACGCTTTTTATTGTCGACAATCTTAACTTTGTATATATTAAACAAAAGAAGTATACAAATTGCAAAAAAATCGATTATTAATAATTAAATTGCTAAAACTTATATTTAGAACTATATTTCATTTTAAAAAACAATAGCTTCGAAAACAATCGAAACAATAGTAGAAATAAATATTGTTAAAATTACAATAATTAAAAAAAAGATTAAAAGAAGTTTAAATTTAAAAAAAATAAAAATAAATTTAAATCTAAATTTAATAAGAACAAAAATAAAAACAACAACAACAAAAAGTAAAAGACTATTGAAATAATAATTTATAGATATTATTTTGTTTTTGTTGTTGTAACAATTTTATTTGCAATTTCTAAATTATTTATTTTTATAGTTATAATATTAGCTTTTGTTGTTAATTGTTTTTTGTGCAAATAAATTTTCGATACAAAATACTTGCAATATATATTTGAAATCTCTAATATCTTTATATTCTATTCAAAAATATTTTAACAATTAGTCGAAAATATAAAAAGCAATTTATTTGCTATAAATATTAAAAGTATTTATCTATTTATTAGATACAAAAACAAAAGAGCTTATTATATTACAATTTACAATATACAATATATATTTAACTCTTTTTACAATTCAATTTTCTATAGCTAGTTAAAAAACGCTAGTATTGTTCGAAAAACTATTAATTATAACTTTTCTATTAATATTTATTAAGTTCGAGCAATTAAAAACTTCAATTTCTATTTTCTAAATTTAGAAATACTTATTGTACTCTTTGTTATTACTATTGTTCTATTAACAATTAGTAAGAATGCAATAATTATATAATATAAACAACTTAATTATTTAAATAAACAGAATATCTATTAGCTAACTTGCAGAAATGTTTTCAATCTTATTAAGTTATTTTCGAATAATATTTGTATTTCTTGTATATATGCAAAAAACAAAACAATATTCTATTAAGTTTCTATTAGATCTAATCGCTAAAAAAACAATTTTATTTATATTAATATTATAAAATTTATATTTCTAGACAATTTTAATAGCATTTGCTATATTTGTGTTTAACTAAATAATAAAATTAAGTACTTGCAAATAGAATATTTTAAAAACAAAAATAAAATTAGTTTGCTAACTCTTTTTAAATATTATATCGACAAATTTAAGTATAAAAACAATAAATATATCTGTATTTGTATTAATAATAGCAATAAATATATAAGTAAAGTCTTTTAAATCTAACACAAAAAGCGCAAAATATATATCGAATTAATAGTTATTGTTTTTTTTTAAAATAAACAAATATATCGAATATCTTAATTAAATTTTAATGCAAAAAATTAATACTATAATTAAAAATGCTAATTTAATTGTAAAATTCTAATTAAAAATTATTTAAACAATTAATTTATATTGCAATATCTTTTTTATTGTTAAATACTCTATTACTTTTTTTAAAGCAAATATCGAATATCTTTATAATTATAAATATATTCGACGCATTAATTAATAGAAAGAAGTATTAAAAATTTAATTAAATACTAATTAATAGAAATTTCAAAATTATACTCGACTCTTAGTTTTAGTAAAATACAAAAAAAAGTATATCTATTGTATAATAAATAACAAAAATAAGATCTAACAAATATTAGAAATTTATTAACTAGACAATAAGCAAGCATTACTTAGTTCTAATATTAATTATAGCAAAATTAGTTGTTAAAACAACAATATATATTTGTCTACAATTCTATTTACGCAGTCTAATATTGCAAATTTTATTAATAAATTTCTAAATTCTATAAAAACTAAATTGAACAAGCTCTTTATAACAATATTATAATAACAACAAAGAATTCTTTTGCTTTTAAATTATATCGAAAATTCTAAACTAGATTTATCTATCTTATTTGAAATTCTATCTTTTTTAGATTCTAAAAATACTATATTTTTTAAATTATTTTTTAATTTTAAAAATAGTATTTTTTTCAATTCTACTAACTTTAATAAATTCTCTAAAGTTACTAAATTATTAGATATATTTTAAAATCTATTATTTTTAAATTTTAATCTAATACTACAAAGATATTCGAAACTTTAATTGTATTAAGATAAATTTGCAAATTTTCTTATTTTGTTATTCAAAATTATATTATTAGAACTATATAAGTCTAAAATTTATACTAAAGTTATAACAAATATTTATTACAAAATAGACTAACAACTAACTAAACAAAAAAA
>JAABUW010006901.1_pt1 | contig 13953 bp, 4 predicted proteins | sample 5560081 | NCBI WGS metagenome assembly JAABUW01 (sample SAMN10711882, study PRJNA513363) | rock metagenome | isolation source: Antarctica rocks | place: Antarctica: Victoria Land, Knobhead sud
TTTAGTAATAATTTATTTTATTTTTAGTAATAATTAATTAATAATTTAATAGAAATAATTAATCTATTTAATTTAATTAATAAATATAGTAGATTATTTTTATATTATATATTACTATTGTGCATTATCTAAAAAATAATAAAAAATCTAAATTTAACATTTTATTTTATACTATTTTTAGTATTCTTGGCGTTCTTGACAATTCGATTCGATTTCTAATGTTGAAATCGAGAATCGAGTCGAATCGGATCGATTCGATTTTAAAATAATAGAAATCGAATCGGATTTTGAATCGATTTCTAATATTGGAATTGTCGAATCGGGTCGGTTTCAAAAGTTGGAACCGAAACCCGATCCGACGGTCAATCTACTTTTTAGATAGTATTTTTATTGCTTAAAAGCAATTACAATAGTTAACAATTTTTGATTATATATTTTATAATTTTGCTTTGTTGAAATTATCTTTCGCAATTAAAATACTATCAAATATTAATTTTTGTTATTATTTTGTTAACTTAAAATGCTTGCAATTGCAAAATTAGACGCGTCAATTTTTACTCTTATTTTTTTGTTTAAATTGTAGTAACAAAATAGTAAAGTCGATATAAAAATATTGCAAAGCTAACAAAATATTTGCTCTACTTTATTTAATCAAACAAAAGAGTTAAATTTTTTGTTATTTTTACTTTTTTTTAACAAATTAATAAGAAGAGCAATTTTTTTTGAATAGCAATATATAAAATATCTATAAAAGTTTAAAAAACTTAAAAATATTTAAAATTTACAAGAAGTTTTCTATTTAAATTACTTTTTAATTGTTTTAATTTTTTTTAAGTTTACAGAAAATAACTTCTATAATTATCTCGCATCCTGTAAAAACTACAATAACCAACGGTTCAATAGAATTACATATTGCTCTTGAAAGCGCAATTCTATATTTACTAGTAAACGCTATCTAATCTATAACGCATCTTTGTCCAATTACTTCTTTTAATCGTCTATATATACGTTGCTTTCTATCTCTAATCTTGTTGTTGTTGTCTATCTTAATTGTAAAATTACATATATTCTCTATAAAAACTATCTAACAATATAATATTTGCTCTGCACGCTTTCTCTAGTTCTTAGTTGACAATAAGTAAAAAACATCGTTTGCGCAATCGATTTAGATCTTCAATTAATGCTCTGAAAGATATATTTTACGTTTGCAATATTCTTAGAGAGACAAACAATAGAAAATATCTAGCATATCAAATTTGATAACATTCTAACAACGTTATACGTATCTCTTACTGTCTCTTACTATAAAAGATCGTAATATAATCTTGTCTAAACACAAAATTGTTTTACTATTCTGATTGAGTCTAGCGCGAACAACAAGATAGCAATATAATATATTAATATTCGTAACATTTACTAGTAAAGTTACGTATCTTCCTGATAAAGTAGCGTCGATTCCAAGAACGTAATTCTGTCGAGTCTAGACTAATCGTCGGGTCGGATTTCGATTCCAAATATTGGAATCGACCCAACTCGTCAATTTCAATTCTAGAAATCGATTTGAAACCCAATTCGATTTCTATTATTTTGAAATAGAATCGACTCGATTCAACTCGATTCTCAATTTCAATATTTGAAATCAAATCGAATTGTCAAGAAATTAAATATAACGTTATTATATTAAGAATTACTAATTTTAGAACAAAAATAATATATTAATAAAATATATTATTTGTATCTATAGACTCTATAGATCTTATAAATACAATTTATTAATAAAATACAATATTTGTATCTATAGACTCTATAGATCTTATAGATGCAATTTATTAATAAAATACAATATTTGCATCTATAGACTCTATAGATTCTATAGATGCAATTTAATTATTTTCTTTTTAAAAATTAGTAATATATTACTATAATATATTATCTTATTATAATTTAGATAATTAAATATTATAAAATATATATTGACTATATATTAACTATTAATAATTATAATATAATTATTTAAATAGTTTTAACAATTCGAGTCGATTTTTTCGAATCGAATTTCGATTTTAATTCTAGAAATCGATTCGAATTGTCGATTTTAATTTTAGAAATCGAATCGACTTTTCGATTCTAATATTAGAAATTGATTCAATCCGATTCGAATCAAATATCCGACTTGAACTCGATAACCCGATCCGACGCGATTAGTCTAGTCGAGCCATTAATTATTGTAGTCTTTATAGAGTGCGGAATAGTTATAGAAGTTCTTTTCTATTAGGTTTATCTATATATCTTCTAAAAATACAATAAAGTTTAAAAATCTAATTTTGATAGTATTAAATTTATACTTTTTTAGATTAATATATAGCAAATATTTGCAAAAATATTTTAATATCTATCTAATATAATATTAATGCTTTGCTAAATTATTGCTATATATAAGTATATTATCTATATAGATTACACAAGTTATATTGATCAATTCTTGCAATATTTTATTAATATAAATCTAGAAAGTTGGAAATACGTTTGCTAGTTTAAATAGTATAATCTAATACTCGAAATATCTATAGTATATACAAAATATTGTTTTTTATTTATTATTGCGTTTAATACAAATATAATAATAGATATTCTTTAAATTTAAAACAACAAAATACTTTGTTTTGTATAAACAATTTAGTGTTTTTGTAATTAAAAACAATTTTTAACAATTTTTAATAATAAATATATTTAGATCTCTATAGTCGATATATAAATATAATTTATTGTTCGATTTTAATACAAATAGAATAGAAATATCTACAAATAAAACTAAATACTTAATTTAAATTTTTACTAATATATTATCAAGATATTGTCGAAGTATTGTTAGCTTATTTTGTAAAAAATTATAAAAAAATATAAATAATAGCTTTTTATTGTTCTAAAACTTAATAATATAATCTTTTTTTTTAATTTTAATAGAATTTTAGCTAATTTATTATTACAAACATCTTTTAAATTTCTTGTTTTATAGTATATAGAAATAAAGATCTTAATAAATCTAAACTTGTCGACAATATAGTTATAATAATTGTAAAGAACTCTCTCTAGATTATCTTTATACTATATCGAAAGCAACAAAAGTAAATTTATATTTAATAATTGCAACAAATGTATCGAATAAAAGAAAAAACAATATAAAGTGTGTCTTGCAATACTAGATCTGCTTCGCAATAGCGTGTCTAACGTATATTAATGCGTGCTTAGTAAAAAGTCGCGCAAACTAGATTTAAACAAGACTAGTATCGAGTTAACAAATATTGTTTGCGCATTGTTTTCTCTTAATAGCAAACAAAAAAGCATCTTATAGAGAGCGAGATTTTTCTCGCATTTGCATTTTTTAGCAATTAGTTTTACTACAAATGCTACTATTACTATTATACGTACTATCTAACTTAACTCGTTTAACTACGCAACTTTATTTAAAAAGATAGTAGCTACTTTATAGTTTTAATTGCTTTGTTTAAACAAAGTTGTTTAATTAAAAGCGATAATTAATAAACTATTAATAATTTGCTTTCGCAAATATATTTAGAAATCGATTAATTTTTAGAATATTATTAATAATTAGTTGCGTAAAGAAATCTACGCAAATAATATATCTTAAAAATTAAACAAAGATAATTATTTTAATAGTAGTACAACTATTAATTAGAGCAAAGAAAATATCGAAATATCTAATTTTAAAAACAAATCTATACTATCTATCTTAACAAATATTATTATATAGTATATTAACAATACAAATATATTGCAATTTCTAAAACTTAAAATTAAGCTTGCAATTGCAAAACTTTAACTTGTACAATATATTAATAATTATTGTTGCAAATATAGCAATAATTACTATTAACTCGATTAACGTAAAAAAATTAATTGTATTAAGAAGTTGTTAATACAAAAGTATATTAATTATACAAGTTTAGAAATTTGATTTAAGAATTGCAAAAATTATATTTAAAATAATTTTGCAAACTATTTTAATAAAAAGTCGAAAATACTTTAAGTTGTATTATATTTTATTAAAAAGCAATATAATTAATAGCGCAAATATATACAAGAGATATATAATAAAAATAATAAAAATATTTAAAACTATTTTTTTCGATATATTAAATTTTTTTTTAGTATATTCGAGATTTGCGACATAAAAATCGAACTTAAGTTCGAAAATACAAAACAACAATTTTATTAAAAAATTAAACTATTTGTTATTTACTTAAACAATCTATATTTGTAATTAAAGAAATCAATTATTAACAACAAAAAAATACAAAATCTAAAAAACAAATATATTGACAAAATTTGTCAAAAAATGCTTTGTTAAAAATATAGCTATATTAGTATTATATAAATTTATAATAAATTTATCGAAATTAAACAATATTTGCAATTAATTAAAAAGCTATTAAAACTAAATAGTATTTTTTATATTGCAAACAACTTTAAAAAATATAATAAAGAAAATCGATTTTTGTACAAATAAAATAACTTGTTTAGCGCAATTAGCAATACAAACAACTCTATTATATTAATTATTAAAATTACTAAAATTATATAGATTAAAGATAGTATTAGCAATAACTAATAAGACAAAAACAATTGTTAAATATTTGTTAAAAAAATATATTGTATTTATTAATTACAAATACTATATATACAATTAAATAAATTATAAATACTATATATACAATTAAATAAATTACAAATTAAATAACTCTATATATTTGCAATATTAAAAGTAAATAAAAAATCAAAACAAAAATAATATATTTTTAAGAAAAATTAAAGTCTAATATTTGTTGCTACAATATTAGATATAAAAAGTTAAAAACAACAAACTAAAATATTAATTTAAATAGTATTTGTTAATATATTGTATAATATACGCGAAGTTAAATATTTTATTAATTTAGAAATTAAAAAGAACTTTATTTCGCAATTCTTTATTAAAAATACGCAATTATTTAAAAATATTTCTTTGTTATTGCAAATACAAATTTTTAATAATTGTATTGTTGTTTTATATAAAATACAAAAACTTTCTATTACTATTATTAATAACAAAGAAATATACAAAAGCAATTGTTCTAAATTCTATATTATTAATATACAAAATTATAAAATAATTTTTAAGTTACTTTAATTTAAGAAAATTAATTTAAATATATAATAATCGAATTGTATTTAAATTTATCAAAATAATTTTACTAAATAATCGAAAAGAAATATTTAAATAATTAATTTTAAGAAGTTTGTACAACTTGTTATATTTGTTTTTAAAAATTATAACAAAGTTTATATTATATTTTTTTATTAAATACTATTTTTAAAAAAAAATTTAAAATATATAAAAAAAAAGATTGCAAAATATAATATATTTTAAATTAAAAAACTAATTGTTTCGAATTAAATTAAAAAAATTAAATTTTTTTTTTAAAAAAGTTTTCAAACGCGCTTAACACGTATAACTAAATAGAGTATTTAATTAATTTTGCAAAAAAACAAAATATTGTATACAAAATATATATATAATATATTGCAAAATAAATTAATTACAATACAAAAATATCTCGCAAATATATTAGAGAAAAACTAGATATATTTTTTAAATAATTTTATTAAATCTCTAGTATTGTTTGTAAAGAAGTTAAATAATAGTTTGTATTTTTATATAAACTATTGCAAATTTAATAAAATTACTATTAAAAATAAATATTTTCTTTCTTTTTTTTAAAAATATTTGAGCGCTTTGTAAATACAAAATATTTTTTTAAAATTAATATATATAATATATATTATTATATTCGAATTTGTTAAAACAATAAATAAAAAATAGCTTTTTATACTTAATATAAGCAATTTAAATATTAAATTATATTTTTTAATTTTGTTAATACTTCTACTATTTTCTAATCTTATATAAATTGTATATTAAAACTATATATTAATATTTATTGTATAATATATTTAGATAATATATTTATTTACTTAAATTTAAAAAAGCAATATTAGAAAAATATTCGCAAAATACTTTATATATTGTTCGAATATCAATTGTATATAAAGCTATTAAAATATATATTTAATTGCAACAAAATAATCTTTCTAAACTTTATAATTAAAAAACAAGATATTTAAATAAAACAAACTTATATTAAAACTATTTAAAAATAATTTAAACTAAAATTAACAAAAAATATTTTTGTATTTTTTAAATTTGCAAAATTTTATCGATACTTTATTTGCAAATTCTTTTAAATTATAATATCTTTAATTAATTTAATAACAAATACAAAAAAAACAAAATATATTTGCAATTTATATATATTAAAAAAACAAAAAAAGTTTTTAAAATACTTAAAATTGTTTTTATTATTATTTCTATTTTAGAATACTATAATTAAAATACTTCTTTTTATATAAAAATTAATATATTAAATTAAAAAACAAAAAATATATTTAATTAATTTAACAAAGATATACAATAATATTCTATTATATTTATTAGTTACAAATTTAAAAAATCTAAAATTTGCTAAAATATATATAACAAAAAACTCTATACTATTATATTAATTTTTAAGTTTTAAAAATATTATTTACAAAATAGCAAATATATTATTTGTATAATAACAATCTTTGCTATTTTATAACTACAAAGAAACTTTTAATTAAACAAGTTTGCTAGATTAAGAAATTAATTATATTTAACTTTAATATAAAATATTGCAAAAGAAAACTTAATTTCGCAAATATATTGTTAAGAAGATCTAATATTATAAAATTTAATAATAGCAAAAATAATAATAATAATTTTTTGTCTATTTTGCAAAAAAACAAAGATATTCTTGCTATAATTAATCTTGCAACTTTAATAGCGCAACTAAATAATACTATTATCGCAAATATCTAAGTTATAGATTTAAATAAAAAAGTTTTTAAAAGATTACGCAATATTCTAGATTTTATATTGTCTTAATTTTTAATATAACAAGTTGCAAAATCGAAAAAAAAAATTGTTAATTTGAAAGAATTAATAGCAATATAATTGTAAAAATTACAATAAAAAAACGCTTTTATTATAAAAAAACAATAATATTAAAAATTTGCAAATAAGTAAAATAAATTTTCGAATAAATTTTCAAAAAAAAATATTAAAAAAAATAGATTGCTATATTAAGATTTTGCAATCTATATTTTAAAAGACGCAATAACAAAAAATAAAATTCTTTGTATATATTACAATAACTTTATATTTAAATATTTTATATATTAATAAATTAAAAATACAATACAATAAAAATATTACTAATCTAGTATAATTAAAGAAATTAATAAGTATATTTGTATCTATTTTAATTGTTAATATATATATATCTACTATTATAAATTATATAAAAAATTTAACTTAATATTTTCTAGAAATTCGCAATTCTTTAAAACAATAACAATAAATTTTATTATAAATATATTATTTGCAAGAAATTTATATATTAAAAAAACTAGTAATACAATATTAATATTAATTGACAAATTAATTAAGTACGCAATCTATATTGTAACTATTAAGAAATTTAATACAAAAAAATTGTTTTTTACAAATTATTTTTAATCGATATTGTACTAGTATCTAGATACAAAGTATTAATTTAATATTATATTCTATTCGCAAATTAATAATTAAATAAAAAAATAAAACTAAATTTTAAAATATTATTTGTATATTTATTGTAATTATAGATAAGATAATTAATTGAAATTGCTATCTATAATTATATTTGCATATAATAATAGTATTTACTTAAATATTAAAAAAGCTTTTTACAAACTATTAATAAACTATATTGCAAACTTTGCAAATATATCTATAAATAAACTCTTAATAAAGAAAATATTTCTAATTACAAAACAAACAAAATAATTGCAAAGTATTAAAGAATATTTAAAAAAACTATAAATAGCAATTTCAAAGCAACAAACAAAAAGCTATAATAAAAATTACAAATTAATAATTTTTTAAATAGATAATAAAGTATTATTGCAAAATATTAATATATATATATTGCAATTTAAGAAAAAAATTAACTATTATTAACTAGAACTCTTTACTATTTTAATTAAAAAAAAAACAAATATATTAATTAAATTTATTTGCAAAATACAAAGCAATTTATATTATCTTTTATATTTTGCTATATTACAAGTCTAGCGATATATAAGATACGCAGAAAAGTAGAATCAAGCACGGATATCCGCATATACTCTATCAGCTCTATCAGAAAAGTAAGAAGAGATTGCTCTTTCTGCTTTTTCAGAAAAGCAAAGATAGTATTGCTCTATAGCTCTATCAGAAAAGTCAGAAGAGCAGAAACAATTTTATAAGTATATAGATTTTCTAGAACACAACTCTCTTATAGATTGTATTTAATTTATCTATCAAATTATCTTCTATTATTGATACAAACTGCAAATTCTTGTTATCAAGTAATTGTTTGTATTGTCTGAAGACGTCTACAGATTTTTTTAAAAATATCAATCTATTCTAATATTCTAGTTGTCTAGATAGCAGTATAACACTTTAAATATTCTAAAAATATCTGTATCAAATTAACGCGCTTCTATTTTGAGTACTAACTTATCAGTATTATATCAACTATCGATTATAAAAAACAACAAGATCAGAATTAACAAATTCGATATCTACTATAGAGACTGTATCGATCTGAAAAACTAATTTATACAGATAAATATCTATTTTATTTTCTATTCTATTTCAGCAAATCAGAAAACAATTTTTGCATTAATATTTCTCAGAGAAAGAATTTAACACTGATTTAAATCAAATTTACAAAAATATTTAAAAAATTATAACAAAAATTTCTATACAATATTTACAAATTTCGACAATTTCAAAAAAAAACTTCGAAGAATCTTTGAAATATCTAACAAAAAACAGATTGCAAAAAAAATAATTCAATATCTAATTTAACAAATTTTTGCAGCAGACTATATAGCTAAATTTCAAAAATATATCAATCTAATCGAGTAGAACAATACTGTACTTATAACAATATTTCGAAAAGATTTCAAAAACAATCTAAAAAACAAAATTATATATAATAGAAGATCTATTAGCAATATATTCGATTTTATTAAAATAGTTATCGATCTCGACAACAAACTATATAAAAAAACTATAAAAAAAAGATATAATTAATTTCGAGAAAGAGCAAAAATCTTTTTTAAATTAACAATTAAATATCAGCAAAAAAAATCTTGTTCTAATCAGAAATACAGTAATTCTAATTATTGTAAATCTGTATCTATAAAACTGAATTTTACTCAACAATATAAAGAAAAAAATTCTAGAGAAAAACAAAATAACAAATTTCAAAAAATATGCTATTTATATAGCAAATCGAACTACTTTGCAAAAGATTGTCGATTACAAAACTTGATAAACTGTCGACAAATCAATACTATATTAAAAAAAATATTCGATAGTTAAAACAATATCAAAAAACAAATTAATACAGAAACAAATATTTTCGAAACTAAATTAAACAACAACTACTATCTGATAGAAAATTCAAATCAATTACAGAAAGTTCTAAATAAAATATTATTAAACAAGATATTTGTATCTATATAGAAAATTAATTAAATATTCAATAAAACTATAAAAATACAGCAATCAAAAATACTATATTTTTATCCAGTAACAAATTTAGACAACAAGTACAACTGAAAAAACTTTTACAAATATCTAGACAATATTATAGATTATTTTAACGCTTTAATTAGTTTATCAAGAAAAAAGAAAATAAATCAAACTGTAAATAAATGCAAGAAAGCGCTAGAAAGCAATATTACTATAAAAAAAGATATTCTCGAAAAAATCGAACAACAACTAAGCAGTATAAGTCTATCTCGAGAAAAGATAGAGAAAGCAAAGAAATATACAATATTCAATTAAACAGAATACTATAACAATTTATACTAAATTTATCTAAAAAACAAAAAAAAATCTGAATAATTTTCTAGAAAATTATCTATCTTCAAACAACAACAGAAAGAAGTTTAGCACAAATAGATATTTAAAACAGAAATTGCAATACAAAAACAGAGAAAAGTTCAAATTTCTTAATAAAAAATATATTAGAGAAATACAATATATTAGTTTAACAGTAGCAACTAAACTTAACAGTATATATACAATATTTTACTATATTAGTTAAGATTAATAGTTGTCAACTTATTGCAATAGTTAATTCTGGTGCGACAGATAATTTTATAATCAGAACTTTTGTTAAAAGAAAAAAATATTCTATTTAAAAAAAGTCTGATATATACAATCTAATAGTTGTAGATAGAAATCTATTACTCGACAAAAATAGAAAAGTAAATAGAAAAACAAAATTACTATCGATAGCTATTTAGCAACACTACAAGAAACTAATTTTTAATATAGTAGAAATAATTATTTACAATATTGTTCTAGAAATATCTTGATTGAAACAATACAATTTAGAAATTAACTAAAATACACAAGTATTTAGATTTGTACAATATAATTATATAATTTATATTTAATCTATATATCGATAGCGTTCGATAATAAATAAAAGATTAAATCGAAAATTGATTGCAAATAGCAAACTTGTATTTTTGCAAAAAAACAATCTAACAAAGTTCGACTCGACAAATACTGACAAAAATTAGTCGAATTATAAAATTAGAATAAATAAATAAAATTACAAATTTTCTGAAAGTCTTAAACTATCTAATATAGCAAAAAAATCGCTAAAATATATATTACAAATATACAACAATTGAAAGCATTTGTTTTAAAAAAAGAAAACGACAGAGACTCTCTCTAAATATTAACTGTAAAATTACAAAATCAGACTTGAATTAGACAAACAGTCTATATTTAAATCTATATATATTTTATTCGAGAAAAAGCTCGAAATACTTTGCAGATATCTGACAAAAAACAAAAAAAAATTTATTAGAAAATTTCAATTACAGACAGAATATTCAATTCTCTTTGTATTAAAAAAAAATAGAATTTTTTGTCTATATATTGATTATTAAAAGCTAAACAATATTACAATTAAGAATCGATATTTACTACTCAATATCAATAAGTTTTAGAATCGACTATTCGAAACAAAATACTTTATTAAATTGAATTTACAAAAAGTATACAATTAGATTAGAATAAAGATAGAGAAAAAATAAAAAACAGCTTTTTGTATATAGTATAGATTATACAAATATATAGTAATACTATTCGAATTTACAAATATTCCGACAATATATTAGAAAATAATCAATAATATATTACAACAATATCTGAATCGATTTGTTATAGCATATTTGAACAATATTATAATTTACTTAAAAATCTTGAAAAAATATATTAGCTATATTTTCAAAGTATTAAAATATCTGAATATAAAAAACTTATATTTTAAATTAGAGAAATACAAATTCTATCGAGAGAAAATTGATTTTCTCAAATTTGTTGTTGAACAATATAAAATATATATAGATTTCGAAAAGCTACAAACAGTCAAAAAATAAAAACTATTAATAAATATTAAAAAAGTACAATTTTTTCTAGATTTTATAAACTATAACAAAAAGTTTATTAAGAACTACTTAGCAAACATAATACTACTAACAAATTTTACAAAGAAGAATACGTTATAGATATAGAAATTCGCAAAAAAGAAATTATTTCAGAATTTTAAACTAGAATATTTAAAGAAACTAGTACTAAAAATATACAATCTGCAGTTATTAAATAGAATTGAAATCGACATATTAGATCTAGCTATCGATATATATTTTAGTTAAAAATATAAAAATATATAGTATTTAGTAATATATCTCTCGAGAAAACTCTTGTTAGTTGAACAGAACTATAATATTTACAATAAAAAACTACTTGCTATAGTAGTTTTCTTGAAATTATAGAAAATATATACAGAAAAATTATTAGAATTTACAATTTTTACAGATTACAAAAATCTTGTGCATTTTATTACTATTAAACAGTTTAACAGAAAACAAATACAATAGTTAGAAAAACTTAAACAATACAAGTTTAAAATATAGTATATTTTAGACAAAGATAATAGTAGAGCAGACATATTTAGCAAACAAAAAAATTATATAAAAACAAAAAAATTGTTTAATTACAATATATTAAAAATTAATAAAAACAAATTATTATTAGCAAACAAATACAAACTAAATATTATACTACAAATACTTCGAGACAATATAGAAGAGTTTTTAATAGAGAAAAAAAAAATTCAGATATTTATCGACAAAATCAACAAATATATAAAAGAGTATTATAACGAACTACTGCAAGAGTATTCGAAAATAACAAATTTTTTTTAGCTTTTATATTAGTATTGTCAGTTTCTACAGATAAAACAAGCTGTCGAGATATATATTAAACAATATTTTAGCTATTAGCAAAACAAATATAATATATATACAAATTATAACAAAATTTAATATTAAAAACTATCTAAATCGCTATAGAATAAAATTACAATAAATTTTATTATTAAATTGTCGAAGTCGACAGATTTAGCAACTGAAAACAGATATAATTCGATACTAATAATAGTTAATAAGTTTATTAAGTACTTATATATTATTGTATGCAAAAAGAAGTTTATCGCAGAACAACTGAAATATATTATATTGAATCGATTTATATAGTATTATAGTATATTTAAAAAACTAATCAGTAACAGAGACAAGCTTTTTATATCTAACTATTAAAAAATGTTTTTTTCAATAGTAGATACAAAACTTTAAATATCTACTGTCTATTATTCGATTACAAATAATCAGACAAAATAAATAAATCAGAGTCTTAAATAGTATCTAAAATACTATATTAACAATATTTACAATAATTAAATATTACTTCTATCTATAGTACAACTAATATTTAATACAAAGATTTCGAATATTATTAAAATAACTCTATTTTTTGTTAACTATAACAAGAAATCAAATCTTTTTAAAAAAAAGCGTATATATCTGTCTGCGCAGTCAGTTATCGAAAAAATAGCAATACTAAAAAAAAATATACAACAATATCTCAAGAATGCAAAAAAAATCGATTAAATATTAAAATAAAAAACAAAAAACAATATTTTAGCTAAAAAAAAAAGATAAAGTATATTTTCTTACAAAAAATTTTAGAACAAAAAAATTAAACAAAAAATTGAATTATATTAAAGTCGAATTATTTTTTGTTAAAAAAACTAAAAGATCAGTTAATTACAAACTCGATTTACTTAAAAACGCCAGAGTATTTTCAGTATTTTATATATTATTATTAAAACTAGCAGATTCAATTATGTTTTTACAGAATATCTTTTATTTCTATTAATAGAAAAAAAAAACAGTTTAAAATCGAAAAAATTCTACAACAGAAAAATCAGAAATATTTTGTCAAATAAAAAAGATATTCTATCTCTGAAAATACTTGAAAATCTATTAAGAATTTAAAATACTGTCAACACCGTCTGCAGCAATTTTATCAAAAAAGATTAACAAAATAAACAATAATTTTTTTATAATATTGGAAAAAACAATCTGTTCTGAAACAATATCGATCAGAGATTCAGAAAACAGTTCGAATACTAGTTTTTCAGCTAATAGAACAAACTTTTTTAGATTTTGAAGCTTTCTATCTATTATTGTTTGTTGTTTATTTTTTATATATTTTAATTGCAACAGCAAGCAATTTTCTTTTGTTTGTATCTTACAATATTTTATTATAGTATTACAAAACTGCTGCTTGAGCGCTTTTTGTTGTGTTTCGAGACAACGTTAGCGCGCAATATTTAGAGAAATCAGATTACAAAA
>JAABUW010006908.1_pt1 | contig 13945 bp, 20 predicted proteins | sample 5560081 | NCBI WGS metagenome assembly JAABUW01 (sample SAMN10711882, study PRJNA513363) | rock metagenome | isolation source: Antarctica rocks | place: Antarctica: Victoria Land, Knobhead sud
CGAAATGCCGCCGACTCGCTCTGGGTACTTAAGGTAACTCGTAGACGTATCTTGCCCTTAACCGCTATTATATAGTCTCGCCATGACTTATATGCAGCTTTAGCTCTGTCAGACCACCTGCCACCTGCCCGTGACAGCTTAATGCACTCGTTCTGCGGCTTTCTGCTTCGCAATCGCCCGCCCTTAACTCCTCGCCGCTTCCTGCCCGCCCCTTTTCAGTTCTTCGTTCTGCTCCGTTCTCGGGTTATGAAAACCCGGAGACCTTCATCAATGACCTCGAACGTCACTACCGCCTCAACGCTCCGTTTTCACATCCTCACCGAGTCGACGATGGCCGCACCGCCATGAGCGGCGGTGGCCGTTTCCAAGGCCGGTGGCAGCGCCACAGTGTATTCAAAGTCGTCGAAAGTTCAAAATCCCGCACCCCGAGTGGGACTTAATACTGTCACGTGGCGGATATGAATAGTTGGTTTCGTACCGCTACGCTAGCAAAGCTAAAAACACCAATTGGAATCGCCACCGCCACTCATGACGGTGCGGCCATCGTCTGGTTTGACAACCTCGCCCGTAGCCACCCGCCCACGACTTGGTCTGCCTTTCTTGACGAGTTTGTTCGAGTCTATCTATCCGCTCGCGGACTCGACAACGAGTTCGATCGCCTTCGCTCGCTCCGGATGACTAGTCCTATCCAGGAGTTTGTGGCCGAGTTCAACGCCCGGCTGGCGCGCTGCGAAAATACGCCCTCTCGCTCCGCCATCTGTGACTTTCGCGGCGCGCTCTCCCCCGTCCCTGTCCCCTGAACTCGAGCGCTCTCGGGTAACGAGGTTTGGTGGTTCGACTGAATGGCCAAATCTCGTCGAATGCCAATCTGCCGCCGCCGCCCTCATCGCCGCCACGCCCCGCCCAACGCCCCTATCCGCTCGCACCGCCGCCGCTGCCCTTATGCCTTCCCCAGCTCCATACCAAGCCCCGTCGTACGCCCCTGCCTCTTCCTACTCGTCCATGCTCTTGTCAACCCTGCCACCCCCACCGCCAATCTCGTCCACGCCCTCGTCGACTTTCTCTCCGACTCCGCCGACCTCGTCCACCTTGACGCATGCTGTTGCCGGAACTCTGGATGATATTCGTCGCCGCCGTGAAATCACCGACGACCGGGAGAGGAGGGGTCTTTGCAAATACTGTGGTTTGGGAGGCCACAGGGTAGACAAATGCCCCAGTGTGGCGGAGAAAGAGGCGAGAAAGAGGGAGGGGACAGCTCAGACCTGTGTAGTAAGCACGCATGTACAGGTCTGAATCCTTCGTGCCCCGCCGAGCTCCATCCCGCCGCCACGCCCCCGTTGAACGCTCCCATCCGCTCGTGCCGCCCCCTACTCGTCCATGCTTTCGTCGACCCCGCTCCCCACTCGCCAAACTCGCCCAAACTCGTCCATGTTTTCGTCGACCCCGCTCCCCACTCGCCAAACTCGCCAAACTCGCCCGAACTCGTCCATGCTTTCGTCGACCCCGCTCCCCACTCACCAAACTCGCCCAAACCCGACCTTAACCCCAATTGTCCTCTCCCATGCCTCGTTCAACGCCGAACAATACACTGACCTCTTAATAGTTGACGCCACCGCTTCCTCTTACCGTTTCAAAGCTTGTGGATACCGGGGCTGCGGTCAACCTCATCTCGCCTACTCTCGTCTAATCGCTCGGCCTTCTCCTTACGCCGTTGCCAGCCGTTCAGCCAGTCATACTCGCCGACGGCTCGTCGTCCGCCTTTCAGGTACGCCATCATGTGCGCATACGCTTCTGCCTTCCCACCCTCTGCCGCTCTTGGACAATCTCTGCCCTTGTCTGCCCCACAGGATCTACCGAAATGATATTGGGGTTGCCATGGATAAAGGCAAACTCGACTGTTGTCGACTGGGTGGTTCCTTGTCTCGTCGATCTCGCCTGTTCTCGTCCACTGCCCATGCTTTCACCCAGTTCCTCTGCTTCCGCCATACGCGTTTCCGCTGCCCACGCCCCCATTACGGAGGGTCTAACCCCTATCGATGCCTTCCCGACCCCCAATGACCCGCCCGACTATCTCGCCTATCTTCGTCGAACCGTCCCGCCCGCATATCATGACCTACTCGCCGCTTTCTCAAAGTCCGCCGCCGACTCGCTCCCCAGGGATAGGGGGTCGCTCAACCACTCGATTGAGGTTCTTCCCGGATCTCGACCACCCGCCGAACGAGTTCGCCCTGCCTCTCTCCCAAAGCTCGCCTCCCAAAAGGTCTGGGTCGACGACATGCTCCGGAAGGGATTCAATCGTCGAAGCAAGTCACCTTACGGGGCAAACTTGACGAGTGCAAGCAAACCGGACGGATCTATTCGATGGTGCATCGACTATCGACGACTGAACGCCATTACCATTAACGACAAGACTCCTTTGCCGCTGATCTCCGAATCGCTCGTCCTTCTGGGCCGAGCTCGACTCTACACTCCATTTGACCTTCGCTCTGCTTTCAACCAGGTCGTCATGGATCCCAATTCGGTGGATAAGACTGCCTTCGTCACCCGTGAAGGTTGTTTGAATGTTTGGTCATGCCCGTTGGTCTCACCAACGCCGTTGCCACCTTCCAACGCCTTGTCAATACTGCCTTGCATGGCCTTATTGACGTTGTCTGCGTCGTCTATCTGGACGATATCGTTTTCTCGGAGGATTTGTCGAAACACGCCGGTGATGTTCGTCGAGTCCTCGAACGCCTCGTCGAGCACGGCCTATTCATCAAAGCTGAGAAGTGCGAATTCTCAGTCTCAACTACCAAGTTCTTAGGTCACACTGTATCGCCCGAGGGTATATCCATGGACTCGGAACAGGTGTCCGCCATCATGTCGTTCCCGCCGCCTACCTCGCACAGGGAACTGTCCCGCTTCATAGGACTTGCCAACGCCTATCGTCGATACATTAAGGATTTCGCCCAACTCGCCCGCCCGCTCAACGCCCTTCTTCGAAAGTCGTCGACGTCGACGACTCCATTCCTTTCCGACCCAGCCCTCGCCGCATTTCGTCGACTTCGCTCTGTTTTCGCTCCTCCCGTCGCACTACGCCATTTTGATGCATCCCTTCCTACAGTAGTCGAAACGGACTCCTCTCGGTTCGCCATTGCCGCCATTCTGTCCCAACTTCATCCAGATGGGTACCGCCCTGTGGCCTATTGGTCTCGCCAAACCACTGATGTCGAGCGTCGATATTTAGCCCATGACAGCGAATTGCTTGCGGTGGTTGAGGCTACTCGACATTGGACAACTCTCCTCGAATCGTGCAATGACTCGTTCACAATCTGCACCGACACCAAGCTCTCGCTTCGGCGACGGCTACGATCCTGTATGCCGGTGAGCAACCTGATACACTGTCTGCTTTCGACATCGGGGGGATTTATTCTGAAGAGTCGATTCGTGTAGGCATCAACGAATCCGGCGGTGAATTCGGTAGCGGCATCCTTCCCGGCGAGTTCGGGGTAAACTACGATTTCATCAATCAGGTGAGTTATGTGGGCCGCCTCCGACCCCATCTCGAATCGTTTCGGGTTCGGAAGCGGTAACCTGATGGGAACACCCAGGCCACGGTTGCACAGTTCAAGACGGATGGAGCGAACCTATTCAGGGTGTCATTCCTCATGGGTGAGCTCGTCCCACCATCCCCCGCTCGTCCCACTTGGGCTGATCGGTTGGGGTTTCAGAACGTATGTGCCCGCCGGCGACCGGGTTGGGGACTACCTTCAATGAGACCGTGTGTTCCATCCGAAAGGATTCGCGCTGAAGGTCGACACAGCACTTTTCGGAGTACCAGGATGCGATCAACTATATCACCCACACTCAAGGCGCGTACTGCATCCTCGACGTGAGTCCTCCTCGTCCCGTCCCGTCCTCAGTGTGCAGATGACGTTTAGCCGCACAACTACATGCGATACGGGTGCGTCACTCCCCTCCCCGACCACGTTGACGTGTATGCGGGATGTTGGACTGACTTCATCGCGTTTTAGCGATCCCTCGAGCCAGCCGACTTCTGGCGCGGTCATCGGCTCAGGCGATGCGGGAGCGGCCACGACCGACCAATTCCAGGCGTTTTGGCAAGAACTAGCCGGGAGATTCGCGAGTGACCCTAACGTCATGTGGGTCGGCTTCATCCCTCATCTCTCCACTCATATCCCTTTATCTCCCCGGCACAGAGCTGACGACGAGTTAGCTTCGGGATCAACAATGAGCCTCACGAGTGAGCACTTCATGGCCGCATGTGTGAACAGGTATGAAGGCTCGCTGACGCTTGGCGCTCAGCATGGCCACCTCCCTCATCGTGACCAACAATCAAGCTGCCATCAACGGGATCCGTGCGGCAGGCGCCAACCAGCTCATCTTGGCTCCCGGCAACGGCTATACCGGTCAGTCCGCCCTCTCTTTCCTCCTCGCCCGGTGAGACAACAATACACTTATCTGTATGCTGATGATGGCATGGTGTCCAGGTGGTCATTCTTGGACTCAAGGATCTGACCCGTCCAGCGCTCTCCTCCAAACTCTCACCGACCCGGCTAGTAACCTTGCATACGATATCCACGAGGTGGGTCCCTTCGTCTCCACCCCGTGGTCTTATCTCACAGCGGTACAGTACCTCGACTCGGACTTCTCCGGCTCCCACAGGTAGGTCCTGCAGCCAAGTAAGCAGCGGATACTGATGGCCTGGGATAGCGATTGCAGTCAGGCTGGCCCTAGCAACCTCGCGGGTCTCACCAGCTGGCTACAACAGTACAACCTCAAGTATATCTCTTTCCCCAGTTCTCAATCGGTCCAAGATAACATATGAGTAGGGCCCTCGTCTCGGAGACTGGCGGTACGGATAGCTCGCAGTGTGCCGGTGCACTGTCGGATCTGTACAGCTACCTCGCTGCGAATGACGTGTATATCGGCTGGGCCGGTATGTCGTCTTCTTATCCTCCTCCCCTTCTATGTCCAGACTCTCCCTTTCCTCGACCCTTTCGTCCTCCTCAAACCTCCGCCGCTCCGTTTCCCCCCTCCCGACCTCACAAACTCCCCATCCCTTCCCCTCCCCTCCCCTCCCTTCGCCTCACCCACCCTCCCTTTTCTCGCTCTCCCCTTCTGGCACCAAGACGCGAGCTGACGCACTAGCCAGCCTGGGCAGCCGGCCCGATCTGGGGCTCCGCCTCGGCCTGCTGTAACGACGGCGCCGCCGTCGGTAGTCTCGAGCCCGGCACCAATCCAAGCCAGTATGACGACGTCTGGGTGGCGGAGATCAAGCCAAGTATCCCCACGACGCTCAAGACGAGCGGGATGAGCTCGCTGAGCTAAGGGGGGAACGCGGAGTGCCGGAAGGTATGATGATCGAGACGACGATGGGTGAAGAACGAGAAGAATATGAAATACCGATTCAAAAGACGGTTTGGAGCACTTGACCGACGTGGATATGATTAGCGATGATGTAGAAGGCTGGACCTGACATGTACGCGTGGGACGATGGTCGCTTTGGGCTAGTGTTCCGGCAAGGAAGAGAAAAGGCATGCGGTGAGAATCCTAGGAATGCATATTCGTGAAAACGGTGAATAAGCTTTGCAGGTGACCACTTCGCACGGTCTTAGGGCTCGGAAAGTACAACATCTCGTTCCGATCTGCGAAGACAGGCTGAGGAGCATTGGAATCTCCAGATGGGTTCGACATTCGCTTGGGAAGAGTTGGGATGCTTGAGTGTCCCAAGTTTACGGCTCTGTTCATATGGGGTCAGAAGACGGTGACTTCTCCTCGGTCACAGGCCAGGAGGGAATGCTAAGGAGGGGCGAGTTGAACGCAACCCGAACCCGTCAGTATGCGTGTCGGCCTATACAGGACTTCAGCGACAAGCCGATAAACGACGACTCGGCGAGATCAGCAACTCCGGGGGATCTCGGCTCTCGGTCAATCGAGTGGAATGAGACCCATCCCACGAATGATTTCTGTTCGGAATGCATGCCAACCCAAGACGTGTGTGAAGATGCGATGGGATGCGATACCGACTATGCTGATGCGATTGACCCTACTCTTACAGATACCGATACCCAGACTCATACACAGGCCGTGCGTACCCCACGCACGCCCAGCGCCACTCCCAGCGCCACTCCTTCTGCCCAGTCTCCTTCGCCGTCCCAGCCTACCACTGGTTTCTTGGTGGTGGTCGCCTCGAGACCGATATCGATCGCCGTGACCAGCCACTGCCTGCTCCGCCCAGTGATCTCGGAGAGCCGTTGTCGTGCAGTTGGCTTCTTCAACAGCGTCGCGCGGACGCACGGCATGTCGTGCAGGCATATGTTGAGGGCGAGGGCCATACCGAGGAGGATCGGCACAGATCTTGCCGGCCTCGAGTTCAGCGCGAGTATCAATGTCGGAAGCGCAAGCTCCCTTCCTGTACCGGAGGTGAACCTCGACAATGTCGTCCCGTCCGAGTGCTGGGTGAAGATGTCCGGCCCAATCTCCCAGATCCCATCAAGCATGACATGAACATCGTCCGCGCCCAGACATCCTGGATCGGACCCTTCTCCCAGATCCCCCTCGGAGAAGCCGTGGATACAGCGCAGTACCTTGACAATCGCCATCCCGAGCGGACTTGCGAGTTTTGAGGGGGAGGAGGATGGGATCCATTCGAGGGGGGCGATGGAGGTGTACCATATCGCCTGGAGGCAGTTGAGGGTCGTGATTGACGGTATATCGATGGTCGAGATATGGTGGACGAGGTCGGCGGCAGTGGGGAAGGAGGGGAGTGGTTCGCAAACCAGTGATCTCAGGAAGGGGATGGTGTCGATGTCGGATCGCCAGAAACGGATTGCGTTGGGTGATTGGAGGATGGTCTTGAAGGTTTGCGGTGCGGAAGCCAGCCAATCGCTCCAAGACGACATCGTTTGGAACCGTTCGGTGAGGTCAACCGGTTGAAGGGGATGCAGCTGGATGTTTTGGGTATCTCGAATGCGGTTTGCGCCGTAGACGAAGTCCCAGTAACGGTCAAGCTGCTTGCCGTCAATGGCTGCGGACGACGGTAGGGGATCTCGCGTCGTTGCCATAGGAAGGGAAGGGTCGATGGGGGATACGTCGATGGGCAACATGCTGATCCATTGCCGCAAGACGGCCGTCTCACTCCGCGTAAATGCCTACACCCTGTCAGATTCCAGATGAAAGAGGAGAGTCCGAGTGACTCACGCCAAACATCCTCCCTCCCCAAGAGAACTCCCGAAACAACCGACTCTTCTCCGCGTCCCCCGGACATATCCAAGCCCGACTATTCGCCAGCGCCCTGATAAACTCCTCCCCTTCTTCCTCAAGGATGAACGATGTGAGCCAAGCTGAGATCGGACGACCGCCGATTCGCGCTGCGACGGACGCGTGGAGTCCTTGTGTCGCGTCTGCCTTCCGCCGGAACAGTTTGAGTAGCTTCGTCGAGCATTCCGCGAGTCCCTCGCCCTGGGGTGGCGTAGGGACGTCGAGATCGTCGTCGCACACCTCGATGCCTTGGGTCCAATCAGGGGGATCGATGACGGATTCGTTGAATTTGGCTGGTGTCGTCCGCACCGAATCGGCGAGGATGAAGCCCGCTTGGACTCTTCGCCAGAGCGCGTCGGCCACCTCGGGTCCGTGGATTGATTCCGCGGACTCGAGGTAGGAGGTCACGGCCATCCGTGCCATTGCCGAGTGACCAGAATCACCGTTGTCGATCGAGATGTGCAACTGCTCTCACCGTCAGATGCTACCTTGAAGTCGATGGATGGCGGGACTCACGACAAAGTAGTACGGATCGATCGCCAACTCCCTCAACTCCTTTGTCGTGATGAGCAAGTGCAGGGGCAGACCCTCGTATGAGACGTTGAACCCCAGTATCTCCGGCAGGAACTCATCAGGCGAGGAGGTGATCGTAAGCTGAAGTAAGGCCGCTATCCAAGGCTGTTTATCGGGTTGGTCAGAGTCGCCATCGGGACCGGCTAGCCAAGAGACGAATCTCCGTTGATATCCTCGCGGTGCTGGGCCACTGCGATCTTGGCTGGATAAGCTATCCATGAGACTCTGGTATGCCGCGACGTGGGATCGCTCGAGGTCGCCGTCGCCTAGCTCTTCGCTCAAGACCTGCCACGATGTCCGAGCTGCTCTCCGCTCCGCCTTGACCCCTTCCTTCACTCTCCGACTCCCCCCCGATCCCGAGGACAGGCCGTTGAGGACCGAGAGCACGTCGTTAACAGCGAGGTTGGTGCCAGACGTACATCGAAACGTCCCCTGTAGCCAACTCCCGTCGACATACTTGACCACAGCGCTCTCCCTACACCACCTCACCGCGTCCTCCCTATCCCGAAACATCTCCCTCCCGCCACCCGCTTTCCGTCGCTTCACGTACTCGCCAAGCCTGCCTGTAGTCTGCTCCGTTTCTGCCTTCAACCAATGTTCCAGCGCCATAGCATTGAAACGGGTGGGCAAGGAGAGGATGGAGGAGGATGAGGCCGGCTCGGCAGTAGCTTCTCGTACGGCCTTCACGATGGAGGCGAGGAAGTACCGCCGAGCGAGGGAAGGAGCGTGTGGGTAGTCGGAGAGGTTCTGGAGGCGGTGATAGAGCTCGACGATGGACATTCGGAGGGAATCGTCGGTGTGAGACAGGTCGCGAAAGGTACCGTCGATGGTGGGGAGGGGTTCGTCATCGTGACGGGGTGGGATGATGGGGAAGATTACTTCCTCCTGTGATTGACCATGATCAGTGGGTGGGACAGGGGTTGAGTGGGAGTGGCGGCACACCTCATCGAGCAAGATCGGATCCGCCTTCTCCCCAATCGGTTCCTCATGCTGAATATCACCAACCCCGAACAACCGATCACGGATCCACCCAGGAATGAATGCCACCATCGCACCGTTCGAGTCCGAGTCCGAGGCCGTACGATTTCAAAGCGAGGTGTCTGTGATGGTGATCAAGATCGATCATAAACCTTTGACATCTTCACATAGCCATCATTCGAGGGTTACCCGATCGATCTCACACACACACATGACCTTTTTCCAACAGCAGGCACCGGAAGTTTTGACAGCGCAGCTCAGTAGCAGAACGCCGTTTTGCAGCTTGGTGGCAGTGGGAATCAATCGTGCAATCCAGCAGCAAATCACCTTGAGCCCTTGATGGCGGATAGCCCTTCACAGGGGACGTCACTTGCACCATCCTTCGTTGCTCTTTGTGGAATCGCCCCTCAACCTCAGACCGCCTTCACCCAAATCACCCGACTCTGATAATCTCCCTTCCACCCCAATCTCAGTCCATCCCCCATCAACGTCTCCCCGTCCTCCTCCCTCCCCTCACCTCCACCCGCACCCGCTACCGTCACCTTATACTTCCTCCCCTTATCCAGCCCCTGGAGTCGGAGTCGTGGGGCCACCTCGTGCATCCGATCTTCCATCTGGAACGCCAACACCACCGCCGTTTCCCCGTCTTCGCTGAGATACATCGCTGCCGGCCAATTGGACTCGTCTGGTCGACTTAATCGATATAGGTCCCCGGTAATGATCAGCGGATTGATCCTCTCGCTCAAGTCGATTAATGCCGGGATCACCATTTTCTCGTCGGCGGTAAAGGCTCGGGGATCAAGCTCGAATCCGAAAGACCCACACATCATGGCTACATGCGCGCGGAACTCGATAGGGGTGATTCGGCCGGTTTGATGACTGGGGACTGCAGAGATGTGCCCTGCCATGGAGGACGGCGGGTAGACGAGACTCGTGCCGAATTGGATGAATAGCCGGTCCAGGGCGTCGGTATTATCGCTCGTCCAGCTCTGACACCAATAATGCAGCACTCCCGGATCGAACCGACCTCCGCCAGAGGCGCAGCCTTCCCAGAGGACGGTCGGGAAAGCGGTGATGAGGGTATCCATGACGCGATAGAGGCCGAGCATGTAGCTGTGCGCCTTGGAGGGTGTCGACATCTCGTGCATACCCCGATTGTTGTCCCATTTGACGTAGCCGATGTTGGCGGATTTCAGCAGGGTGGTCATCGCGTCGATGATGTAGTCTTGAACCGCTTTGAGCGAGAGATCGAGGACGAGTTGATTTCGCTGCGTGCTTGGAGGATCGTATGCCGCAGCATGGAGTACCCAGTCTGGGTGGGATTCGTACAGCTCCGAAGCAGGGTTGACCATCTCGGGCTCCACCCAGATACCGAACCGCATCCCCTCTGGTCCGGACGGTCGTAATCCGTTGACCCTCTTGACCAGGTCCGCTAGACCATTCGGGAATCGTTTCGGATTGACCACCCAGTCGCCTAATCCCGCTGCGTCACTCGTCCGGGGATGTCGATCTCCGAACCACCCGTCGTCCATCACGAACAGCTTCACTCCCAGTCCCGCCGATTCCTTCGCGATGTCGTAGAGCATATTCGCGTCGAAATCGAAATACGTCGCTTCCCAATTGTTCAGTAAAGCCGGTCGGGTCTTGAGCGTGAACTCGCTTCGAGATAGGTGAGTCCGGTAGAGCCGGTGGAATGCCCGAGACATCCCTCCGAGGCCATCGGGGGAGTAAACCGCCAAGACCTCTGGAGTTGTGAACGACTGTCCGGGCGCGAGTGACCAGGAAAGGTGAAGCGGGTTGAGTCCAAGCATCACCCTCGTCGATCCATGGGATGATCGCTCGACTTGCCCAGCGAACGAGCCCGAGTAGATCAAGCTGAACCCATACGCCTCGCCGCTCCTCTCGTTGGTGTCCGGACCGACGAGACCGATGAACGGATTGTGGAGGTGAGACGAGTAGCCCGTGGAAGAGTGGATCGCTTGGACGCCAAGCTGGACTTTCCTCCGCACGAGGGATGCCTCGCTCGCCCAGTCGCCGCTGAGGTGGATCATGTCATAGTGCATACTCGGCATATCAAGGCTGACACTCGCTTGTTCCACCACGACATTCTCGTTTCCGCGGTTGACGAGGCGGATACTCCGGGCGATGGCTGGGGAGGCACTGAAGATGGTGTATGAGAGGTAGGCGTCGAGTTGAGCGACCTCATCGGCGAGGTGAATGATGAGTGTCGAAGCATCAATTTTTGATCCAGTCGTAGACGGTAGACCCTCAAGTCCAGGTTTACCCTCCACCACCTCATGGTCCTTGAATCTGAATCGCGTGACCACCTCCCCTTTCCCATGCCTCACTCGGACCGCAGGCAGCCGAAAGTCCCCACGTCCAAGATCTGGGAACTCCCTCGGGACCCGTCCCAGCTCACCCACCCAACCGCGATACGGCCCGTTGTTGGACGGTTCGGTGGAGGATGACCGAGATCCGAAATGGACGTGGAAGAGCTCGCCGGTGGTAGGGTCGGCGCGGAGGATGTAGGAGATGAGCGAGTTTGAGAGATTGAAGGTGAGTGCGGGAGATACGTTGATGGCTAAAGGACGTCAGGTGGATCACGGACGGGCGAGAGTAGGTTGGTTGGGAACTTGCCGGCTTTGGCTGCCATGTCGTCGACGGTGGGAGAACGGCGTCAAATTCAAGTATTCGAAGAGACTTTTGAGAGGGGAAGAGGTGCGGACCGCGTTCGGAAGTGCGGAAGAGCTAACTTCATGTGGTAACCCTGGCCTAGGCAGCACGATTCCGTCGGAAGATTCCCCGTTGGCACTCGTTTGCGCTGGCGTCTCCCTCTTGAACGAGACTGAATGCCAAGTCCCCCTTGAGTTCCACTCTGTGCGAAATGTTCCCTTTGCGGCAGGCACTGCGAGTACAAGATTTTTCAATAGTAAATGCATGTACCCATATCTGTAAGAAAGAAAGCAACACTCGGGCTGTGGAACAGAAGTAGACTTGAGGCCATGAGTGGTTTGGATAAGACCGGTCCACTTCCCACCATAGGAGACTGTAGTGTTGATGTGGAAATCTTTGAGGCGGGAGCTGTCAACTGTACGACTAAACGAATAGGTCAATCTCGCCTGTTTGGCTTGATAGTGAGGGTATGAGTCTACGGAATGCCTCTGCAGTCTCTTCATCCCCAGGGATGCATGTGTCCACAGAAGTCCTGCTCAGCGATGGTGTAGAGGTGGCGGCTTCCAAGGTCTTGATTGTATTCTTTTTCGAATTGGATCCTTCATCATCCCGAACAGTGCCCCTGATTTCTTGCTTTGCGTCTTGAGTCTGGTCGTGTTCCCTTGAAGACCAAACTGTTGGCTCATGGGGATCACTCCGGCTCTGAGTCAGTACCCTAGCCGTATCTTCACAGCTATCTGTCCAGCTCTATTCTAACAGCTGTAAGGATTCAGGCTTCATCATGCTCCTCTCTGACATGATGCTGTTTTGTTTTGAAGTGGTTACTGTATCATACTGGCAAGCAGTTAGGTATGTCTAGCAGTGATGGTCAGGGAGAAGAAACCAGTCGGCTGCTCATGAGTATTCTAGACTTCTCTTCTGGGAAGGCATGCAGATGTAGGCACTAGAGAGTTTTGCTTCTGCCCAGTGTGACAGACAAACATCTTGGACCTGCACAATGAGTGCCTGTTGAGCGAAATTAGTGTTCCAGTAAACCCCATGTAAGGCACGCATGAATACATCTCCCCCAGATGATTCTAGATTCCTACCCCGATTGCCACATCAATACATGATGTCAATTCCCTTTCTCCTGCTTGGTGATGCTCTGTGCTGAAATTAATCACTGCATCCTGCGTTTGTCTGTATCCATCACAGACTTTCTGGATGGGTCTGAAGATGGTCTGGCTGACACCATGAGCTGTTGGACAGGTATAGATACAAGTTCAATCTCTGCCAGCTGTGGATCCTGACTTGTATCTGTCTTGCACCAGAGTGAACCATTCATTGTAAGACGAAAGGGCCTATTGGCAGCGTTCATCTTGTAGACCCAGGCCTTGTCTTCTTGGGCTTCGAGGAGAATCTCTGTATCGTCCTCCTTGTAAAAGCTCTCTCCTGCACATAGGGGCCCAAGGTGCATCCTGGAAGCAGCAAAAGCAAAACATGTTGCTGGATTACCGCCACTTAACTCGTAGTGCTTGGACACTTTCGAAAAGTCAAGCTCAGCATGAACAGTACAGTCAGCGGGCACCCTTGTATTGCTGCCCATGTCAGTGTTAGCAGTTGATTGAGACTGTGGCTTGAGGTATGCAACCATCGTGTCTGGGATGCTTGCAGTCACTTTAGGGATGGGGACTGTCTCAGAGGTGCTGAGGTTGTCTCCAAAATAAAAAGGTTGAGAGGTGAGGAAACCCTCAGCTTGGTCAAAATTCTGAAGAAGTGCAAGAACGCTCTTTGACCCCTCAAGTGTGTTGACTTCACCGGTGGATCCAGGCTCTTTGCAACCCGTTTCTGCTGTCATTGTGACTTCAAGTCGCAAATGATTCAATTCAGCCCAAATAGTCCTTGTATTGCTGGCTCTGTGGGATGACTGGTAGTTTTATTGGATTAGCTGAGAGCTATGTAACATTCCTAGCATTTCTTATTGTACGGAAAGGACTGTCAAGGGGGGAGAAGCAGTGCAAGGTGGTGTGACATGACTGAAGAGACATAGGAGGCTTCCATGAAAATAAGTGCTCAACGGATGGCTCCTAAACATGGTAGTGACACAAGAGGATGTGACGTGTCCAAGACGATTCAGAAGATGTGTGAACTTGTCATGGATCAATTTGCAAGGACTCAGAAACTTTGGCCAGAATTGGGGCAGAAGACGCTATAGCGTCTACTTGTCTCTGGCTTATTGGAATACGCGCGTTCGTTCGGCCTCATTGCGTTCCGAACCCCAAGATTGCCGAGATTCACCTTTTGCGCCACTGCAGAGATCGAGACGTGATGCTTGGAAGACGAGACATGGAACACAAGGCTATGGAAGTATATAGGTATACGCTGAGGGATAGCCTCAGCGATTCGAGATTGAAGTCATTGAAGTCATTTCGTAGTATACCCCCTTGTCTTAGTCTTTGCATCGATAGCGCTACCCGAC
>JAABUW010006909.1_pt1 | contig 13944 bp, 11 predicted proteins | sample 5560081 | NCBI WGS metagenome assembly JAABUW01 (sample SAMN10711882, study PRJNA513363) | rock metagenome | isolation source: Antarctica rocks | place: Antarctica: Victoria Land, Knobhead sud
ATACTTCACGGGAAAAGCTAGACTAAGGCGCCCAAGTCCAGGCAGAGTCCAGCCAGCGCCTGAAAGTAGCCAGGCAGTGTGCTGACGTTAGCAATAGCCACCAATGTGATGATACTCATGGTAATTAGCTCTGATATGGGTTTAAGTCGCTGAGCCGTGCTGGTAATGGAAGCGAGGAGGAAGCGAGGACGAGGATAGGGAGATCACGTAAGACTTTCAAGGAAGCCTGGTGAGGCTAGGGATAGATCCCACGATAAGAGGTACGTTGTTCAGGTCGAAGTCACCAAGCATTTCAAGGCACGGAACGAGAACCCATACATATGTCTCGCGACACGGGTTTGTAGGGATTCAACCCAGGGCAATCCGCCGTCGGTTGTGTTCCTAGACTTCTGCACAAGTGGGTTTTTTTGATAGTAGACAAAATTATACGAGTTATGGCGAATGAGCTTAGCCATCGCTTCGGGACTCCGACTCCAGTGCGAGGTAAAGACTCGTACAAGGTTTGCTCTTACGCTGGATTTGCATGCCATGAGCGGCAGTCTGCCGATTTGGAAATCCCAATATAGCAAGCTCAGCTATCGAAGCTCGCGGCGCAAATAGGGAGCGGTCGGCTCAGGGGGCCCATTGCCTGCAGCCGGACGCAGCACAAAGCAATGATGACCCGTGCGAGCGCGTAACGCGATTGACATATCCCGCATTGTTAATGAAACATGGCAGGGATCATGATCAATTGTTGAATACAATCCGGCCGATTGGAAATATGTGTGTCATAGAGGTGAGATCAAGAGTGTTCGATGGCCCTGTAACCGATGAGGCTGAGACTAAGAATCCAGGGGCAATTCTTGAAGGGTTTGATGGTTATACGATTGAGAGAACAAGGTTCGGTTCGCGGAACTCATGGTCCTAGTTCCAGAGGAGAAGATTTCAGGACCGAGTGATGCGGGCAGACACAGTACATCGTATGGCGAGTGCTTAGAGCTTCACGTTCTCTCCACTTGGTGGATCGAATCTTTATGCAACACCTGGGGAGTAGCGATAGACCGGTGTGACCGTTGATACAGGCAATATGTTTGACCCTTGTTCGCGGGGGGCCTGAAAGAGTAAGCCTGACAACATACGCGCTCACGAATGCACCGTCGTATCAGCCAGTGGGATCAGTGAATGGAACAGTGTGTTGATGTCTTGATAGAGGAAAGGCACGCCGAACAATCCATACCAAGCTCCAACGGCCACAAGACGCTTTTGGTATAATGAGACATCGAGTGGGCCCTCGCTGAATAAAAAGGTGAACGCGTTACGTGAAAGTGTCTGTTCTCTGTGGATGCAACGGTCCCAAGCAGCAAGCCCCTCTCTCCAGTACCTGGACGATCTGAGGCCTCGGCCACCCGGGTAGAGAGGTCTTACTCATACCAACCAGCAGATAGTCAGCTCGCTTCGTAGTGGCGGGGAGAAGCCACTAACCAGATAAACAGGATCCAGCCTATCCTGGCGTGAAAATATCTGACAAGATGCTAGTCTTGGCGTGGGAAATCATATGCCTTTTTTGTGAGGCCGAACAGGCCTAGGGGGCCAATATCGGTGTCAGTAAATTAAATTAGAATGTCTCACCTCAGTGGATTATATCAGATCTCTTCCTGAGGACCGCCCCATCGAAAGAACGCTTTTGGAAGGCTATGCCTGACGATTAATGTTCACTAGACTGTAACTTAGTCGAATCGGTTCTCCAAGAGAGACCTACGCATCAGGAGACACTTCAAGATAGTCATTGCCAAATGTAAAATTGCTCGTGGTGAAGCAGGCCGCTACAGAGTAATCGCAATTGTGGAAGACCAAGTCTCGAAAGAGGGTCAGCGATTGCCAATACTATGGCTGTATAACGGTATAGAAAGAACAAGAGACTGGCGCCATGCATCTCAGAACCAACGACTGACCCAAACATCTGATCTAGCCTGCATCAAACACAGCCTTGCTGTCAGTTCTTCGAGTAGATTACTCGTCGATTGATCATTCAATATGTTTCTGGCCCCGTTTATCGTTCCGAAAGGCGCCACCAGGCAAAATGCGCCAATCTGGCGTTCGGTTCGAGCTATGCGATAGCACTCTCCGCAAGCGAAGCCACCCAAGAAAGTCGAGTCGTCAATGATGATTGATGCCGGAAGCTAGGAAGTGCAGGAGTCGCCCGTTGCCAGTGGGATGGATTTGCATCGTGACAAGTTGCCATACCTCCAAAGACCGACATAGGTCCCCAGTCCTGCTCGACGAAGTTTTGAGTAGATTGATGTTGGACAAACACACGAGGAATCAGTACTGGCCTCTCGAATCGCAAGCCACGGGTCAGATCACAAACTTCCCATCCTCCCCACCCCCGTCATCCACTCTCCCGCTCCCTTCGGATCCCTAATCTCAATATCAAAGTCCAAGCCAACAGCCTGATACGCACTCACGAAATGCTCCAGACCTTTCAAGATCGCTCTCCACATGTCCCAAGTCATCGTGGACCATGGATTCAGTGTGAGATCTATTGAAAGGGAGGAATACTTCAGATGCTGTCTGATAGGCTCTTCGAAATTTCTCACGTTCAATAACATATATCTATTAGCTTTGCTGATGCAGAGTCGTGCGCAGGCTTCTGGGATGGCTGCGACGTATGAATAGGTCGTAACGGTGACGAGACTATTGGGGACCTCGTAGGAGTACGGATCAAGCGGCAGGAGGCTGGGTCGAGATGAGCTGATCGAGAGCGTGTCGTTAGTAGCAGCGCAGCCGGCAAGCTGCAGAGAGAGAAGTGTTGTGTTGACGGTTGCAGCATTCGGTAGCAGGAGAGACAGCAATGAGGGTTTGGTATTGGATGAGTTTGGTAACAGCAAGCCGGAGAATGTATGATTATGATCAGTTGTGCTGGGTAGCTGCAGAGACGACAACGTATGCGACGACGCTGCTAGAGTAAGTTCAATAAGAATTCCGAAATAGTAGCTTTGATGTATTCTCATAGTTGGGTTTTGCAGAATGTCTGGAAGTTCCATGGGCGAACATCATAGGATACTTCTTTGCCAACTTGGAGCAAGTGCTTACGCGGCTGATTACTTCGCTTGCTCGGCCATATTCCTCCCCTGTCGCCTATAGGAGGGTTAGTCCCTGCCATACACCCGACATCATTGGATGGAACCATCTCCTAAATGGGTAATCAAATTATCGAGTCAATGCAGCCGGGTGCACGATCATAGATGCTTACATTTTGAAACAACAAAAGTCTAAGATGGCAATTGTAAGTATATAGCTCCGCAATATTGGCATAGAGCGCTAGGGAGGATGGTGGGTAGACAGCGCATCGACTCGGTCGCGCTAATTCGATTGCTTCTTACACAATGAGTGGCCGAAAGCCAAAGGCAAATGGCATAATACTTCCTGGAGGCTGCGGACGGAGTGGACGTGATTTGCTCTACGGCGGGTGTGGCCAGAGCGATGATGTCAACGTCTTATCGTGGAAACTCCCAAGAATCAAGCCACGACAGATCCAGTGTATGGCTGAAGCATAAAGTGGTAGGACGCGCTATCGGCTGAGTGGTAAAAGGATTCGTTGAAAGCTCGGAGACCTACAAGGAGACAAGCCGTCGAATTTTGGACTCTTCTATCCAAGTGGTAAATCCCGAAGACACTTACGCCTTTCATGTTAAGAAAAATGGCTGATAGTGAGTAATGTCTTAGTGAGGTCTCTCGGCTTCGTCAAGTGCCTAGTACCAGAGGGAAACATCCCAAGAACGAGGTTATAAGGATAGCGAATCATTAGTGCCATAACAATCTGCCAGCAACGCAACACCCACAGAAACGTTCTTCACCGACTCGAACGCGTATGGCCATGTCGGACCCTTACATGCGAACTCGACCCAACGCTTGAGCCCACCCGACCACTCAGCCCATTCCTCGCAGGAGGATAGGGGTGAGAACTCGATCTTCTGCCACTAAAGCCCTCGCGCAACAATGTAGGATCCCCCCTTGCCCTTTCAGGAGGCGTTTGGTCATACATGTCAGTCACTTCATATGATCCGACCGCATCCCCGCCGTTAGCCAAAGGTGCATTGATATCAATCAGCGGTGCTTTCTGCCACTCTAGTGTCGAGCTGCGGTCGCGGAGTGGTGGAAAAGACAGAATATCTTGGACTTCCAAGACTGAGGGCTTGTTACCCCCTATGGCGGCGTATGCGTCAGAGGATCTTCGCGTTCTGGACGAATCAGGGTTAGAGGCGCTTGTCAACCGTGTCAGATCTGGACAATTACTCTTACGTTCATTCACTTGCACGGCAACATCTGACGTATTAGCTGTCTTTCCCCAGGACCATTGGAACAGGCCGACCTGCGGCTGCTCGATCATGGACGACGACCCGGAGACGACAGGCATTGTGTTCATTTGACCCTCTTCGGCCTCACGGCTAAGCTCGGCAGGCCGCATTGACTGATCGATACGAGGTGGAGATGTTGAGGTGCGCGAGCTGCTCGCAAGGCTACTGCAACCGGTAGTCTCATCCTCCCTCCATATGACCTCATGTATACTGTCTCGAGATCGGAATTGAACGACACTGATACGGCGTGTTGGCGGGTCTGCAACGGCCAAAGACCGCTTTTTAGACTCCGCATCCACTGCAAAGGTTCCAGGCGCAATATGGACGTCAATGAATGTGAGGATGTTGCTAGCGGGGACACTCTGTCTTCGAACATTCGAAAAATGAACCATTGGCGGGCATGTGGTCTGGGAAAGCCGGCGTTCGATGTCAGATAATTTCTCTTGGGTCAAATTTAAGGGCGACAAGGATGCAACAGGAGATGGAAAATCGGTCGACGTAGGAGTCGAAGTCTCATTGTTCTTTGACGAGTAAAATGCAAGTAGTTCAGATGCTGGCGCCTCAGAGGAGCGCAGGTTTTCATCTTCGTAACTCAACGAAGCACTCATCGAGCTTCCAGGCAAAGTGGTAGCATTTGCGTTGCTTGCTTTCCTCAGTGTGATACTAGAAGGTGTAAGCGTACCAGATCCTTCTTTGCCATCTCGAAAGGTCGGACGCCGGCGGTCACTGTCTCGAAAAGCAAGACTCCTTGTGTTTGTGCTCCTTTTTCCCGACGGCAGGTTCCACTTCGGGCTCATACTCTGAATAGAAGCAACCGAATTCGTAGTAGAAGTCCTGGATTTAAGGAAGTTGAAGGTATTTGCCAGGGCACTGGACATTCGTCGAAGTTTTTGAGACTCCAAGTCTGACTTTGTCGGCTGAGGTTGGCTCAAACTTCGCAGTGCATTCACCGCAGGAGATTCAGCGCCATCATCCCTGCTGATTGAAGTGCTCAGTCGCGGCCATGTTCGATCCTGAGTGGGATCGATATCCATGTCATCAGCAAGCGCTCTTGTATCGGTACGCAGAAAAAGCTGCTTTCTTCCCTTGACCAGCTGTGGACCAGGAGCGCTGTCGAGATCACTGCTGTGGCCTCCAATGGCACAAAGCTCGCAGTCGCTACCAGCTGAACTCGTAGTTCGCGGCTTCGACGCCGGGGTTATTGGGTCAGCTCTTGGCTCGTCATCCTCTCCTATCGGGTCATAACGCTTCCTGCCCCTCGTCTTGTGATGTCTCTTGCCGTCATTGTAGTGACCGTGGACGTTGAGGTAGTCATCTGCTTCCGGCTTTGGAGGTGGGCTCATACTTCGAGGACCAGGTAAAAAGGGGGTGAGGAAGCTGGAGGAAGTGCCAGTAGTAACATTGCTACCGGACAGGCTTTTGGCGGAGCGAAAGTGTTCGGGACTCAGTATTGGGCCTGCTGCCCTGCGTTTTGTGGACAACAACTGCGGAGTGGAGTCCGCATTAGCCACTCTCTGGAGCGCAGGACTCTAATGAGGTTAGGATAAGATGCTTACTGGAGGAGAGGTGCCCGCCATAGCAGCGCACGTGGTCGTCCCCGCTATCCGGTGAAATGGGGCAGACTGCTGAGAGCGTGAGAAGGTTACTAGAGTACACTTGAATTGTCAGTAGCAGGGTTCAATGGATGGTAGTAATAGCGATAGGATTGGAACGGGATTACAAGGCACAGAGTGGGCAAACTCGTTTTGTGCTGAATGAGAGAGGGAGTGCTCGCTCTTTCCTCAGCCCAGACGCTGAGCTTGTAGAGGCGCCTTCTTCTCGAGGCCTTGGTGTCAGTGAGCCAAGTCCGGCAGGTGCAACGCTAAGAGGAGTAAATCGGAAGAACGATAGCGACTCCAACTTGATTGACTTGTCAATCAATCTAATCAATTAGCCATCTCACCGTTTGCGACCCGTTCCTCAAATCTCACCACTTGATTGACTGCAATGCGAGGACTACAGAAGGCAATGCTCATTCCACCTGCACAAGGCCAAGCATTGAGCGTACCCCTCGCAGAACTATCGAGGCTGTTGCACTCGAAAAGCCTTTGAGTAAAGCATCGAGATGAGGATTTTTGCGATACGCTCGAACGACCTCAAGGTAGAGCCTCTCGAGGTGAGACATACCAGTTCCGAAGATCGCAATGCGCTGCAACATATCTAATCAGGGGTATCAATTCCTTGGGTCAACCCATCTTGGCAAACTGAAGGCGCGACGGTCAAACATTAGTAGAAATGATTTGGGATTTGCGCGTAGTCATAGTATACTTATAAAATGCCGTAAGGTCGTGCGTTATACAGGCTTGCTCATGCACTTTCCTCGAATGATTTGTGTGCATAGTAGGACAAGCGCTGGTATGTGTCGACACTGGAACACCCTACCGACCGCATTTGGTCCAATCTAGACCCAGTGCTGCTAGAGTCATACATCTCCCGAACCTGAAATGATGGAGGATATGATCCACGGAAAGAGGCTGACACAGGACTTTGCAAATCCCCAATTATGGACAGGCTGCCCAGTAGCGCTGACGCCGGGTGCATGCACCTCGTAAGCACGAACGGTAGTTCCATCTGCAGGCCCAGGAATAGTGCAAATCCCAGGGTTGTCCGCTGTGAAAGAGCCCATTCGATTCAACCCTCTCCCAAAATCAAACGCAAAATGGGACCGTGAGTCTCGGTACGAGTACGAATCTTTTGAATAGTCGGAGCGTGGGGTGCCTTGAATGATTTGTGTGATGGTTGTATTCATGACCAGGATATCGGGTTTCTAGTTGGACAACGGCTTACTGTATCTCTATTGAATATCAGCCGTTGATGTAGAAAATTGCATACCCAGTTTCCAGCTAAGTATGCAGCTATGTTTAACACCCCGGTTGATTGGCTCGCCCACATGGAATGAAGTAACAACGAAAAAAGACCCCTCAGACTCGAGCAAAGTCACCCACTCTGCACTGCGACACTAATAAGGCAAGTGCAGGAACTGGTGAAAAACCAATAGGGTTCAATCCACCATAGGCCAGTGACCACGAGGATATAGCAGACACGCTTCAGGTACCAATCGAGTGTTGCCAGGATCTTGATATTCGAGGGCTGGAAGTTGAAAGGCAGTGTTTGACGTGTGACTTCATAAATGGTGCAAACCTACCACGCAAAGAGCGAAGCGTGGAGAAGAGGGTCTCTGTACTGCACAGCGTCCTGACGCAACGAGGTAAATACTGCAGCTTGTCGTTGTTCGAGGCTAGCGGACCATTTACGCTCGCAGAGAAGTCACCACAGGCTAGCAGTCATACTTAAGCTGCTCGCCATAAATGGCAAGGTCCCTTCGGAAGTCGCATTGAGTAAGGAGATTTATGTCGAAGGGCGAGTCACATCAGAACATCTACGATATTACCATAATCTGAATCAGTACGGTAGAATCGAGTAGCTCTTCGCCACTAATTTGGCATGACCGAGATTGGAGTCACGTATTGGTACTGTTCGCTAGCCTCTAATCTGCACAACGAGATAGTGGGCAACGGGCGCCAAACGCCAGACGGCAGGCAAGAAAGTGACCTTTGGAAGGGTAGATCGGTCACAGGATTGGCGAATTCAATTGCTCAAGCAGTTCAACGCCGCCAATATGAGTACAGGCCGAAGGACAGACCGTAGGCTCACATGAGCGATCAAGCAAATATCATAAGTTTTCTTTTATCATTTGATGTTCAGCTTGATGGGAATGCTTCCCTTGCCGTTGTCACTGTCCTAACGTCGTCACGACTGGACCGTCAGAATCCAACCGTCACCAGCCCGATCGTTGTTGCTTGTCACACCTCCCCATAGTATGGCACTACCAGGATCCATGTCTTGACGATCGCTCGCGAACCAACCACGCTGGCCGGGATGCTCTGTATGCCCTGTCTTTGATGCTTCAGGAATGTCACACCTCGCCCATGTCCCTTCAGCAGTCTTGGCCCCAAACAGTTGTTTTGTGGCGTCCTTGAGGCTAGCAGCAGTCATACCATCTGGTGGCAATTGGAAGGACCAGACGTCGTCCCAAAACTTACCAGCTGCCTCGTGGCCTGATGAGCTTGGATCTCTTTCCCCAAGGAATAGTAGTAAGTAATTTCGACCTTGTCCGGATGTGACGGGTTGAAGTCCTGCCACTGACCGATTTCCGGGAACTTGTGTGTCGCTCGGTGGCTCGACAGTTTCCCATTGACCAGTAAGAGGAGCAACGCCCAATTCTCCTTTCCCTCCTTCATCGTCAATTGTACAGCGTGTCAAACTTAGGTACTGTATCGGACCACCAAGCTCATGCGTTCCATCAAAGCCTCCGATTCGGTACAGTCTGCTTCGAGTCAAGGTGAGGCAGGGTCCGCCGCGTGCTGGCCCAGGAGGGTCCGGCAACTGCGACCAACTTCGCGTAGCGATGTCGAAGGCCCAAACGTCTGCGACCCGGCCTGATGCTGGACAACCTCCATGTATAAAGATGGTGCCATGATCATCAAGGCCAGAGCCTGAAACTCCGTAAGGGGACGCAGTCTGATTTTGAGACTCGTTCGTCGGGCTAGTGAAGACAGAGGCCACGGAGTCGGCAGGAGGCGCACTGGGAGCCGCAATGCGGCTCATAGGATGCTCAGTAGATGTAGATGCGTGGTATGATCGAGAGGCTGGGGAAGGGGAACCATCCGGGGGGTCCAGAAAGCTCCACGAATTCAATTTGGTGTCGAAGACCCAAACGCGCCCTCGTTCCTCCAACGGCTTCATCTCCTTTCCTCCTCTGCCTCCAAAGATGTAGATGCGGTCATCGACTTTACTGGCAGTGTGCCCAACGCGTGGAGGAGGCATATCTCCTGCGCCGGCGCTCGCTTCTGCTGGGATGACTTGATAATCTACCTCATCATCTTCCGAAGATGGTAGAGTAAAGACATGCATGTGGTTGTCGACGGGCTCTCGAGGCTTCTCCTCCCCACCAAAGATGTACACTTTGCTTTTGATGACCGACAGCGAATGTGAGGAGCGAGGAAGCTTTTGATCTGTTCGAATTCGACTCCAAGTGGCCTTGAGCGGCATGGTCGCTCTGCCTACGGCGACAGCGGCGGCCACGCCACCTTCGACGGCTGTCTCGACACCATACGCTGCAGCTGCGATTCCTGGTTCCATGATGCTAGTGTGGATGGGTAGAGTAGATGAGGAGCCTGTCGTTGTTCCACCAAAGGTATTGTGTACCCGCAGAGGCGCCCGCTTAGGACTGACCAATCAGCGGTGGTGCAACGTCATGTTATTCTACTGATTTTCGCCTTGGTGTTGGTCAATCTCTACTCTACCCTACCTTACCTCAGCGTTACTCCTTTGATTCTTCCGAAATAGACATGGTTGAAGGTAACACCACGGCCCTCTTACGCTTCGCTTGCGCTTGCCAAAAGGTCAACGGCTCTGTGACTGTGCCGACGTCCACGCTGCCATTGCCCTTTGAGTTTTGCCACTGTAGCATCTGCCGCCATCAATCCGGCCTGCTTTGCGTTTCATACCTAAAACTACCTGAAGATGCTAAAGATCTGAAATTTGAAGGACCGCTGACCGGCTACAAATCATCTGACACTGTCACTCGTACCTTTTGCAACTACTGCGGTGCTAATATCTACTTCCGAGATTCGACCAAGCCTAGGCCTGACATCTCTACTGGCATACTTGACAAAGCAGATGGCGTTATCGAATTACGGCATCATATATTTGTACCGGATACCAGAGATGGTGGCCTCACCGCATGGATCCCTGATATTCCAGCCTGGAAAGGATTCTCGTCTCGGCAGGGCGAACAATTGAAGATCAGCCCTCAAAAGCAGACCAAAGCAAGCAAAGAGAAAAGCTCCGAGGTGCTGCAGGCTCATTGTCAGTGTGGGGGCGTTCAGTTCAAGATCACGTCACCAAATGAAGGTTCTAAGAGTCTTTTTTCGGCCCGTGCTGACCTCCTCTTGGTCGATGTTACTGACGGAACATTAGACAACAAGGACAACGTTAAATGGTGGCTTTGCGCAAATGACACCAAGTATCTTGCAGGAACGTGTGCTTGCCGCTCATGCCGTCTTACCTCAGGTTTTGATATCCAGATGTGGACTTTCATCCCCAAAGCAAATATTCTACAGGTCAATGGAGAACCTCTCGACTTCAATATGGGAAGTCTGAAGCAGTACAATAGCTCAGAGGGAACATATCGAGAATTCTGCAGCACATGCGGGGCGACGGTATTCTGGCACAATGAGAGCAGACCAAAACTTATTGATGTCAGTGTGGGCTTGCTAGACGCCGCGGAAGGGGCGAGAGCAGAATCATGGCTCGAGTGGCGCACTGAGAGAGTGAGCTTTGAGGAAGAAGCCCAGAACAAAGCCTTGATTGACAGCCTTCATGCGGGCTTACGGCGCTGGGGAAGCATAGGTTCGCCTGCTGGAGCCAAGGAACATGATCAGGGACGAGAAGTAGGAGGCGAATCAGCCCCAGCAGAGAACATGAAGCAAGTTGCTTGAATTGCCAAGCTAAAAGTGGGCTAGCACTTCGTCTCACTTCCCAAGATATGGGTTTGTGAAGCCAGTCAGCGCTACATGCGTCACTGATGGAGTTGGTCGTCGAGCCATGTCAATTGACTTGAGAACTCTTGAGAGTGAAAGTTGTCCCTAGCAAAGCTTCCAAAGTGCCCGCTTGTTCTCGCTTATTCGCAAATTCAACTTCAGAAAGTTTGTCTAGTCAACCAGCCGTCAACGGGCAGTTTTCTCGAAATCAATATCGGATCATGTTTGGCCTTGATGGCTTGGGTCGTGCTCAAGATGAATTTGCACCACCTATTGCAGGCCATCATTGACAATAACAATTCAACCTCTACTGAACGGTGTTTCCACCGATCAGAAAAGATCAACTTTAGTATACTCCAAAATGCAGCATGAGCGCCACTTCTTCGAAAGACTCTTCTATAATCTCCCAATGGCGGTATGGACCATGACTGGGCTAGAGAGGCCCCAGAGTACACTATCAAGTAGGATTGCCCTGTCGCTGTTTGTGTGGTCAATTAATATGTCTGGTGGACTCTGAAGCCTTTCCAGGGGCAATAGCCTCTTGACATGACCTTGTACAGTACGTCCGGACAACATCGGTCGACGATCAAGGAATCCTCATCGGTAGGCATTGATCACAATTCGAGACATATCATTCGTCTCGTACAATTACTGCATCAATCTGGCGAGATGCGCCTACCGAACCGGCTCGGAACGTCCCCTGGACTTCCCAGTCACACGGGCCGCTGAGACTATTGAGTTGAACGACTGAGGCACTTCTACATCAGAGATCGTGACCCATAGCAAAATTGTTCTTGGGGCCGGATCTTACAGCCGCTGGCGTTAAGTTTCCGGCTTCTATCTTCCGTAAAGTTCCGCGACGACCATGCTAGCATACACAAAACACATTTCGTAACAACCTCCGAACGCAATCCTATTGGTGATCTCGCCAACATCTCTAGTGTATCTGCGTGCGGCAGAATCCTTCCCGGCGAACCCTAATCCGCCTACGACAACGTGTCATTGGGCAGAAGTTACTGTTGTAAGGCTTCGGAGACCGTCATTGAGCGAAGGGCCTTTCCGGACACATACTCCCATAAGCCAGAAGAGGAGCTTCAGAGTCGATTGAACACCCGGAAGCGCTGGATGGGAAGACCCAATACTGAATACAGCGGGAACCTCGATTTTTTTTGGCGAACAGAGTGCGGTGGTTCGTAGCATTCAACAGGATTGCCCCTATCTCCTCATTGCACTTCTTGCGAAAGCTTATTTTCCGGTCTCTGGGGTAGGAAGCGCCTCCGTAGCCCTCCTTGAAGCCTTCACCAATGTGATTGCAGGCGGGAAAGGGTCTTCTGCATCCCCAATGCCATCTGTGATGCCGCCAAAAGCTCCGATCAACTCTCTTCAGCTTAACCGGTCTTCAAATTGACAAATCAAACGTCTCCACAACTGCGGCTGGCCATGAACCTCTGCATGAGTGCAGAGAGCCGAACACGCTGGTCCATCACGTGTGCGTGTTCCGCACCATCAGCCCCTGCGTCCTTAGTCGTGCCTGCGGTGACACATTCAGCCCCAGAGTATGTCTCGAGAATGTGAGGTGACGTGTCAACATCTGTATCTTGCAAGGACAAGGATACCGTTGTACTCCTTGGGTTTGTAACCCTGAATGTGATGTGGCGTCGCTCAAATGCTGCAGTCTTCAACGCGTGTCATCCCAGGCTTGGTGAGGTGTAGTTTAGCCCCGGGAGCCTCCACGCCTTGTTAGATTGTTCGCATTGTTCGAAGCTTTTGGTGCGACGTGTAGCCTTTCCAGCCCTGGCTAGGCCCGCCACTTGACCTGCAGCTTTGGCGAGGCGTGGCCGGAATGGCCCGATGGACTGTTGGTACTTGAGTAGGTCGGGTTAGGCGATCTTCACTCGTCCTTCGGCTCGCATTCGGTTCCTGCCACCTCTCCACCCCAATGTGCCGCAGCAATGGCCAATCATCAAGCAAAGACAGCCAATGGGTTTGACGTCAAAGACCGCTGACAGGATTCACCTTCTCCAGGCGTGCCAATGAGATCTTGCTCGGCCCCAGAGCATTCTGGGGCAACTCAACACAGCTTTGGCTTGCATTGAGGTTATACGTGTCCTCAATCAGCGAGATGAGCTCCAGCGCTGTATCTGGCCGCCTGTGCGCCACTTCCTTGCTATCACACTTTCTAGGCATCGGCATAGCAGACCTCGATGTAACATCACTAAACCATCTGCAGGTATGACGGCACGGTGATCCTTCGTATTACTTTGGTACCTCGGGAGGGTCCCTGCATCGTCAGGAAGCGATACCACCCACATATCCTATAATTCAAGGACACCGAATACTCTTCTTGCGTAAGAGATGCCGTATATTTGTTGACCATTGCTGTCTGGTAGGTCTGTCCACCGATCCCGAAGCGGCTCCAGAAGTTGATGCAAGCTGAAATAGTAGGACGTTGTTCTGGGGTCATGTTCGTTACAGCACAGCGGAGGAGGACCACTCCGTAGCATTGTGCGCCTTCTCTGGAACTCCGCTTCAATACTTGCCATGCGAACATGTCGCAGTCACAGGATCGAGACGTGGATAGGCCGAAGAAGTTGCGAACAGCATGCGACATGTGTCATCAGGCCAAAATGAAATGCTCTGGAGGCAATCCCTGCTCGGCCTGCGGCGACTCGAGGTACAAATGCTTCTATAGCGTTTCGAATCGGATTGGAAGACCGAAAGGTACTAAGAACAAGCGTACTCTGGAGCGCATGAGCCGCAATCAGAGTGACAACGAGCTCGATCAAACAGCAAACAAAGCTCAGGATACTGGTGTTAGGATTCAAGATCCGTGTATGCTGTCTGGTCTCATGGCTCCAAGCAGAGGTACCGAAATGTCTTCAATTCCTGGAGACAACACCCTTGTCAATTCAGCATTCGGCTCCATTGTCTCGTACCCTCCGCCAAACCTTACTCCGTTCGAGCAACTCCCGGGAAGCTTTGATCCCCCGTATGAGTGTGGATCGGCTGCGCTGTGCAATTTG
>JAABUW010006915.1_pt1 | contig 13938 bp, 17 predicted proteins | sample 5560081 | NCBI WGS metagenome assembly JAABUW01 (sample SAMN10711882, study PRJNA513363) | rock metagenome | isolation source: Antarctica rocks | place: Antarctica: Victoria Land, Knobhead sud
GGGTGCCTTTCGTCTTGACGGTAGCGACGACGCGACGCTGTCGGATGAGTCCGATAGTCTCTGCGACTCGACAAATGCCTCTTTCGACTGTGGCTCCGCGGTAGTCTTATGCCGTCGCTTCTCATCTGCATTTGTGCCAGTGAGAACACTGGTATTTCTGCTACTGCGTCCAATGCAGCCAAACAGACACTTGAGGACCATCTCTGCTGTAGATTATGGGTAAGAAGGAAATTTCGTTCTGTACAAGCTTGATCTTTGCAAAGTAGGCGCGCTGTATAAACCTGTTGTTGATGAGATGAAGTGTATATAAATGCCGTAGTCATCATGTTCCTGATTATTAGAACACTCCTACATGTTGCGGTATCGTTCGCAACATCCGACGTGGATACCATGCAGCCGCAAACCCTGTAGCGGCCGCCACGAGGCACGACTGTCGGCGATGCCATCTCCGGCACGCAGATTGATTAGAAGAGGCGCACGGTAGCCATCCCGATACTAGAGATCAAGTCCTGGCAGTGTGTCAAGTTCTGGCAGCGGGACCTCAAGCTCCAGCCGACGAATATGTCACCACACGGGGTGCTTATCGAGACCGCTTATCCTCACTAGCACAGGCATTACACACCCCCGATGACTGCAGGAGTGGCAGTTTTTTGCGAGATGGTGGTGGTGATGCAGACCTCCTGCCAAAAGCGGAGAGCTGAAGGAAGAGGTTTGTAAGCTCCAATCACGTGATTTAAAATGCCTTTGCATCATTTGGTCGGACTAATTGTCATTGGATGTACTGTATTATCTCACATCTATACAATTACTCTATTGTGCAAAGGAAAACGCTTGGGACCGGCTCGTCGACCTCTTCAAGGCCCATAGCGCACGCTACTGCTGAGAGATGATTTTGTTCGAATTGTCCGCACAACTGAACACCGAAGTAAAGCCTGACGTCGAGGCTTGTGCAATCGAATCTGCGGCTCCGTAGCTGTAGACAGTACATCAGTATCATGCAAACGCAGGAAACAATGGGACAGACTTACATTCCGCCAACGCACACGAATATGCCGAGGAGAAGGATTCCCACATGCGCGGCGTACATAACCTTTTGCTTCGAACTCCCCGTGCGATAGGTCTTGTGGTCGGCCATCCAGAACAGCGCCGGTAGCATGATACTCATTGGCGCAAAGCAAACGCAGGCCAGTAGGGCGAGAAGATAGTTGAAAACAGGCACCGCCTCCGCGAAGACGTATGTAAAGATGCCCAATACGATGTTGAGGCCAATCCAAGTGCTCCAGTGTACCAAGGTGTTGGCCTGCAGATGTTTTGTATTGCGGAGTGCGCGGACGAAAATGTACTTTGCTGATACGTGGTTGAAGAGACAGCGCTGACGATAAGACTGGGTAGAGCCAGGCCATAGGCGATCTTCTTGACGAGAGGGCCGGCGCTTCCGAGGGAAGGGCTTGCGACCACTGTCCACAAAGGAGTACATTGTCATGGAAATCGTAAGATAGATTGTGGTGACAATGGCAGCGACTATGATCGTCACTTTGGTGAAGTCTCTTGGATTCTTCATCTCTGAGATGATCGGAACCGTTCCAGGGCAACCCGTGCTGGCCGCAAAGATCGCATTGGCAGCTGTAATGCCAGCGGCAAAGTTCGGGTACGAGACTGCGACGAAACCAAAGTCGTAAGGTCCTGTCTGAGGAGCCGCGGCCGGGCGGTCAAGTCGAGAAGCTCCAATAACGACAGCAAGTACCGCTGCCATAACACAGAAGAAAGATATGGCGAGCGGCCAGGTCATACTGCTCCAGGTCCTGATAGATGAGAACATAACGGTCATGACGAGACCGACCAATGCGAAGACAGCGGTGCGGGCGCCGTTCTCAGACACAGCAAGCAACGAATGGAAGTAGTGTCAGGCTTAGCGGAAAGAGGACTGACATTCCGACAGCACGGTCGACAGATATACTTGGACGTTGCATACTCACCATGCGATAGCCATGCGATAGCCACGTGGAATGCCTCATCCTTACGCCGTCCCCGTGTCCAGATCTATCAAGAGTCAACACCACGATCAGCTCCCGAGTCTCTGTCAGGCTTCCCAGAGGGTGGATGCAGAGAGTCTGTAAGCTGCCACGAGCACGATAAGGTCTTCGTCTTCCGCCTTATCGTCATGACTCGTGAGCGTTCAAGCGTTCAAGCGTTGTCAGATAACGCCTTCGGTGGAGTACATGTTCGCATCGGATCCGATCCATGGACCCGGAGCTGTTCTAACCGTGATATCGAAAGGGCCAGACGGTTCTCCGAGTGGCACGATCAACCACTCGAGCTTGAGTGGAACGACGTAAGTTATCACTGATGATGGCCTGTTGTAGAGTGAGGTCCTCTGTCCTGACAGCGGACGAAAGTCGGGCGAGGCAAAGCACGGACCATCCTTCAGAATTGTCAAGTGTCTTTGGCTGCTTGAGATAACTTGCCAACCTACGATAGCCATCATCGGAACAGCAACGGACTGCCGAATGCTTATTGTAGCCTTTCACATGAAACGTGATCTCGAGTCGAGTCCCACAGTATCCTAAAGGACATGGGTGAGGGTCAGCTCGACGCTGTGTGCTATCGGGCACCCAAGTAGCCAGTAACGGCATCGCTATGCCTGTAGAAGATGGAAGCTCCAGACAGCAGTTCGAGATGCGAACGCGCTCATAAAATGCCACCACGCTGATGGTATTACAGACGGAAAGGTAGAGTAGGAACACCGAGATCCATTCGGTATGGACTCTTCTACACACTCGATCACTGACATTGCCCATTCTGCGGTCCTGCCTCCTTCTGTTGCAGTCGGTGTGGTTCTGATATTTCTTTGCTATTTCCTATACGTCCGTGACCCTCCCGGACACCTTCAGGACTGCCGCTGACTTCGTACCAGGTGCAAGCGACCCAAACGAACATACCAGTGATCAAAAGCATTCCCCAGGCGCCTCGATCGCTGCCATTCATCGGTAATCTTGGTCCACTCGGAGGTCGAGCGGGCCAAAATTATGCAAGTATATAGTCGCAATTGGCAAAGGAGCTCAAGACGGATTTGTTCCAACTGCGACTCGGCAATCAGCGTACCGTAGTCGCAAATTCCTTTCGAGCCATCGCGGATCTCTGGGTTGGACGAGCGAACGATCTGATCGACCGTCCATTTCAGCATGGCTTCGCAGATAAACTGGAGTATGATCTTTCTGGCGCCGCAATGACAGAACCGATCCGAAGATGCAGGAAGGCTGCCATGCGAGCATTAGGGAAGCCGATGTGGTCGGGATATAATCCTCTTCTCGAACCATCCTCGGTCAATCTCATCAAGAACGTGCTCACCTCCGGACAAAACGGCGTAAAGGCTATCGAGGTCTTCCCATACCTGCGTCAGATGGTCTTCGACCTCGCCTTGTCCTTGACCTACGGCACTCGCATGACAGGAGAGAATAATGACTTTGTTGTGACCCTGATAGAGAGCATCAACCAGATCTCGGATCTTCGTAGCTCCACCCAGAGATACAGAGACTACACCCCCATCCTGCGGCTCTTGATACCGGACTCGTTGAGTGGCAATCTCGTCGTGAGTTCGGAGAAGATTAGACAGCAGCACCTCGACGTCATATATGCGGATCTACAGAAGCGTCTTGCTGAGGGCGAGAATATCAATTGCATCGTCACAGGGCTAGTCAATGACAAGTTGTCCTTGCCCGAAAGTCATGGTGAGATACGTCATCCTCCCGACCGGCTTGACACTAACCAGACGATTCAGGTGTTTGCAAAGCGCTATTACAGGCAGCGCCAGACTTCACCGCATCAGCGGTATACATAGGCGTTGGCTGGTTATGTGCCCCCATCGGCAGAGCATATCAATCCGAATTGTACGAAGCAATCATGACTACCTACGACGGCGACAGTAACAAAGCGCGGGAACAAGCTTTTCGAGAGGAAAAAGTCCCCTGGTCGTGTCTTTCTAAAAAGAAACCCTACGCTTCTTCACGGCCACCCCTTTCGCCACCCCACGGTCCACCGTCCGCGACATCGAGTATCGCGGAACTGTCCTTCCAAAAGGTATAACGATGGTCATGAACGCTCAAGAAGGTAACCACGACAAGGACTGGTATGGCGACAGCGCCGAGACCTTCGTACCAACAAGGTTTATGGGCAACGACACGAATCTGCCGCATCTCACTTTTGGCGCCGGGAACCGGATCTGTCCTGCAGTCGCTCTGAGCAACCACCCAGAGCAAGTTCTGACCCTCTGCGTAATCGGCATAGCACTCATGACGCCGTCCGAGCAGGCCTATTGGAAGCGCACAGTCAATTTCCCGTTCAACAAACCGGTAGACGACGGCAGCCACCTAATGAAGACATGGAAGTACCTCGAAGAATCTGGGGGGGATGCGGGCGGTAAGAACGGCTTGGATGTGAAAGACTTGGACTTCAAGCACCAGGAGTTCTTGAACCATGCGCGGGCGTGGGATGGGCGGGGTAAGATCTACACGTGCGTGTTTGATGTAGATCTGATGGCTTCGTTCGTTAGGGTCAAGTGTCCGGTGTTGAGTCTGTGTGCGAGGGACGACGTGCTGTTCGAATTGGTGCATCATGTTGCTGAGCTTGTAAGCGCAGTCGGTAGTCGGAGATACGGAATTTGCATGCTGATCATGCTGTGAAACAGAAATCAGAAGCCCAGATCGAGAAAGTAGGGGGCGGCGACTTTGAGCCGGTGACGGACGCAGCGAACGTTGCACGAATTCACAAAGAATTCTTGGCGAAGCATGAGGGATAGCGTCTAGGACCGCTGAGATACTCTGTTCGTCAAAGCAGAAAGTTGGTGGAGAGAGTTCTATCTGATAGGGAAGCCGGCGATTTTCATTCAGATACATCGTCTCATCGGATGTTCGATCCGAACGAGTCCGCAAGCCAGCCCATGAGCCCTCTAAGTCAAATAGTCCCACATTGGCCTGCAAGCCCATACCAACGTCCATGCCCTCCGTAGACCAAGAGCCGAAGTCGGGATATGTCTGATCGTCAGTCGTTCGCGCGGCCATGGTGTTCGATCCGTAGCCTTGCGGAACCCTATCCGCAGCGCCAAAGTCATCGCGGCCAAAGGTGTCTCCAAGCACATGCGCATCTTGATACGCAACTCTGTCTCCCATCTGATACTGTCTTTGCTCCAAGCTCGGCGAGACTGTGTCGTCGGAAGACTCCACGCCTTACATTGGCTGCCCGGTCATATGGGTGACGATGCTGCTGTACTCCTGCCTTGCTTCGTCAAGCGGCAGCTCTAGAGATGATATCGTGCCAATCGACCGCCTAGGCTTGTGGTTCTGCTTGTCAGATAATGGGTCGATCACGATCTGCTTGACTGTTTCGAAGGCATCGCGATACTTCTTGGCAGCTGGCCAACGCTCTGTTATAACGAACAGGACAATGCTGCAAGCGTTGATGTTGTTGGACACCTAAAGTGGGCGGGACGGTCAGCAAGATGGCCCCAACAACGCAACAGTTATTCGGACATTGGTTGCATCCACCAGCCCGACTTACCGTGGTATCGTATATCTCTCCCGGCAAAAGCCAAGTACAATAGACGAGCGTAAGGCCTGAACGTGGTCAGTTTGCTATAGCAGCACGGCCGATGAAGATATTCCAGCCTCGCACCTGCCATGAAGACCGTCTGCAGAGCCATCAATGAATACCCAACTGACAGCGTCTGATGTAGCCGCTTGTATGTCTGTGCAATGCCGCCGCAGACGTCCGCACACGCGTTCAGATAGCGCGAATTCGGGCGCAGCTTCGACACAAGTGGGTAGAGAAGGAAACGGTGGCACTTGTAATAGAATACCATCTGTCTCAAGATTAGCGATGTTCGCAGCATGAGCCCGGAGGTAGAGAATGAGACCCTAACGTAGTAGTCGTACCCATCGAAAGCGATCGACTCTCGGTCGGTCTGGGTTCTGGCGTCCAAAGGAATCAGCGCTTTCCATTGCCCAAGTTGCTCAAGATATTCATCCACTTCGGCATCCGTAGTGGTATGGCTCGGCTGGTCGACCCGATAGATGGTTTGTTGAATGCTTGATTCTATCCTGCGCAGCTGCAAGATTCGCAGAAAGGCAGTGAGCGAAGTACTCTTCGTTCGGCGGGTATTTGGGTCCAGCTTCGAAGCATGTTGCAGCACACGGATGTCCTGGCAGGATTCATCAACATCTAGTGGGAGTGCAACGTCGATATCGCGATCGCAGATGGAAAACGGTCGTCCAGAAGGTATGAAAACTTGACGGTCGAGCGTGTAACAGGACCAGAATAATCGTTTGCGCATCTCCACTTCGAAACTGACATTGTCTACGGCGCTGGTTTGACGGTGCAAACCCATATCGATCGCGATCCGCTGGAATTGTCGGTTAGCTGGTGACTTCTGCAAGGAAACGAGACACTTACCATGGCGAGACCGATGTAGGCCCACGCTCCGGGCCCGCCCTCTGCCCTCAGACTATAGACTGCGAGCAGAACCAGTGTGACGACAGATCTAGTATCGTTGTGGCACAACATCTCGTCGAGATCTTTGAGTACCTGGGCCTGATGTCGTTCAGGGTAAGAGTTCGCACTCGTGTCGGTGTCGCCAGTTGTCTGCAAAAACCGGCCGGCGATGGCGTACACAAGGTGAAGTACGTTCCGTTCGTAAGCGTTGTCGATACGATCCCGCCTCGAATGCAACTCATAGATCCAATTTGATTGTAGAATGGGGTACCGAGTAGCGACATGCTTCATATAGCCCGAGAACAGCTTATTCGCAACCTCAGACGGCACATCCGCCAGGCGCATGCTGGGAGATTCGTCTCGTTCCTTGTCGTAGGGCATCTGGCCGTGAGGGTGATCCTCATGGAAGGCGCGTTGCTTGCCTTGGACGAGGGAATTCAAAAGCCGTCCCATGGTGAAATGAGAGGTGGCGCCAATATAACCGCCGTTCGATTCGAGGGATAGGTCTCGGAGGATCCGCACCATCGAGTCGCCATCCTCCACGGCAGTATCGCTTACAGATGAGGCTCGTGTATGCGTCGCACTATCCAAGTGGGACTCATGTCCCGGAAGATGCGTCCCTGTACTCTCGGACGCAGGATTCGGTCCAGAAATGTTGTAAGGTGTAAAAGTCGATACTTGGCCAAGCAAGCCTTTGTTGGCCAAGAAGTCTTCCAGTTCGGCGACTCTCCGCTCCAGTGATGCTACATACTGATTCCGACCAAAAGGCATAGGCTTGGCAGGGATGGTATACTGGCATGAGATCCCGAGCCGCGCGCATCGGCCACATGCTGGCGGTCTTCCATCACACTTGGGACTCTATTCAGTCGAGCCAGCATGCGAGTCCATCGGTTCGACTCACCTTTTGCTTCCGAGTCTTGCAGCGTTCGCAGGCGAAAGCTAGGAGTGCAACAATCAGGACGCGTTCTCATCTCCCGATGCTCGCACTTCGCCACTGGACTTACTTACTCGAGCTCGCTTCGCTGGCGGAGTGGTCTGTGATTGGGACGCCATAAGGATGGCATACTGTCCGTCTTGGAGGAATACATGTTGCCTCGTCTCCTCCCCGCCGTCCTCCCGCTCTGTGGTCGTCACCGGCGATTATGAGATTGCAAAATCGCCCGATAAGGAAGGTACACTAGCGTGATCGGAAGAATCGCTAGTTTCCGCATCCACGTGGCTTGACTCGAGCAAAATCACCTCGACACCAAGAACGACTGTGATAGATTCCATCAGAATCAAATGCGGACGCGGATGCAGGTCCCAGCAGCACCGTATGATGCGGACGATCTCGCGGATCCGCCGTGGCTACAACAAGTAGCTGATCAGCTCAAGAGCTCATACCTGTAGGTACTGCTATAGTTAATCTTTGCCGCTGGGGCACTTCCACTCGCTCCCCATTCTCTACTCATCCTCTCGGGCGTGCAAAATGACGAAGGAGATCCAGCTATGTCTCCTCGAAACAGCATGTACCGGCTCATACATGGCCTCTGGCCAATGGAGGTAACGAATCGCCCGGACCTCCAATACATGCAACGAACCCACTAACACCCCCCAGATCCCCTGAAGACAACGGCAAAACCAAAGACCGCCTCAAATACTGGACCGACCTCGCCCGCCTCGCAGAAAAAGGCAAGCTCTCCGCCATCTTCATAGCAGACTGGTACGTCGGGTTCGACGTCTACGGCGGCAGCCTAGACGCCTGCCTTAAATCCGGCCACCAAGTCGCCCACCTGGATCCCGTCCCCATCATATCAGCCATGGCAGCCGTCACAACCTCTCTCGCCTTCGCCCCCACGGTAAGCACGACTTACGTCAAACCCTAAATCCTCGCCCGCCAATTTTCGACCCTCGACCATCTCACCGAGGGGAGATGCGGTTAGAATATAATAACGAGCCATACCAACGGCTCTGCTCGCGCGCTAGGCTTCGAGAACATCCCGGCCCATGACGAGCGCTACGCGATGGCGGAGGAGTACATGGACGTCGTCTACAAACTCTGGGAATCCTCTTGGTCCGAGGACGCCGTGGTCTGGGATCGTGACCTCGCGTACGACCCTGCTAAGATCCAGAAAATCGAGCACAAGGGCAAATACTTCAGCGTCTCCGGCCGCCACCAAGTCCACCCGTCTCCGCAACGCACCCCCGTGCTGTTCCAGGCCGGCACCTTAAAAACCGGTACAGCCTTCGCCGCTAGACACGCTGAAGCTGTCTTCATGAACCCCGCCACTATCCCGCTCTGCAAAACTCAGATAACCGCCGCGCGCGAGCAAGCCGCCGCCCAAGGCCGAGATCCCAGCTCCCTCAAGTTCTTCCCGTGCATCGTGCCCATTATCGGCCGCACCCCAGAGGAAGCGCAATCCAAATACGAAAAAGCCAAAAGCCATGGCGATGTCCTCGGCGGGCTGGCGCAGTTCTCCGGCTACACGGGAATAGATATGAGTCTCTTCCCGCTCGACGAGCCGTTCGCTGCGTCCAGCTTAAAGGGCGGCGCGGCCATCACAGCGGTGTTGGCGTCGTTTGAGGCGAGTCTTGAGGGCGGGGCGCCGCCTTGGACCCCGAGGTTGCTGGGCGAGCGGATGGCGATGGGGGGTCTACACCCCTCCCCCGTCGGGTCAGCGGAGCAGGTGGCGGATTTCTTCGAGAATTGGGTTAATGAGACCGATTGTGATGGGTTCAATATGTAAGCTTCGTGCACACTTCCACTGCCTCCAGAATCCCTGCTAACTTCGCCGTGTGCAGAGCCTACATAACCAACCCCTCCTCCCTGGAAGATATCGTCGAGCTGCTCGTCCCCGAGCTGCAGCGGCGCGGGATGATGTGGGACGACTACGCCATGCCCGGCGGGACTTTCCGGGAGAACCTGCTGGGCCATCGGCATTTGGCTGAGGACCATTATGGGGCTGGGTTTAAGTATGGAAGAGATCCGGGGCTCGTGAGCAATCTCGAGGAGAATGGGGCGGGAAAGATCAATGGTCTGGAGAAGGCAAGCTCAAAGATCGATGCGGGTGCAGAGACGAAGGGAGAAGCTGTCTCGACGAAGGGAGAGGTTGTTACGAACGGAGAGTCGAAGACTAATGGCGAGTACACGATGAAAGTTGTGGCGGCTTCGGCGTAGCAGCTTTAAGCCTAGCAGCTCTAAGCGCCTAGTAGTACACTGTCAGTTTACTTTAAACATAATCAGTAACCAAAACATCATATACCCAAGCGTCTGTGTATCGCGGACAACCACAACATCTAAGTGAGAAGCACAGGTATCATAAACCGGCGTGTGCCTACCGTAGGTGGTCTATCATCTAAAATTCACATCAGCACTCATGCGGAACCTCTCCTCCTCGCATCCTCAACAGCCCACTCCACCGCCTCCAATACATTCTCGCGGATGATGTCAGGCTTATAACTCGGCTCCTTTCCCTCCCTCCAAACACCCGTCTTCACGAGGATGCTCGTCCACACACTCCCATGCGGACTCCGATACTCATTTGCCCCCCTAATATCACTTTCCGGATTATCCCCCACCATAAACACCTCCCTCAACGGATCATTCAACCCCACCTGCCCCCACAACCGTTTCCTCCTCCCCCGCAACAAAGTTTCCGCATACTCATACGTCGCCTGCGTCGGCTTCCCAATCGTCGTAGATGTGAGCTTCGCTCCGCCAGTCACTTCATTCCACAGACCGGCAAAAGCGGCTTGGAAGCCTCCTTGGCCGAGCCGGTTGAGGTGGTAGGAGGAGGCCCACCAGAGGTCGGGGTTACTGTAGTATAACGCCGGCTGGGAATCTTGAAGGTAGCCGTTGTTCGGCAAGTTTTTGTCGCCGTTTTTGGGGGAGAGGGTGCCGAGGATACCGTGGGAGGAGAGCATGAGATCCAAGATGAGGTGAGCGTCTAGGCCCCAGTCGCGGGGGTCGTTGTAGACGAATATCGCGTCGATTTTCAGACTCTCTGCTGGAGTATCCGGGTTGATTTGGCGAGGGAGCGGTTTGGCGAAGGTCGAGTAGACTGACGAGAACGGTTTGGCGAAGGGCCAGATATCCGGGTGGGCGGTGTAGATGTCTCCAGGTGTTACCACATTCTTGAACCCATACCCTTGCGCTACTTTCTGGCATTTGTCGTAGTCCCCTCCCACCACTAGGACAGTTTTATCATGATACTCCCTCAGCTCCGCGAACGGTGTGTGCGACTGCATGAACATATCCGTCGTGATCTCTACATCAAGCTTCTCCTGCAAGTCCCGCACGCGCTCGGCTTCGCTCTTCCCGCCGCCATTGGTGAGGAGGACGAACGGGATAGATTCGCGTTGGAGGTACGAGAGAGCTTTGCTGGCGCCGGAAATGGGGGTTGAGGAGCGGACTAGGACGCCGTCGATGCTGCAAACGTAGTGAGCAATAGTTGCACGTTAGGATTGGGCAAGGTAGGTAGCAAGCTACTGGGTGTGTGCATACTCGAAGGCGAAGCCGAAGTTAGGGATCTTGCTCTGCGTGACTTGAGTTTGGAAGGACCGCTGCCATTGGCTTGGGCCGTTGTGTAGGAGGGTTCGGCATTGTGTAGGGCTTCTTTGGGCGAGCGTGCGGCGGAGTGTTGGTGCCAGCGACGTTGCCATAGAAGTCAAGAAAATGCTGGACGCTGCGAGGTTGGCTTTGGTCGCGTGGGGTTGGGATGGGACTCATATCAGTACAAAATCGCAACTTCGTGAACACGACAAGACTAGATATATCAATCAAAGATAAGAACAGAGGACATATGGAGCAAAGAGGAGCCAATCCAACATCGAGTCTAAAGTAAGTGCTTCAATTAACTGTCGATATACCTTCGAGACAGCGTCACGTGAGCCTGAGTATCCATAGCATTCGACCACCAAATGAGACGACCGCCGACTTGAAGATATTCAGTTGATAATTGTTTCTTTTGTCGCTAAAGTACGTGGACCGAAGCAAGGGTAGGATTCCTCGACGGGTATGCTATCCGGAGTCCTCACCCTGAAGTTCTGAACAGAGCTCGCCGCAGAAAATGCCATCTCTCCTCCAATGCATATTCTTTCACGCCAGAAACTCCATCCATCCATATCAGCCACCGATCTTGTGAATGCGTGAGCATCACTCCTCCCTGCTCCATCCGCCACCTCCCTTCATCATTCGTGCCTCCATCGTCTTATGTCCGCGACACATCTACTTCCTCCTGAACGAGCACCCCTCTGTGAGCCTCGCCTTGCCGCCAGTGGGCTGGCACAGCACCTGCGAGCAGCCGGCGCAGACGACGACGGTTTGGGCGTGCGAGAAGACGGTCGTGATGGTGAAGCAGCCGGGGCACTTGACGTCCATGAAGAAGGAGCGTGGGCCGGGGACGAGAGTCTGTCGGATGCATCAGCATATTTGCTGGTATAAGGGTGGTATTTGGGTATGGAGGTGATGTATTACCTTGAGCTTGTGCTTGCGGGCCTCGGCCTGCGGTGTAGGGTTGAGGAGATCGACTGCGAGAACCTGTTGATGTCTCTATCAGCCTGTATTCTTGCTGCCGTCATCTGAACCAATATCTCCACGAGCTGAGGCATGCTATCCCGAGCACACAGAGCCATATTGTCTCTCCTCCGACTGTCGTGTGCTCAAAGGAGATCTGCACGCCACAGCCCCTTCCAAGGCGGTAGACGTACCATGTTTGCGGTATTGGCGGTGTGTTATCGTCGTGTTGAAGTTTCTGATGATGCAGTTTTCGCTATAGGCTCGTTCGCGATGAAGGTGGGTGTGTTGTGCGCGGTCAGGCGGTCTGGTGGTGAGGTATCGAATTTGCCTCGAGTGGGGGCGTCGAAAAACGTTAGTGCTCGAAGTTTTGGCTTGGCACGTCACGTGCAGTTACGTCTCACTTTGACTCACTTTTGGAAGTGAGACGAACGTTGTGGAGGAAGCAGTGTGAGTCGAAGCATGGGAAGACGAAAGAGTGACATCCATTAACCTCTCACACACGGTACGATACCTCATCTAAGTATGCTTGAGTAAACCGAAAAGCACACCGAACCCTTTCACCCATTCATCACCCTATCGCCATCGCTAAATGCAAGCAAGCAAAAGCTCCCTTGATGCCGCGCCTGATAATGCTATACTCCACCGCTATCTGCATGATTAAAAGCTCACTCCAGCTTCGCTCCTCGGTGAATAAGCCTCTGCTGGAGAAAAAGGTATGTTGGATGATTGACTCTGCTCGTGTTAAGGTACCCTGAGGTGAATAAGTCTTCGGTTTGGTTGGTCATGAGCTGTCGTTAGTGTTGGGTTTCGTGGTGTGGGTGTGTTGGGTAGCACGCAGAGTTGGGCCGGGTGAGGCCAACGCACTTGCCACCTGTTCGTGCGACGAGCCTTCGGTGCCACATCGGTTGCGGACCTTCGGGGGTCGCACGGAGCGTGGAGCAAGGTCCGGAGGCCGATGCGCATGCGTGGTCAGGCGGCATACCGCAGGAGTTTGGGTGGGTATCATCCGCTGCTTCTGTTCTTGGAGCCGCGAGCGTTGGGTGTCACGTACTCGTCTTCCGGGTGCCATTCTTCTGGTTGGAAGTCTGGGTTCAGGAAGTGCGCTGTGTTGAAGTGCGAACTACACCGTGTTAGTTCCATACGACGTGAGACGGAGTAGGTGTGATTTCACTCACTTCCTGAAGATTGAAGTCTGCAGTGGCGTATGCTGAGACAGATTAGCCTGAAGCTGCCACTGAGACGATCGGAACGGTCCAGCAGTGTGCAGCGCGAACGATTCGTGCGACGACACGCTGGCGTGTGGCACAGTGCGAATGACAAGCTCTTCGGGCATCTGCGTTGGCGGTGGCACGAGATGAGCTGTCGCAGCTGGCACGTACACGGACGCTGCTTGCAGCTGCGGCTGGGGAGCTGCGATGACTGGTGCCGATATTGGCTGTGGGCACTGCTGTACTGGCGCGGAGGAGCCGAAGAAGTCTGAGTCAGCGTAGCTTGAGCCCACCCATGCTTGGTGTGGGTTGGCGAATGACATGCCGGGGATGGCTGTCATGAAGTCGGGCATCGAAATATCGTACGCTGGTTCGTGGTACGGTTGGCTTGCGTACTGGAGGTAGGTCTGCACCGGTACAGACACTGGTGGCAGATCCTGAGGCATGTACATGATATCGTAGTGTCCTCTGCGCAAGCCATTAGCATTGTACAGGTCAGCAGAAGGATTGTCACTCACGGGCGGTACAGAACTCGGATGTGGCCAATGTCGAAGCTTGCAGCAGTGCCAGGATCGAAGCGATGCATGTTGGCAGCTACGCCAGGACTGCGATCCAGGTAGACGACCTCAAGGGTGATACCTGCGGGTGCCAGAAGCACGTCCTTGAGCGCGGTCAGACTGAGATTCTCAAGCTCGCTCGTCATCGGCATGATCATTTGATCGCAGAACTGATCGATCGTCTGGCCGAGCA